>WFLX010028693.1_pt1 | contig 10642 bp, 5 predicted proteins | sample 4967041 | NCBI WGS metagenome assembly WFLX01 (sample SAMN12857096, study PRJNA449069) | gut metagenome | isolation source: stool from male and female vole | host: Microtus ochrogaster | place: USA:Florida | collected 2017
CACTCGCCGGCAGGAGGGGCAAGCCCCTCCCCCGCTGCCGTCCGACTTGCATGTGTTAAGCCTGCCGCTAGCGTTCATCCTGAGCCAGGATCAAACTCTCCATTGTTAGTTATATATTCTTATATATATCTTCAAAGTTTTGTTTTCCCCGGCCCTCAGGTCTCAGGAATCTCCGGAAAGTCCGTCTCGGTCTCCCTCGTTCGTTCTTCCCTTGTCTCAATTCCAGTGAAACGGCTTTTGACGGCCGTTTCCGCTGCTTGTCTTGTGGCAATAAGTCATTGTTCTCTTTGTTCGGCAACCGTCTTCACTCGGTCTGGCTTTCATTTCTGTGCCCCTCGTTTCCCGATTGCGGATGCAAAATTACAACATTTTTCCGCCGTGTGCAAATATTTCTGAGATTTTGTGGCGAAATTTGTAGGATAAGGGGCATAATCATTTTTCAATCAGAGGAATCAAAATATGTTAAAATATCTTTAGAAATATTAATAGAAAGAATAGGAAGGGCTTCATGCAAAGCTTGCAGTGGAGGCGGGCTCGCTACCTTGTATGATTTTTTCGGACTTCGTCCTCAACACAGTGATGACGAAGGGTTATAAAAAANGTGCGCAGACGGAGATTGGAGGTCTCGGGTCTGCGCACTGGGAATATAATGGCCTTCGCTGAAGCTCAGGTCTTATACAAAAATAATGGTCTCAGCACCTTTACTGAGAAGAGTATAGGGCGCCGGATGCGGTCATGCCGGGGCCGTCAGGGTCAATACTCTTTATCAATGCAATTTCGTAAGGGTCAAGGGTCAATTATAAAGGACTTCACTGCTACAAAAGCATTACTGCTTGTTGGATGCGGAGATTCCTCCCTAATTAACATTGAAGCTTTTGAACAGGAACGGTGTTGTAGCCCTTAGGGGCTGCCTCGCTCGGAGATCGAGGCGTTCCATACCGGGACGGGGTCGTGTGGGGTCGGCTGGCACAGTTTCGTTGTTGGCTGTGTGGGTCGGCGGCAGACGACTGGATGCAAAGGGTATGCACAGCGACACAGGGGGCGCATAGTGACCTCTCGACTGCGAGGCTGGTGCAAGAGTCCAGATACCAGAGTCCAGAGTCCAGAATCCAGAGTCCAGAGACCTGGGGTCAGTGGCCAGATTCCAGATAAGACCCTTTGCATGTATGCAGATCATGGGCAGGGACGCAGGGGGCGCATAATGACCTCTCGGCTGACGTATGGGCATGATGCATTTGTCTCGGGCATCGACGACGGAGCCGTAAGTGTTGAGTCATAAACATTGAACAACAAGTATGACTAGGACACATTAGGGATCCGTTTGGGTAGCAATATGTCATGGTTCTCTTTCCGGGGCCTCTGATGGAGGTTTCAGGTTTCAGGAATCAGGTTTCAGAGAAATCAGAGTCATCAGAGATATCTATCGGGGATGACTGCTGACCTTCGCTGAAGCTTTGGCCTGAGACAAAAAACTGACCATGGTGGGTCCGGCACGCAGTCGAGCGCGTGTGGGCTACGAGACTGACGTGAGGAGTCCATATCAGTGAATAGTGAATAATGAATAGTGAATAGTGGGCTTNGCGACGGCTTGGCGACTTTTGCAGTATTCATCAATCATCTGGTTTGATTCGGATACTTCCTCTGAAGCTATCATGCCATCCTCCTCTGAGGTCTGGTTGAATCAACAATTCGTTGATTGGGTTTCCGTGTGCAAAGTTAATGGCTTTTTTGGGTGATGCCCCTTATCTTACGAAAACGTTTTGCGTTTTACGTAATGCGTTTTGGGGGTGGGAGCAAGCAGAAGCTTGCAGCGGAAACAGCTTCGCGATTAGGAAGTGTAGGATACTGAGGCTTCCGCCTCATGGCAGTAAGAAAGGACGGTGATTGAAGCCGCTATTGGGCAGTGGCTTGGTTTAGGTCGATGTGGTGGAATTGGGGGGAGAGTTTGGGATCGCATGCCTTTATTAAGATGTTCAGGAAGAGGGGATTGTCGGTGTATTGGGAGAGGTTCATGAATCGGATTGGGTCAGGGAGGTGGTAGTTTTGATGGTCTTGCATTCGGAATTTAGGATTGGTGGGACGGTCTCCCTCGATTATGAAAATTGCGGGGGCTTTTCTGTTCCAGTTGATTAGGGCGTTATTAAGGATATGAGAGGTTACTTCTAAATCAGGGGAATGGTCGAGCCATTTGGACATGTCCGCGAGATGGACGTAGCGGTCGGGGACATTGTCAAGGGTATTGGGGGAATAGATTGATTGGAAGAAGGAGGGGACTACTGAGTCAGGGAGAAGGACGAGGTTGGAGACGCCTTTTCGGTTGAGGGAGCGGGCGATGTTGGATCTGAGGGTTTCCTTCATTGAGTCGGAGGGGGCGCATGTGAAGGCGATGTCGGGGTAGTATTTCTGCTGCCAGAGGATGTAAGCTTGGACGCAGGTGGTCAGACCACACCGTGGAGTGGTTTTGGAGATGATGTATTTGGAGGGGATATCTTGGGCGGAGCGGCGGATGAGGGTGTCGACGAGGAAGTGCTGGTGGGGATTCAGACGGAGTGTGATGATGTTATGCTGGTCTGCTATGTCTTGGATTTTGAATTCGAGTGCAGCCCAGTATGGGAAGTCAAATTTTTTGCGGAGTTCGTAGAAGGCTTGGCGGGCGCTTTGGATGTCGGGGGAATTAAAGACTGTGAGAGGGGATATGCCGTTTTGGAGTTGGAGGATTTGGGGGAGATGGCACATTGAGAGTGGGAGATAGATGTTATTGTGAGCCAGGGACCGGATTCTGAGTTTGAAACGAGGGCCGGCGGCATTGTAGCCGGAGAGGGGATTATTCATAATTTTGAATTTTGAATTTTGAATTTAGAATTGTTTCACGCAGAGGTAGCGGAGGAGCAGAGGGCGCGGGGAGGTNGGGGCAGTGGATGTGGTGGTAGTAGGGGGATGGGGAGGAGAGGGAGTATAGTAGATGATTGATGAAGAGGGGATTTTTGAATCGGTTTGAGAGTTTTTTCTTGCGGATGGGGTTGGTTTCTCTGGGGTATTGGCGGAGGAAGTCTTTGAGATTGAAGGATTTTCTTTTGGGGATGTCTCCTTCGAGGACCACGAGGGTGAAATAATCGAGGAGGACGGCTGAGACGGGGGCTATATAGGCTCGCCTTGCTATCTTGGAGGAAGGGTCAGGCCAGCGGGACATGTCGGAGAAATGGACAAAACCTAAGTTGACGCCACGGATGGCATCGGGGCTGTGGAAAGTGTTGAAATAGGCACACCATCCGACACGAGGGAGGAAGATGCTCATGTCGGAGGGGATGATGTCACGTTTGAGATAACGGCAGAGGTTTGATTTCAGGGGATGGATGCTGATNGANGATGGNCCGCAGGTGTATGAATTGTTGNNNCGNTGGNAGGTTTGNANCCANAGGATGTATGCTTGAATGCAGGTGGAGAGGCCTATGCGGCGGTCAGATTTGGTTATGATGTATCTGCCGGTTTTGTGTTGGGAGAGCCGTTTTCGCATGATGTCGATGACGTGGAGCTGGGAGCCGTTGAGGATGAGGGGTATGATTGAGTCGGGATCGTTGATGTCGCGGATGAAGTATTCGGTGGCAGCCCAGAAGTCGAAGTCGTATTGTTTACGGAGATCGTTGAAGGCGGCCAATGCGTATTCTTTGGAATTGCAGTTGAAGACTTCGAGTGGGGATGAGCCTTGGAGGAGTTGCTGGATTTGTGGGAGGGATTTCATTTCTATGGGGAGGTAGAGGGGATGGTTGGAGATGGAGCGGGCATTGAATCGGAAACGGAATCCGGAGGAGTTTTTGCCGGAGAAGGGATTGGGCATTTGGATAACGATTAACGATGAGTGATTAACGATAAACTGTTTTTGGGTGCAAAGATAATATTGGGGATGGGGAGATTTCCCTTATCTTCATCAATTGCGTGGTTCGTTTTGCGTTTTGCGATGAGGAGCACGCAGAAGCTTACGGCGGAAACAGCTTCGCGATTTGGAAGTGTAGAATACTGAGGCTTCCGCCTCGTGGCAGTAAGAAAGGATGGGAGGTTCAGAGGATGGGATTAGGGGGCAGTGGCTGAAGCCACTGGTAAGTAAAAGAGGGATTGCTGGGATAGCTTCGGGCTTGCGCCCTCAGCACAGTGTTGGGGAGGGAGACTTGACCGAGCCGGAGGCTCGTACACTTGGACAAATGGGAGGATTTGGGGATAAAATTGGAAGGAGGTAGGGGATAAAGGTGAATGATAATAAAAAAAGCCCTGCGGGTGCAGGACTTTTCGTGAGATAATAATGTGTGTTAGCGGCGAGTTGCTTTGATTTCCATTGATGATTCGCCCATGGTTAAAGACAATTCGGCATAATTTCCGGATACCGTTTTTACATAATAGGTAGCATATAATTCACCACCAACATAAGTTTTGATTGTCTTTCCGGAAACAGAGTAAGTGCCGGAACCATTTCCGAGGGGACCTCTCCCTGAGTAGCTACCATCCTTATTGAAGGTAATGGAAAGAGCCATGCTGGGATAATTAGTGATGTCGGTCCAGTTGGAATCGCCTTCAAATTTGACGGCGGTAGCATCCCAAGTTCCGATCATCTGAGATTTAATGTCGTCCGGCTCATCCTTATCTTTGGAGCAGGATGGGAGGAAACTGAGAGTTGCAAAAAGGAGCAACATAAGAGAAAAAATTTTTTTCATAAGCTTCAACGAGGGAGATTTGATCCTTGTGAGTGCAAAATTACATCGAATATGCTCATTGGATTTGCACCTTTCGGGGAAAATTGTTAACTTTGCGGAATAAAGCCATTTGATATGCCTAACACTAAGAGTTCTGACATAAGATATAAGGTAATTGACAGATGTCTGAGGCGGGGAGGTTATTCCACTTCCGGGCTGATGGATGCCGTGAATGATGAATTGGTATTTCATGGATATTCCAAAGTCACATCATTGAATACTATACGGCAGGATATGGATTATATTGCTTCTACATATCCGGAGATAAATATAATTAGCAGGAAGTCGGGGCGGAATATAACTTATTCATACGAAAATCCGGAATCATCAATATTTAAGCTATCTTTCAGCGACGATGAATTAGCGCAGCTATCTCAATGCATGGCTATACTGTCGCGCTTTGAGGGGACACCCCAGATGGAATGGATGCAAAGCTTCATCGAACGCTTTAAGCTATCGCTTAATATCAATGTAGACGGGAAAAGGGTTGTTGGGTTTGACGAATGTAAAGATTTGAGAGGGAAGGAACATTTTTCAGAACTATTGACAGCCATTTGCTCCAAGCAGGTATTGGCCATAGGCTATAAGAGTTTTCAGAGAGGATCTGTGAAGGAGGTATTATTGCATCCATATTATATAAAGGAGTATAATAACCGATGGTTTTTGCTTGGAAGAGAGCATGGATTTGAGACCATATCGCATCTTGCATTTGACAGGATAGAGAGTGTAGGACACGTGACAGGATTGACATATATAGAGAACACTGATTACGACTTCAATGATGGCTATTTTTCTGATATTGTAGGAGTCACGAAACGAATAGAATGCCTGCCGGAGAAGATCCGGCTTTGGGTAGCAGATTCACTTTATCCATACATACAGACAAAGCCGCTTCATGAAAGTCAGAAAGTGAAAAATCATGACAAAGATGGATATGAGATAGAGATTGAAGTGAGACCGAATTACGAACTTGAGCAGATGATATTGTCATACGGGGAGAAAATGAAAGTATTAAGTCCTGAAAGCCTTAGAGAGAGGATCAAAGGAAGATTTATGGAGGCAGTTAAAAATTACGAATGAGTTCACATTGAATGAGTGTATTAATAGTAAATTTGCATTATGGAGTCTAAAGACCAGATAGAAGAAGAAAAAAGAATTGATGTCAGCGAGACTTGGCTTTGGGAGAAATACCCGGAAGCTTTCCGCAAACTTCTTCTCGACCATTCACGTCCAACAGACGCAGATGGCAACAGGCACTATATCATCTGGGCAACAGATTCCTACTCTCATCTCGGTGAGGGTTATGGATTTAAAGATGAAATAACACCAGAACGAATCGTAGGAGAACACGGCATGATCATTCAACCTCGCATATCAAAAACCAGGGAGGAACAGAATCGCCGAGTCAAAGACAAGGCTGAAGTATTCACTCCCTCCTGGATCTGCAACCTCCAAAACAACCTTATAGACGAGGCATGGTTTGGACGCCCGAATGTATTCAACCGGGAGGTAACTCTTGAAGACGGTAGCCACACTTGGATTCCAACTGAAGGGAAAATCGAGTTTTCAGATCAAAGGGGCAAGACATGGAGAGACTATGTTAAGGATATCCGTCTTGAAATCACTTGTGGGGAAGCCCCCTACCTCGTAAGCCGCTATGACACTGTGACAGGAGAACGGTTTGAGAACCTCAATCAACGCATCGGTATCCTTGACAGAAAACTAAGGGTTATCAACGAAAACGTACATACTCCAGATCTATGGCGAAAATGGGCGAGATTGGCACTGGAGGCCACATACGGTTACGAGTGGATTGGCGATAATATAGTACTGGCACGGGAAGCCCTATTAATATCTATTTTTGAATACCATAGGGCAAAGTTCGGAAAGGAAATCCTCCGTAGCAGTGTGGAAGGGCTTGCCTATCGTATATCCTGGAACATTTGGCAGATGGATGGTCTGAAATATGTGATTCCCACATCCTGCGATTGGCTCGAATGCAGAAAGAAAAGAGATGATGGTCAAGTTGGAGAAATGTTTATTGAATTGGAGCCTGCAGACGATACGGAATATTGTCCCGCATGCAGAAATGGCAAAGGTGAACACCGAGGCTACCCAGCCAAGATTCGCGACTGGAAAGCATTCCACGACTCAAAATTGAAGAAAGACAAACACAATACAGATATAGTATTTACTAGACTCTTGAATAAGAATAAAAAAGGATAGAATATGGATAGGCAATATTTGATATACTCATACCGCGTGATATACGCCTACACGCTTCCTGATGAAAAACATTCGGGTCTCATGAAGGTGGCTGCTCGGCTGGTGTACCTTAGTCCTGATGAACTAAAAGAGGCTATGGCCAACCCGAAAGTGCTTGAGATCTTCATCAAGGAAGAGTTGCCTGCGGATGCAACACTACTTAAGGTTTGGTTTGGCACATTCAAGCATGAAGCAACGGGAGAATTGATGTCCATTAAACTGCAGGACATCTACAACGTTATGGAAGAAAACCATGAGTATGTCGCTATGCGGGTTGGGGACCGCGACAAATGGTTTAAAGCCTCACTTGCCGATGTAGAGAAAGCCATTATTACCGCAAAAAAGATAGAATGCGGAGAAGCCAACCTTAAAAAAGCACGTGGCATCATATTTCGGCCAGAACAGCAACAGGCCATTGAAGAAACTGTGGCTGCTTTCAGAAATGAAAAACGCACCCGTTTTCTTTGGAANGCCAAAATGCGTTTTGGCAAGACACTGAGCGCNTTGCAGGTAGCNAAAGAAATGGGCTANAAATTTACGCTCATAATTACTCATCGACCCGTAGTAGATGATGGATGGTATGAAGACTTCCTGAAAATCTTTACGAACAATGGTCATGACGAGTATGACAGACGAGATGAAAAAGCTAAAAATTCCTCTGAATTCAATAAAAAGGTAAATAAAGTAAAAGCTGATCCAGAGGGTCACCTAGTCTTTTTTGCCTCCATGCAGTATCTGCGTGGGTCGCAACTTGTAGGGGCGAAGAAAACCGCGTCATATAAAGAAAATACAGAGAAGACTGCCATATTGAATTTTCCTTGGGACTTCATTGTGGTAGACGAGGCTCATGAGGGGACGCAGTCGGAACGTGGCGTAGAGGTAATGCGCTATATGAAGCTCAATGTCCCAGAAGAAGAGAATGAGATCGACAAGGCGAAGGCTGTATTAGATTCCATTGCCAGCAAAAACAATGGNAACGAAGGAAAAGCGTCAAATAAGGATGCGTCAGAGCAAAATTCAGAACCAAAGCCAGTTTCCCCAAGAAAAGGGAGACCAGTAACCCTCGCTCTGTCTGGCACACCATTCAACCTCTACAGCGAATACTCTACGAAAGAGATATATTCGTGGGATTACGTAAAAGAGCAACAAGAGAAGAAAAACTGGCATGCNAAATATGGAGATGACCCGAATCCTTACGATGTGCTGCCACGAGTCAACATTTTCAATCTTGACATTGAGGACACGATAGGTCGCCGTATTCTTGAACCCGGAGAGTCTGAGGAGAACTCCACCAAGGAACTCACAGACGAGCAACTTGAAGATGAATACTCCGGCTTCAGTTTCTCGAACTTCTTTCGCGTATGGGACAAGAAACTGATAGCACACCACAATAAGGGGGACGAACTCGAGGGCAAGTTCGTGCATGAAGAGGAAATCATGGATTTCTTCTACGCGCTCGCCCGAGAAACGCAAGAAGGTTCAAATTTTCCATTCTCGACAAAAGAATTCCGTCTTGCATTCCGNCATACCTTCTGGCTTATACCNGGAGTAAAGGAGGGAAAGGCTCTTCAAGAGTTGCTTGAACGTGACAAATGGACTGTAAAGGGAGTTGAGGCCACCAATCCTTTTAAGAAAAACTTCCGCGTAATCAATGAAGCCGGAAGCGAGCAAGAAGACCTCACAGGAAAAGCACTGAGGGATGTTATGGACCATATATCTCTCACAAAAGGTAAGATGCCTAAACACAAAGATTGGGACAATCCTGAAAAACTCAAGAAAACAGAGAGGAAAAAATACGATGAGCTCAAAGCTAAGTTGCCTGACTGGAAAGGGAAACATACAATTACCCTCTCCTGCGGCAAACTGACGACTGGCGTATCCGTACCAGACTGGACAGCAGTGCTCTACATGAAAGGGAATGACTCCACGAGTGCATCCACCTACATGCAGACCATCTTCCGTGTGCAGACACCAGCCGTTGTCAATGGGGCGCAGAAGACGGATTGTTATGTATTTGACTTCTCCCCTATCCGCTCACTGAAGGTATTTGCAGATGCAGTGCGCCTCAATATGTCGGCAAAGAGAGGTAATGACAGATCTACGAAATATTCCCGCGAAGAGCATAAAGAAGCAGCCGGGAAATGGATAGAATATCTTCCACTGCAGGCCATCAATGTGCCAAAACCGGGATCTCCGCAGACCAAGATGGAAGCATACGATGCAGACTCTCTCTTCCGGCAGCTCGACACCAAGCTTATAGACCGAGTTGTGCGGTCAGGATATGCCGACAACAGTATCTATGACTCTGTCAAAATCATGGATCTCACTGAAGAAGCTGAAATAGTCCTCGCAAGAATCAGTCTTAAGATTACGTCCGATTCCAAGAGCAACCAAGAGGGAGGGGACATCAAATGGGGTAAAGATCGTCCTAAAAAACCGTCAGATAAACAGAAAAAAGATGCGCAGAATGCTGCAGGAAAGAAGGATGATGAACTAACCGAAGAAGAAAAGGAAGCGAAGAGACTCATGGATGCGTGGAACCGTCAGCGGCGGGAGCGCATGAAGACTCTTCGTGCGCTATCAGTGCGTATTCCACTTCTCATGTATGGCGCAGACATCAAGAACCACAAGGATCTTGAGATCAGCAATTTTACGACCATGATAGATGACCAATCATGGCTTGAATACATGCCAAAGAACATCACCAAGGAGGATTTTGATGCTGTGCGTGACTGCTACGACTCCATTCGTTTTAAGGGAGCGGCTGAGAAGATACGAGAGTTTGCTGAGTCAAGCGACAAGATGACAATCACGGAACGAGTAAAGACTATCGCCAATATCTTCTCCCTCTTTCACAATCCAGACAAGGAAACGGTCTTGACACCGTGGAGGGTAGTCAATATGCATATGGCCGACACCATAGGAGGTTACTGCTTCATCGCCGATGACAATAAGACACCATTAGATGAGCCAGTAAAGATTGAGCAAGAAGGAGTTACAGACGCTTTATTTGTCACTCCCGAATCGGGTTCGTTTGCAGATCTTGAGAAAGTGAGGATTTTAGAGATAAACTCCAAGACCGGCTTGTATCCGCTCTATGTAGCCTATTCTCTATTCCGGGCTCGAAAGGATCATTATGAGGCAGCTCGGGCACTAGACCCGAGCATGAAAGTGAAAGAGGATCATGACATCTGGGAAGAGACGATTAAGGAGAATCTCTTTGTTGTCTGCAAGACGCCGATGGCAGTCTCAATTACAAAGCGCACCCTTGCCGGTTTTTCCGGAATTCAGGTGAATGCAGNTTGTCCGAANTGGGANGTNNCNGAGAAAATCCTTGCAGATGCAGGAATAATCAAGATGGAAGAGGGCCAGAAGGCAGATCCGGATAAAATGCTGGAGACTGACCTTGTGGGCATACTTAGAACGAAAGAAGAAATTGAAAAAGAAAACGATCGTCGGGCTAAAAAGGGAGAGGATCCTCTTGACTTGATTTTTACCGACCAAGTCAAGCTGAGGGATTGGTGGGAAGGAGAAACCAACCTCAACCGAAAACTCGACCGAAATATATTCAAAAACGATATGATAGAATTTAATGCTGTTGTTGGCAATCCGCCGTATCAACTTCAAAATGAAGG
>WFLX010015561.1_pt1 | contig 10641 bp, 5 predicted proteins | sample 4967041 | NCBI WGS metagenome assembly WFLX01 (sample SAMN12857096, study PRJNA449069) | gut metagenome | isolation source: stool from male and female vole | host: Microtus ochrogaster | place: USA:Florida | collected 2017
GTAACCGCTGACTCCGAACACGAACCCAAACTTGCTGCCGGTATAGGCGCCAGCGGAGACCAACTTGCCGGTGGTGGCTCAGGGGATAACGGAGCTTCGGAGGAGATGAGTTTCCGTAGCATGGAGTGTCCGCTGGCATTCTTCATGCCCGATCTCGTCACCGANGCCGAGGGNGTGGCGCATGTGGACTATCAAGTACCCGATTATAACGGTAAGTGGAATTTCTATCTCATGGGTTATACACCGGAGTTGAAACTGTCTACATTGAGTCTGTCAGCAACGGCAGCACGCAAGGTTATGGTACGCCTCAACGCTCCCCGTTATCTGCGAACCGGTGATCATGCCAACATTGCAGCGACACTTTACAATAACTCCGATGAGGCACTGATGATAGGTGGCGGNNTGGAGATTATCGACCCGGTTACAGGNNCCGTGATAGCGAAGCGTGCTTTTGATAAAGAATCAGTCGCNGCTAANGGTAACCGGGTGGTGAACTTCGAGTTTGAGGTTCCTGATAATGTCGAGGTCGTGACACTGCGCGGATATGCCGAGTGTGACGGTTCGCGCGACGGTGAACAGACACCGCTCGTTATCCTCCCCGCGTCTCAGCCGGTAATAGATGCCACAACCTTCTACGCAGCCCCGGATGTCTCGGAGATTAATCTTGAGGTACCGAGGACTAAGGAGGGTGGCACCGTGACACTCGAATACATAGATAATCCGATCTGGGAGTGTGTCAAGGCACTTCCGGGTATGCTCGACGGTTCGGATTACAATGCACTGTCATTGGTGCGCAACTTGTTTGGTGTTGCCGTAAGCAAAGGTATCTTCGGTCAATACCCTGACTTGCTCACAGGATTGCAGAAGATGGATTCGACGGATAATGGGCGCGAATCGGAATTGATTTCGGCGTTGGAGAAGAATGCAAATCTCAAGACAGTCGTGTTAGGTAACACCCCATGGGTACANAACGGTATTGCCGAGACGATGCGGATGCAGAGTCTGCTGAAATTCGCGGATGTCAAAACAGTTGATGACGAGATCAACCGTACCATCGAGTTGCTGAAACGACTCCAGACCGACGAGGGTGGTTGGCCCTGGTGTGCCGGTTTCAAGGCTTCGGATTATATTACCGGAAGAGTGCTGCTTCATATCTCGATGTTGAGAAATATGGGCTATCTCCCCCAGGGTTGTACCGACATGATTGCAAAAGCTGTCAAGTTCTGCGATAACTCCATCACAAAATATTACAATGAGTGTCAGAAGAATAAGATAAAACCCTCGGAGATGTACCTGCTCGATTATTGGTACCTGCGCTCTATGTATCAGGAAATCAAGTGGTCTTCGACACTGGAGAAAACGCGCAAGATTGCCTTGGCGGGTGCCCGTAAGTGGGAATCTCTCTCGATATACCATAAGGCAATCGCCGCATGGGTACTCTTTAAGAATGACGAGCAGGAGACAGCCAAGACAATATTAAGTTCGTTGGCACAGTTCGCCACTTCGACTCCGGAGAAAGGGATGTGGTTTGACACACTCGATTCACGGTTCGGGTCGTGGAACAAGCTGATCACTACAACTCAGGTTCTGGAGTCATGGGATATGATTGATCCGGCGGCTCCCGAGGTTGCCAAGTTGCGTCAGTGGCTTGTCCTCTCCAAACTCACAGAGGATTGGGGCGCAAATCCGTACACGGCAGAGATTATAGCGACTGTCATCACAAGCGGAAAAGCGGATAATGTCGTCATCAAGCGTAAACCGCAGATGAAGTTGAACGGAGAGACAGTGTCTATCCCGGAGGCGTCCATGGTTGCGGGTAACTTTACTTATACCTTACCATTACTCAAGGGTAAGAAGAATACCCTGACGATTGAGCGAGAATCCGGTACTCCGGCGTTTGGCGGATTGATTACACAGTATATGGAAAAAGTCACTGATGTCAAGGCGGCTAAAGTCGATGAACTTAAGATTGAGAAGGCAGTGTATGTAGTCAATCCGGAAACCGGCGCGGTTGAGAAGAGCAACAAGATAAAAGTCGGAGACAAGATACAGGTGACCTTGACTATCACCTCGGGTCGCGATATGGATTATGTGGCGGTCATCGACGAGCGTTCTTCATGCCTCGAACCCCTGGATCAGACTTCGGGTTATGAATTGGTGGGTTCTACACCGGCATACAAGGAGATACGCAACTCGCGCACATCGTTCTTCCTGCCGTATCTGCCGAAGGGGGTTACCGTCCTGAGTTATGAGTGTACGGTAAGCCAAAGCGGCATCTACGCACTCGGCATGGCTTCCGCCCAGTCTCAATACGAACCTGCTTTCACCGCNCACACTGCNGGCANCACCCTNACCGTCAGCGAATGAAGTGTACGATGCCAATAAAGCGAGAAGACTAATAAAGCGAATGTTAAATTAAAATATCGATCTAATGGAAAGCTCCCGACATCACTGCCGGGAGCTTTCGCTATCAGTATGAGAACTATATTATGTATTATGAAAACTGTGATTTATATTATAATAATTTGTCGCTTTAGATAATAAGATTTCTGTCGTTGAGGGTTAGCGGGTGCCGGTGGTGGAGCGGTCGACGGATGCATCGGCGTTGATGAGCTTGGAGGCACCCCGTTTCTGACGACCCCACTGGAGGTTATAGCTGACGCTGACATAGGGCATACGCATGTCGAGGCGCATGTGCTGTTCGTTGCGGTTCCATTTGCTGAGTGATTTTGAACCCTGGTCGTATTTGCCGAACGGTATCAGTATGCCGGCTTCAAACTGCCAGTTCTTCCAGTTATAATCCACAGCTATCACATTGATGTCTTCACCCCAGCTGATTTTCTCGCCCCACAGGTCGCGAGCCGCCCTGACATACTGGAAGACAACCTGAAATCCCTTGTGCATAAACATCAAGGCTGCATCTCCGCTCCATGAATGATTATAAAGAGTGTAAGTATGACCCTTCATACGTTCNGCNTTATATTGGATGGTGCCCGAGAACATAAGCCAGTCCGGGATTATAAATACCTGTTCCGACAGCCAAAAGCTGAGATTTCCCATACCCTTGCTGTTTTCGTATGAAGTGATAAGACGGTTGTTATCCCAATAGAGGTAGGGAGTAATGGCATTGGGACTGTTGAAAGCACTCATGCCCAACGAGCCGTTTATACGTTGGTGAAAGAGACTGTGACTATATCTGAAAGCAAGGTAGTAGGATGATGAAGTCTTGAGATCGGCATTGCCGATGCGCCATTGAAAACCGTCAAGCTGTTGTGGAGCGATATTGGTTTCGGCAAGCGAAGGCGCNGTCTGCCANGACGAAAAGGCGAGACGGAAATTATGGTTTTGGTTGAGAGAATACGTAACGGTAGCCCGGGGACGGAGATTCCAGGAATGATTACCCTGGTCCGTTTCCTTGAAGTTGAATGAAGTGTATTGAGCGCCTAATCCACCGGTGAGCGTTACTTTGTTGATACGGTGGAAATACTCAGCAAAGAAATATACCTTATCCTGACGCTGATGGAAGATCTCACCGTCAAGGTTTTCGTAAACGGAGCGGTTTCGGTTGGCACTATACGAAGCACCGGCAGTGAGGCGGGAGTTATTCCAGTTTTTGATATAGTCGGCTTCGAGACCGTATGCCTGGTTGCGGTCTTTAATATATGTGCTTACATCGGTTATATAATCTGGTGCCCCCTCATATTTCTCAAGATAATCCGAGTAGGAATGCCCTGTATATAGTGAAGCACTGAAATCCACAACGAGCGTCTGTTTGTGAGCGAAGTGCTGCTCGAGATAGGCGGTAAATTGNGGNGTNGTACCNNTAGANCCNGANCCGTTTGNGAGAAGAANATCTTTNTCNCCGGTGCTNAGACTCAACAGACCGTTATAGCTCCACAAATCGGAGAAAGTTCGGTTAGCCACAAGCTGTACATAAAATACGGTGGTATCCGGCTTGATATAGTTGTATGACACCCAGCCCGCGCCTTGAGAATTATTGAGTTTACCGCTGATTGGAGTTTCGGTACGGGTCAGCTCTCTGCCGTCGGGCCAGGTGAAAGTCTCTTTGTATTCACGGTGAGCCTTGATACCTTCGGTGAGTTTGAAATAACCACCGACCTCCCATTGCGAGCGCCCGGTATTAAACTTCGCATTTGCCTGATAGAATCCCCAGCCGCAGTTGAGGGCAGGTTTGGCCTGAAGCATAAGAGAGCCGCCAAGGGTGGGGTTTGCAACGATGAAATTGAGGACATAGTTGGCGCCTCCATAGCGAAGTCCGGGGTTGTCTATCCATTCCACACGTTTGATGGTCTCCGGAAGCAGGGATTTTACCTGATCGATAGTAGCTTGCCTGCCATTGATTCGCACCTGCACAGCTTCGCCGGCGGAACTGACGGTACTGAGGGCGTCATTGACCGTGAGGGTAGGAATCATAAGGTTTTGTAAAAGCTGCATACCGTTTTTGGCATTATCGACAGCGCTCTTTGAGGGATGATAGACATCCATGTCAGCCTTATGGATAACCCTTGATGACTCGACGACTATCTCATCGAGTTCGCGGATGACAGTGGTATCCGGCTGCTCCTCCGCCATAACCGGCAGATATAGAAGACCAAGTGATATAATTGCTGTAAAACGTTTCATAATAATGATGATAGAAGCGTATGGAAGTAGCGGGCGATACTCCATCGCTTCGTATTCCTGTGCAAAGTTAGATATAAAAACAATAGAAGTTCTCAACAAATGTTGAAAACTTCATTCTATAGACACAAATAGAAAAGTAAAGGTGACAGAGAGCCGTAATTTTATTTCAGGTTTTTGCGGAGGCGGCTCATGTGGGTGGGGGTAACGTGGAGGAAGGAGGCGATGTCCTTTAGCGAAAAGAGGGAGAAGATGTCGGGGTAACGGCTTATCATATCGTTGTAGCGCTCCGCCGCCGATTGGGTGTAAAGTGATACGTAACGATCATAGACAGTGGAGAATACCGCCATGGTCGACTGCAACACGATTTCCTTGATGTTGTTATCGCCCTGCATCATCTCGTTGATGACGGACACCGGCACACAATAAATCTCACAATCTGTTTCGGCTACAATCGACACACGGGCCTTGATGCCATATAACGAGAATGGGAAATCCGCTACAAATTCACCGGCAAATTCCAGCCCGACTACGCTCGGAGTACCCTCATCATTAAATGCCAAGTATTTTAAAGTGCCCGCTTTGATGAAACCGATATATTTAGCCACTGTCCCTTGTTCAACAAACGCCTCTCCCTTGCCATANNGACGTAGTTCNCCGCGCTCGACACAAAGACTGCGCCAGAAGTCGTGGTCTATATTGTTGTAATATGAGTTGAAGTTATCCGAGCGCACCTTAGTCTGAATTTATTGATTGAATCTTTAGAATTTGATGGTTAAAACGGCTGAATAAGCAAAAGATAATTACTTGATTTTGGTGAGGTCGGTCACGAGGCCTTCGCGGTTGAGGATGACGTTGGGGAAAATGGCGGNAGCTTCACGGCGGAACCCTTCGAGGTCAGTGTAGCGTGATGAATAGTGACCCGTCAGCAACGCTTTCGCACCGGCATCGCGAGCAACCATCGCCGCCTGCTCGGCAGTACTATGGAACCGCGCCTTGGCATCCGCCGCATTATCATTGAGATAGGTAGTCTCATGAAAGAGGAGGTCGACCGGACCGATCTTCTTCGCCAATTCAGGCATATAAATCGTATCGGAAATATGCGCGTACGATAGGGAGGGGGTGGGATCGGAAGTGAGGATCTCATTGGGGATGACAGTGCCGTCCGGCTTTACGAAGTCCGCGCCACCCTTTATGCTGCGTATCTGTGATACCGGCACTCCGTGGTAATCTATCATGTCGCGGATGATATGACGCTCGCGGGGCTTCTCCTCGAAGACGTACCCGACTGTGGGCACACGATGTTTCAAGGGAATGGTTCGGACTGTCAGCGACGGAGTGTCAAGTATCAACGCCTCTTCGGGTTTGATGACATTGAACTCTATCTCGTATGTCCGCTCGCGGGCGAAGAAGTCAAGTATCTCGGTGAGGATACGTTTACCCTCCTCGAAAGTGTGAATCGTAATCTTTCCCCCCTGCTGGCTCAGCGATAGTGTGGAAAGAAATCCCGGCAAGCCTAATACATGGTCGCCGTGAAGATGGGTGAGGAAGATATGGCGCAGACGGTTGGACTTAAGGCGGTGACGTTGGAAAGCGACCTGGGCACCCTCGCCGCAGTCTACCATCATGAGGTTGTTGCGGTGATCGATGACCGTGCACGACGGCTGATGGTACAGCGTAGGCTTTGCCGAACCGCATCCGAGGGTATGTATNGAGAAATCTGCCATCTTTAATATGTTTTGCAGCTAACCGTACTACAGTATTAAAGAGAGTACGTATCGGTAGTGAATAGTTACTTAACGCAGATGCGTCTTTGTATATTTAAAAATTGTAGCTAATTTTGTAAGCCGAAAAGTCCGGAAATCATAACGGCGTGAATAGCGCCCTCTCCGAGACAGGTTTATAAAAGACTCATCCGTCTTATCCATAAAGATAATAAATAAGATTGAAAACCCGACATCTGAAATATAANATTTTTCTCCTTGTAGTTTTTCTCGCACCTCTTATGGTCTTCGCNACCAATAGTGACGACGAAAAGGAGCCGGAGAAGCCGGAGAAGAAGGAGCTGTTTACCGCTGCCCCGGTGAGCCCTAACGCGCTCCCCAAAGCCCGCACTCTGTTTGGCGTGGACTCGGTGGAGAGCGGTATCCTCCTCGACGAGATAAGTGTAGTGGCAATAAAGAACGAGATGCAGCTGCGAAATGAGGCGGTGGCAGCGACCATCGTGACCTCAAACACCCTTGAGGAAGTGAATGCAGTTGGTCTTAAGAGCCTGTCGGATGTCGTGCCCAACTTTTATGTTCCCGATTACGGCTCGCGTATCACATCATCAATCTATGTGCGAGGTATAGGCGCGCGTATGGATCAGCCCTCGGTAGGTCTCAATGTCGATAACCTGCCNTATATGACNAAGGATGCCTTTGACTTCGACGTGGCTGATATAGAGTCGATGGAGATGCTTCGCGGTCCGCAGTCTACCCTGCANGGNCGCAATACAATCGCNGGATTNGTTAATATCACCACCCTTTCGCCGATGAAATTTCAGGGATGGAAGATTTATGGCGAGGCGGGTAACGGTGACCATCTCAAGGCTTCGGTCGGTAAGTACTGGCTGTTGGGTAAGAGACGCAATTTTGGCACCTCGGTNAATCTCTCCACAGGACTGACGGGTGGCTTCTTCAAGAATAAGTATAATAATCTCTATACCGACCGTGAACTTGCAGGTGATATACGCTGGAAATCAGAATGGAACGTATCATCGCGCGTAACCTTGAGGAATGTCTTCTCAACCTCCTTGTTGCGTCAAGGTGGATACCCGTACGAATATATAGAGTCCGGCGAGATCAATTATAATGACACGTGTTTCTACCGTCGGGTGTGGNTCTCGGATGCACTGACGGTCAATCATGCCTTCGACAAGTTCCGCCTCATGTCGATNACGGGTATCCAGTATATGGACAACAATCTTACCCTCGATCAGGACTTCCTTCCTCAGTCATATTTCACCCTCTCGCAGAAGAAGAAGGAACTTGCCGTGACGGAGGATATAGTGTTTAAAGGTATAAACANCTCGTCTCCCTATAACTGGCTTGCCGGAGTCTTTGCCTTCTATAAGAGTCTNAAAATGCAGGCNCCGGTTGTCTTTAAAGATGACGGTATCCGCGAACTGATTGAGAAACATCGNAATGANGCNAATCCNACNTACCCTATAGAGTGGGATACCCGGGAGTTCCCTCTTGACAGNCGNTTCCGGATGCCTGANTTCGGNGTTGCTCTCTATCATGAGTCNAANCTNAANCTTGAGCGNTGGCATTTCACNGCCGGCATACGNNTTGANTANGAGGAGACCTCGATGCGCTATCACAGCACCTGCGATACCGGATATGAGATATATCATTTNGAGGGTAATGGAGATAAAGTGCCGTATCGTCACGTCGATATTGACATAGACGATACANGAAATGTAAGACGCCGCTATTTCAACTGGATGCCCAAGGTGACAGCGCTCTATGAGTTGCCCGGTAGCCCCACATTCGGCGGTAATGTCTATGTGAATGTCGCGAAAGGTTATAAGAGCGGCGGTTTCAATACCCAGATGTTTGGCGATGTGCTCAAGCAGCGTCTGATGAATATAATGGGTATCGGTTCGCAGTACGGCATCAATGATGTGATAGGGTATAAACCCGAATACAGCTGGAACTACGAATTGGGAGGACACTTCGGATTTTTCGACGACCGTCTCCTTGCCGATTGGGATCTCTTTTACATAGACTGCCGCGACCAGCAGCTGACAATGTTCCCCGACGGCAATACCACAACCGGTCGAATCATGACAAATGCCGGTCGCACGCGTAGCTTCGGTGCCGAATTGTCGCTGATAGGTTATGCGCTCCCCAACCTCCGCTTCATGGCAAACTATGGATATACCAATGCCCGGTTCGTGAAGTTCTTTGACGGCATCGATGATAACCGTAACAAGGTAATCCCCTATATGCCGGCGCATACGCTCTTTCTGCAGGGGTTGTTTGATTGGCATATCAATATCATGAATATAAAGATGATAACGTTTGCCGTCGATGCNCGNGGNATCGGGGAGATCAAATGGAATGAGGCAAACACGCTGCAGCAGCCTTTCTATATGCTGTTNGGTGGCAATATTACGTTTGANGCTTACCGGTGGGCGATTCAGGTTTGGGGGCGCAACCTCACCAACACTCACTACAATACTTTCTATTTCAAGTCGATGGGAAACGAGTTCCTGCAGCGCGGCAAGCCTCTGGAGTTTGGTGTTACAATCCGTGTGACACTCAAATAATACCTCAAATAATCCGGCTTGAAGTTGGTATATCACGAAATTATAGCTATCTTTATGCACTTTTGTCAAAACACCGGTTCTTCCGATCGAGCCNTGNTGGCAAANGCAAGAGTTATAAAGACGATTTTATTTAATAAATTCGTAAATAATTGTAATAATAACAGACAGAAATACAATACATTATGAAATTAAAAAACCTTACTTTAGGTGCACTGGCAACCCTGCTTGCATTTGGCGCAACATCGTGTGGCGGTGATGGCAGCGAACTGACCGATACCTATACCTTCGGTACATATACACTTATTGCTGACTTAGACAATAATACCGCCGAGGCGGGAGCTGCCAATTTCAGCTTCAACTTCAACTATAGCACCAAGAAATGTACTATGTCGGTTCGCGACCTGCACGCTCCCGNCAACCAGCTGCTTAATCTNGATACCGATNATATGGATTTCACTGCGCTTTATGCCGACATCAACAGCGCTCTCCACGAGGCTATCCTGGTCAGCGGCAAGAACGTAGGTACTGTCAATGGTATGGAGGTCGGCAGTCTTCAGGCTGAGATGACTACTGCGGTTAATCCCGTGCCTACCGATCTGACAGGTTTCCCTGTAAACAAGCCGCAGCTGAAGTATAGCTTCATCAACTTCCGCATCGGCAACAAGTACACCGTACGCACTTTCTGGAATGATATAGTGTTCAAGGGTAATACTCTGACGAAATATACAGATTACGCCAGCGGTGAACTCAAGAGCTTCTCCAACGATGGCATTTCGTACCGCATCATCATGGATATTCCTCAGAACAAGGCGACCGTTATCATGTACAATGCCAAGTTCTCCGATCACCCCAACCATCCGACTCTCGTCGCTGTGATTTTACGTAATCTTGACCTTGAGTTCAGCGTAAAAGGTTATACAGTCAGCGGTACCAACATTGTTCCGGAAACCCCCGAGGGCAACGGCTTCACTCAGAANGAGCGTTTCAAATTCGACAGCTTCTCATTCACCTCAACCGGAGACCTCACTGCAGGTAAAGCGTCATATCAGGTTGCCGGCGCATACGAGGGTCTTTTCGAGGGCACTTGCATGACTACCGCCACAATGTAATCCGTCATTTTTAGAGGAAGAGTACCAGAGAGAATCAGAGTATCCGAGTTTTTTGGAATACTACCATGTTGCCTTTTTTAAGGATCGTGGTTATATAGATAAAGCCGCAGATTGCCGGAATATTTTGCATACCGGCGGTCTGCGGCTAATCGTATCAATAGAAAAAGTATTTATATTCATTGACAATATCAAATACCATAATTTATTCTTTGGTGTTTTTTTTTGCCTCAAATTTGGAAATTTTGGGAAATGATTGTATCTTTAGAAAAATTTAAAATGTTGTTCATTAGAATAATCCCTGACTATCATGAAAACTTATAAACAAAGATTCTATCACAAATCAATTACTTCACATTTGCGCCTCTCGCTGAGTGCCGGCGTAATGCTCGCTGTTGGTTTGTCTGCGGGTGCGGAGAGTGTGACCCTGAATAACTCGAAACAGGTGTTAGAGGATTTTGCGGGTAAGGAAGTGACTATCGGAGGTGCGTCGGAAGTGCATCTGACTTCGGCGAGTCCGTTGGATAATGGTACTGTAAATCTTGTGGGTGACGATGCGTGGCTGTATCTCGATAATGT
>WFLX010378850.1_pt1 | contig 10640 bp, 10 predicted proteins | sample 4967041 | NCBI WGS metagenome assembly WFLX01 (sample SAMN12857096, study PRJNA449069) | gut metagenome | isolation source: stool from male and female vole | host: Microtus ochrogaster | place: USA:Florida | collected 2017
CAGACTCTCCTTCTCCCAGCCTCTCAAATACAAGCACAACGATATGGAGTCGCTTGAAGCAGCTCTCAAAAAATGCAAGCCCGAAGCGATAAAGCTTATCGTCACCGACAGCGTTTTCTCTATGGAAGGCGACGTTGCAAAGCTCCCCGAGATGGTAGACCTTGCAAAGAAATATGACGCAAGCCTCATGGTCGACGAAGCGCATGGCATCGGAGTCTTCGGTGAAGGTGGTCGTGGCGTAGTGAACCATTTTGGTCTTACAAAAGATGTCGACCTTATAATGGGTACATTCTCCAAATCTTTTGCTTCGCTTGGAGGCTTTATTGCTACCGACAAGGAAATCACCAACTTCCTTCGCCATCATTCAAGAAGCTATATCTTCACAGCTTCCATCACTCCGGCTTCTACTGCCGCAGCTCTCGCTGCCATGGACATCATGCTCAGCGAGCCCGAACGCCAGAAGCATCTCTGGGATATCACAAACTATGCTCTTGAAAATTTCCGAGCTATGGGATGCGAGATTGGCCACACTTCAACTCCTATCATCCCGCTATTCATCCGCGACGACTACAAGACCTTTGCCGTGACTCGCGATCTTCTTGAAGAAGGAGTATTCGTAAATCCTGTTGTGTCGCCTGCTGTAGCGCCACAAGACACACTGATCCGCTACTCACTGATGGCTACCCACACAAAAGAACAAGTGACTCGCTCGCTTGAAGCCATCCAAAAGGTATTCAAAAAGCACGATATCATAAAGTGAGATCACTTGAATTCAAGCTTCAACATACCTGCCCCGGCACACAAGCCAGGGCAGGACTTATTACGACCGCACACGGCGAAATAAAGACTCCCATCTTCATGCCGGTGGGAACCGTCGGCAGCGTCAAAGCTGTGCATCAGCACGAACTCCGCGACGACATCAAGGCACAAATTATACTTGGCAACACATATCACCTTTATCTTCGTCCAGGACTTGAAATTCTGCGTCAAGCGGGCGGTTTGCATAAATTCAATGGTTGGGAACTCCCAATTCTTACTGATTCCGGAGGTTTTCAAGTATTTTCTCTTTCAGGAAACAGAAAACTCACAGAAGAAGGCGCCCATTTCCGCAGTCATATCGATGGGAGCAAGCATCTTTTCACACCGGAGGGAGTAGTAGATATCCAGCGAGTGATTGGGGCTGACATCATGATGGCCCTTGATGAATGTCCTCCCGGGGATTCCGACTATGAGTATGCTAAAAAATCACTTGGACTCACTACACGGTGGCTCGCACGCGGATGGAAACGATATAACGAAACGGAAGGGCTATACGGATATCGCCAGACTTTTTTCCCTATTGTGCAAGGCTGCGTCTATCCGGAACTTCGCAAGGAATCTGCAAAATTTGTTGCTGATTTAGGAGCTGATGGCAACGCTATCGGTGGTCTGGCTGTCGGAGAACCGACAGAGAAGATGTATGAGATGATTGAGATTGTCAACGACATACTCCCATCTGACCGCCCTCGCTACCTGATGGGCGTAGGCACTCCCGCCAACATCCTTGAAGCCATCGACAGAGGTGTCGATATGATGGACTGCGTGATGCCCACCCGCAACGGCCGTAACGGCATGCTTTTCACACGCAACGGCATCATGAATATGCGAAATAAGAAATGGGCCGATGATTTTTCTCCACTTGATCCCGGCGGACCTACATACGTAGATGAAGTGTATTCAAAAGCTTACGTGCGCCATCTATTTATTGCCAACGAATTGCTTGCTATGCAGATTGCAAGCATCCACAACCTCGGGTTCTATCTTTGGCTCGTAGGAGAAGCTCGCAAGCACATCGAAGCGGGTGATTTCCCTACCTGGAAGAAGGAGATGATGGAAAGTGTAACGAGGAGGATGTAGTGAACTGTGAATAGGGAATAGTGAATAGTATGTAATTGTCGATTATTGGATTTTTATGGCTGAAGAAGACAACATCATAATCAACGCTTGTGAAGAAGAGACCGACAAGGATGACATAATCCTTGACGAGACCCTTCTTCATGAAGATGCCGTGTCTTCTGAAGAAGATTCTTCCACAGAGAAGGAAAAGAATGATATAAAGAAGAAGACATTCTTCAAGAAAAAATTTAAAATAAATTTTTCTTTTGGCACTCTTTTCCCAATCATCGACAGATACATCTTAGGGAAATTTTTGGGCACATATTTTCTTGCCACTCTTCTTCTGCTGCTCGTCATTGCGATGTTTGACGTCACTGAAAAGCTTGATGCTTTCCTGACTGCACCGTTAAAAGAGACCCTTTTTGACTATTTTGCATCATTCCTCCCTTACTTTGCCAACCAGCTCTCCCCTCTCTTCGTCTTCATCTCTGTGATTTTNTTCACAANAAAGCTTGCAGATANTTCTGNGANTANTGCCATGCTTTCAAGTGGGATCACATTCCACCNNCTCCTCCGTCCGTATATGATTGGAGCTGCTNTAATTGCNGCCCTCACCTTTGCCCTTTCCAACTACATCATTCCGCCTACAAATATCGANCGCATTGCCTACACTAACAAATATGTAAAAAATAAAGAAGTAGCTTACGGCACTAATATCCAACTGATGGTGCGCCCTGGAGAAGTGGCATATTTCGGACGATTCGACAATACCACGAAACAAGGCTATCGATTTTCACTTGATAAATTCGACGGGAAATCGATTGTGTCTCGTCTGACAGCAAGTTCCATTGAATATGACACCACTCGCCAATATCATTGGAAACTCAAGGATTATATGGTGAGAGATTTCGATGGGATGAATGAAAAGATACGCAAAGGAGTCACTCTTGATAGCATCATACCAATCGAGCCCAAAGACTTTCTCATCTCCGCCAACGACCAGGAAATGCTGACTACTCCGCAGCTGACTGAATACATCAGGAAGCAAAAGATGCGCGGTGTTGCAAATATCAAGGAATTCGAGATTGAGCGAGAGAAGCGTCTCGCTGAGACAGCCGCTGCATTTATCCTCACACTCATTGGGATGTCGCTTTCATCAAAAAAAGTGAAAGGAGGCATGGGGCTCAATATTGGCATCGGATTAGGCTTGAGTTTTAGCTATATTCTCTTCAGCACCATAACTTCTTCTTTTGCCATAAATGGATATACATCTCCCGCGGTAGCCATGGAAATTCCGAATATAGTCTATCTCATCATCGGAATTTTCCTTTATCGACGTGCGTCTAAATTCTGAGAAATTGGAAAAAATTGTATTGAAGGAATTTATTGGGAGATTTCATTTTGAATTTTGGGATTAATTTTGTAACTTTGCAAATGAGTAGTGGTTGCGCGTTTTTGCTAAGTGCATTCCGCGTGGCGGCTGCTCCGATAATAAGTTACTAATATAGAGCAGGCGGCCGCAAGCCGCCGACCCAAAATAGAAAAGTGTAGTGATGACAAATAAGGATTTCGATTTCAGCGATATAGCTCCACACGATGACTCGGTCTTCCGCACGATCCTGGANAAGCTAATACAAGATCCGGGNTTTCTTCATGCTATCTCNTACGTGATGCCGCAAGAAGATGTCCCTGCCCTCTTAGATGAGTTAAAGCACATCAACAACAGATATGAATTCCAGCACAAGATAATGTTTCCTTTTCTTGAGATGCTGGCAAAGACTACCACTTCGGGCATCACACTCGGAGGCGCAAAATATTTCAATCCGGCCCTTAGTTATACTTTTATCACCAACCATCGCGATATTGTGCTCGATGCTTCTTTCCTCAACCTTACATTTCTGAGAAGAGGATGGCCTACATCGGAAGTGGCGATAGGAAACAATCTGCTCGTATTCGATTGGATTTCTGACCTTGTCAGACTCAACAACAGCTTCATAGTGAAGCGCAATACGGGTCTGCGCGAGGGCCTCGAAGCTGCAAAAAAGCTTTCTGCATACATACACTATGCAATAATGGAGAAACACGAGTCTGTCTGGATTGCCCAGCGAGAAGGGCGTGCTAAAGACTCCAGCGACCACACTCAGGAATCGCTCGTCAAGATGCTTTCCATGGGTGGAGAAGGCACTTTCATGCAGAAAATAAAGGAGATCAATCTCATGCCTGTATCCATCAGTTATGAGTATGACCCCAACGACTATCTTAAAGTGAAAGAATTTCTCATGAGAAGAAGAGACCCGGATTTCAAAAAATCTCAGCGCGACGACCTCTTCTCAATGGAAATAGGATTATTGAAATTCAAAGGGAAAGTGCATTTCCAGCTCACTCCTCGCATCAATGTCAGAATAGACGAAATAGGCGAATTCAAAGACACCAACAAGGCTGCTAAATATGTATGTGCACTTATCGACTCTGCAATCCACAGAGGCTATGAGATATTCCCTATCAATTATGTAGCCTACGACACACTTCACACATCTGAACGCTTCGCACATAAATATACTGAAGAAGAGAAAAACGAATGTCTTGCTTATTTTGAAGCACAACTCAAGAAAATCGACGTGGAAGACATCTCGGAGGAAGAATACTCATTCATGCGCGAAATGATTCTGATCATGTATGCAAATCCTCTAAAAAATAAACTAAAATCTATATTGGGAGGATTTGAGTGATGAGATTGCCAATTGCCGTAATAATAACGCTGTTCGTAGTCAGCATCCTTGTCGACTTCTATATTTGGATCGACATTCGCCAGGGAAAGTCGAAAAATCGTTGGGCATGGAGCAATGCCTACGCCATATCCTCTTTCTTGCTCTGGATATTTTTAGGAGTGACTGTTGCTCTCCCCAGAAGAGGACTCGATGGAGGAGTTTACGCTATAATGTGGATGCTCACTGTCTATCTAAGCATCTATATTCCCAAACTCATCTACTGCCTCTTCTCAATCTTAGGAAGAATCCCAATGCTCTTTAGAGCAACAAGATGGAAATGGCTCAACTATGTGGGAGGAGTAATCGGGATATTAGGTTTTGCTCTTGTATGGCATGGGATACTCTATACTCGATCACATACTCAAACCGTAAATCTTACTGTGAATTCTGAGCGTCTTCCAGACAACTTTGATGGGTATCGCATAGTTCAGATTTCCGACCTACATCTCGGCACATGGGGCTCCGATACTCGTTTCATCTCAGAGTTTGTAAACAACATCAACAACCTCAAGCCCGACCTCATTGTTTTCACAGGCGACCTTGTCAATCAAAAAGCCGACGAAATAGAACCATTCAAAGGCCTACTCTCTAAGCTTGAAGCCACTGATGGAGTATATTCCATACTCGGCAATCATGACTATGGCGACTATGTAGACTGGCCATCGCCGGAAGAAAAAGCAGAAAACCTTGCTCACTTGAAGAAACTTCAAGCTGATGCACGCTGGAAAATGCTCAATAATGAACACGATTTCATATATAAGAGCAAAGGTGGACGCCGCGATTCTATAGCCTTAATTGGTGTAGAAAATTGGGGAGAACCACCATTCGGGAAATATGGCGATCTAAAGAAAGCCTATCCGGTAGAAGGAACAAGAAGCATCAAAGACAAAAATTTCAAGATCCTGCTCACACACAATCCAGAACATTGGGTGCAGGAAGTAAGAAAAATCACCAACATCGACCTGAGTCTTTCCGGTCATACCCATGCCATGCAAATGAGTTTTGATGCATTTGGCAAAAGATTTTCTCCTTCCGCCCTGAGGTATCCCACTTGGGGAGGTTTCTATACAGAAAATGGAATTGGAGAAATCGAAGATTTTGGAAATCCCGAGACATTCGGAGGGCTGGAAAGAAATCTTGACCATCCATCGCTTTATGTCAATATTGGAGCTGGGGAAGTTGGTATGCCTTTCCGCATAGGTGCCAGCAATCCAGAGATCACTATCATCACCCTAAAGAAAAAATGACACCTTCAGAAGGTTCTGAAGCCATATTCTGCATAGGATCAAATTGTGGCGAACGGGAAGAAAATGTTGCATCAAGCCTATTATGGCTGTCGCAAATACTGGTATCTTTCCGCCACTCCCCTATCTATGCCACTCCCGACTGCCATGGAGGCCCGAGAAAATATATGAATGCCGTCGCTATTGGCTTCACGTCAATGACTCCAAATGAGTTAAATTGCCTCTGCAAAGAGCGTGAAATCCTATGCGGACGCGATTCGGCAGCGCGTGCCGCTGGAGATGTGCCGATAGATATAGATCTGGTAGTGTATGATGGGAAAATATTGAGAGAAAAAGACTATCACTCAGAATTTTTCATCAAGGGCCTTGTGGCAATAGAGCATTCCCATTGTGCGACGCAAGTTTAACTCCACAAACGGACGAAGCTTCCCATCACGCTCTATAAGCATGTCTACACCACAAAGGCCATTATAATCATCAAGCACAGATTGAAGGATAGGCTTTTGAATACTGATCACTTTTTCAATGGACATTGAAGAGAAGGAGTCAAAGCGAGACTTCATTTCCCTTTGACTTAAATTCTCATTTGAGACATACTTTCCCCGATTGGAAGTGGTAAAACAGGAAAGACCCAAGAAATGAGCTTTTCCTGAAGATATACGCCATTCAGTGGCAAAATCTGCTATGCGGTCAGCTCCCATCTCTCCCATAACGCTTCCTTGACGCCTTAAAATACCACGGCACCACTGATCCACAAGCAAAGGAGTCATATCTGCCGCCGTATTTATTACTCCCCTGCCGCTTGAACTCCATGGAGCCTTCATCCAGCAGCCGGGATTAGATCGACAAAAATCCATACATTCTTCAATTGAAGAAAGTTCTACCGGCAATTCAGTCATATATGGGGCATCTGCCATATCATTCCAAAGAGAACAAAGGCGTATAGTGGTGCGTCGATGAGCCAATTGTCTGATCATTTCAATGTAATCTTCAGCAGGAAGGGAAGATGCCGGCACACCATGATCCAAAAATTTCCTCACCAAAGCCTTATTCCATCCCCACGGCTCAATTTCAATATCTTGATTATCGGCAAAAAGAGATTCGAGCATCTTCCAATCTACTATCCTAAAATCAGATTTATGAGCCACGGCATCATCCACCAGAATTATATCACCAGGTTGAGCCCAAGCCTCAGGAAGGAGTTGACGCTCGCGTCTCATTTTCTCCACCCTCGCCGGGGGTGTATAAAAAGACGCCCCCGAAGCGAGGGCGTATTCTGTCTCCGGATTAAAGAGGAGAAGCTTCATCAGTCGTTGAGTTTCTCGCGTTCCTTTAAAGGATTTGAGAAATAGAGCTTATGTTCAAGATATTCCTGAGTAGCGATCAGCGTCGGTTTCGGAAGTTTCTCATAGAAACGAGAGATCTCAATCTGCTCACGATTTTCGGATACTTCCTCAAGATTATCGGTAGAAGCGAAATCAGCAAGCTTCTTCTCGAGTTCTTTTTTTAGCTCTACGGCGATTTGGTTAGCACGTTTTCCGATGATGCAANCAGTNTCATAAANATTACNGGTNNGCTCTGCCATTNCGATCATGTCGCGNGTCACCGTAGTGAGAGGTGCNTTNGTCTTCTTGTAGTCCATAATATGCAATTATGATTTACGTATGGGGATTGTAATGATTTTTCATTTAGATTGTAGCAGTGATGCAAGCATCATTCGCCTACATGCTTGGAAGCAATATTAAAAATATTTCTAGCCTCCGCAAGATTCTTTGATTCCGGATATGTATTGATGAATGAATAATATTCATCTATCACATCGCGATATCGGTCTTCACTCTTTTCTGCCACAGAATTCTTAGCCTGCTGATATTTGGCTTTCAAAATCAGCATCTCGAAATCCTCGCGATATTTCGAATATGGGAATTCCTTGAGAGCGTTTTTAGCGGTAATCACACACGACTCGTAGTTGTTTCCAAGGAAATTTCCAAGATTGTAATATAATTGAGCATTCTGCAGCTGCTTGAGTGTCAACTTATCCTGCAGCTCAAAGATGGAGTTCTTAGCCAATCCGGCTTTGTCGCTGTTAGGGAAATAGTCGAGAAAACCCTGGAGCTCCTCAATTGCCTTAAGGGTAAGCGTCTGGTCGAGCTGGGGTTCAGGAGAATCAAGATAATATCCATATCCGCAATAGAATCGAGCCAATTCAGCATATTTTCCACGCGGATAACGCTGATAATAATTCTTGAAATACACCCCAGAATTCAGATAATCCTTATTCTCGAAATATGACATGGCAAGCAAGAAAATGGCATCCTCTCCATTTTCAGTGCCGCGCATCTGCATCTGCATGTCTTGCAGAAGGGTGATAGCCTGCATATATTTTCTATTCTCGTATGCTTTCTTTGCATAGTCGAATCTATATTGCAGATCTGTGCTTTTCAGCACTTTATTATACTCTCCACATGAAGTCAAACCGGCTGCAACAAGAGAGCAAATCATACAAAACTTAAGTAGCTTTCTCATTTATTCGAATAGATGAATTGCGCATTTCGCGCATTTAGCATGCAAAGTTAATAAAAAAATTGGAAACAACTATGATTTTTACGATAAAAATTATTAACTTTGTTCTTTGATTTCGAGTTTTGCGTTTCGCGTGATGCATTTCGTATGCCGTGATAAGCGTATTTTAGAAATAAAATAAATTGAAATGAGTAAAACAGGATTTGTATCGAAGCATCCAGTGCTGACGAATTTGATTATAATAATATTGGTAGGTATAGCCGGCCTTGGCATAATCTATCTTTCTTTTGCCATATTCACAAGGCATGGAGAAAGCAGTGTAGTGCCGGGAGTAGAGAAAATGTCGTATACACAGGCTATAGAGATTCTGCATGCCCAAGGATTCAAAGTGGATATCCGCGATTCGCTTTACAAGGAGGATGAGAAGCCGGGGTATGTCATTGAGCAATTTCCTAAGTCTAACTCAGTAGTAAAACCTGGAAGAAAAATTTTCCTCTATATTAATGCAGTGCATCCTAAAGAGGTAATCATCGACGAAGACAATAATCCTCGCGAAGATGCTTTGAAATCCACTTCATTCCGTCAGGGAAAAGCCCGCCTCGAGGAGCTCGGATTTAAAAATATTAGAGTCATAAAGATTCTCGGCGAAAACGACTGCATTTCAAAGATCTATGCCAATGGGAAAGTTGTAAAGAAATTGCAGAAAGTGCCGGTCAATGCAAGGATTGTCATGGAGGTCTTTGATGGCAACCTCGATGCTGTGAGAGACTCTTTGCAAGGCCAATTGGATCCAGGATATGGATATTCAGAACCAGTGATGATGGAAGAAGAAGTATCTTCAGAGACATACCCAACAGAAGAATCTGAGACCTCAGAGTCCGAATCATACGAATACTATTAATAGCCCCCCTCAACTCCTAAAGGGGGAATTATGTGTCAAGAACCAAGGAAACAAGTATGAGTAAAGAAGACGAGAATATAATTGAGGAGGAGATGGATATCCTATCCCAGGAGCTCGACACTCCTGAGGAGGAGCAGGTCGAGGAGCCGTCGTATGTCACGGAAGATGGTCGCGAACTCTACGAGCATTTCCGCTTTGAAGCCGACAAAGGACAGCAGATGCTTCGAGTCGACAAGTTTTTGGTCGACCGTATGACCAAGACCTCCCGCAACCGCATTCAGCAGGCAGCAGATGCAGGATGTATCATTGTCAATGGTAAACCAGTAAAATCCAGCTATAAAGTTAAGCCCTTCGATGTTGTAAGCATCGTAATGGACCGTCCCCGATATGAGTTTGAGATTATTGCTGAAGACATTCCACTCGACATTGTTTATGAAGATGCCGACGTTCTTGTGGTCAACAAACCTGCCGGACTCGTGGTGCATCCTGGCCATGGCAACTATCATGGCACTCTCGTCAACGCCCTAGCCTACTATTTCCGCGACAATCCAAACTACGATGTAAGTGACCCTCGGCTCGGACTCGTGCACCGGATCGACAAAGACACAAGCGGACTCCTTGTGATAGCAAAGACTCCGGAAGCAAAAACAGATTTAGGGCTCCAATTCTTCAACAAGACAACCCGAAGGGAATATGTCGCTTTGGTTTGGGGTGATTTCGATACTGACAGCGGGACTATCGTAGGCAATATTGCCCGCAATCCCCGCAACAAACTTCAAATGGCAGTGTTTCAAGACCCTGAGATTGGGAAGCATGCTGTCACACACTATAAGGTGATAGAACGCTTTGGATATGTCACGTGTGTGAAATGCGTGCTTGAGACTGGCAGGACTCATCAGATTCGTGTACACATGCTCTCTCAAGGGCATCCTCTCTTCAACGATGCCCGCTATGGAGGCGATAAGATATTGAAAGGCACCACATTTGCAAAATATAAGCAATTTGTAGAGAATTGCTTCCAGACATGCCCTCGCCAGGCACTTCATGCCCGTACTCTTGGATTCCGCCATCCACGCACCGGACAGCAAATGGATTTCGAATGCCCTATCCCGGAAGACATGACCCAACTCCTCGAGAAATGGCGTGCCTACCGACATAATAATGCATAATGCTTAACTGCGCTATAATCAATAGGTTTCAATGAATTATGCATTATTAATTATGCATTATTAATTATGCATAATGAATTATGAATTATGAATTAAGAACTATGCATTATGAATTATGCATTAAAAAATATTAATAAGTATAATGTGATATTGGCGAGCA
>WFLX010070210.1_pt1 | contig 10635 bp, 10 predicted proteins | sample 4967041 | NCBI WGS metagenome assembly WFLX01 (sample SAMN12857096, study PRJNA449069) | gut metagenome | isolation source: stool from male and female vole | host: Microtus ochrogaster | place: USA:Florida | collected 2017
TCGATGGGAGGGCCGATATAGATGTAGCTTACCAACGACTTCTTCTCCAACTTCTGCACTTCGCTGGCTTGCGGCGGATTGATGCGCACGAACAAGGTGCTCTCGCGCATCGTGGTGATTACCATAAAGAAGAACAAAAGCATGAAGATAATGTCGCTCATACTGCCGGTGTTGATTTCCGGCGTGGCTTTCTTGGCGTTCTTATTAAACTTTCCCATTGCTTTTCCTCCTTATTTAGTGGTTCCCACCGCTGTAGGTTCAGCTTCGGAAATGGTCAAAGGTATGGCCTTCTGTATGGCTTCGATGTCGGCGTCTTTGGTCAGGTCGTTGAACCGGATGCCGAAACGCTCCTGCGAAAGCTCGTCGCGCAGCTCGTGGAAAGCCGCCGTGAGTTCGTTCTGAACCCGCACATACATCTCGTAAGAGGTGCCGCGGTCGTTACGCAACGAAACCACACCCTTGGATACGGACACCGGTCCGAGCCCTGCGATGTCTTCCATTTTCTTTTCCGACATCTTGGGGTTGTTGTTCGGGTTGGCCAAAAATTCCTTGGCCATATCCCGCAAGTCGGCTATGTCGGCCAACTTTCCCTGCACCTGCAATTCATCGCGGAAATTCACGGCCACCTTGAACACATTGCGGTCGTGGATTTCGGGCTTGGGAGCATCGGGAGGAAGGGGAGGCGGAAGTTTCCGCGCGATACCCAAATCCGTGTTGATGGACGACGTCAACAAGAAGAACGTCAACAACAGGAACGATATATCGGACATAGACCCCCCGTTGATGGTGGGTGATTTCTTTGCCATGGTTTTACTTTTTAAACAATCGGGCGACTTCGAAGTAAACCAGCGTGCCCAGCGTGACAACGACAAGGATGTAGAAGACATTCATACCTGCCCCCAGCATCTTGACACCGCCGTGGCTCAAACCGGCCTTTTCCACCACGGCTGCNCTTANANCGGTGGNGGAGGCGGTAAAGTAGGNGATGAGGAAAATCACCACCAAAGCCAGNATACCGTANAGGGCGGTTTTGCTCTGCTTGAGGTTGCCTATAAATTGGTAAATGGAGAAGCCCACCGCCGCCAGAATGCCGCAGACGAAGAGGGCGTACACCAGATACATCCCGATATTGATGAGTATATTCATAGTTTCAACTCCTTTTTAATTAGATGAGACAATCGTGAGCATCCGCGGCTTACTTGCCGTGGTTATACTTCACGATCAAATCCATAAAGGAGATCGAGGCATCTTCCATCTTGTTGACGATGGCGTCTACTTTCGAGCTGAGGTAGTTGTAGAATGTTTGGATGATGATGGCGACGATAAGACCGAATACGGTGGTCAACAAGGCCACTTTCATACCACCGGCCACAACGGTCGGGGAGATGTCACCGGCAGCTTCGATATCGTCGAAGGCCTGCACCATACCTACTACCGTACCCAAGAACCCCAACATAGGCGCGATGGCGATAACGAAAGCGATCCAGGAGAGGTTCTTTTCCAGACGGCCCAACTGAACGCCACCGTAGGCGGTAACCGATTTCTCAATCATATCCACACCTTCGTCGGCACGTTCCAGACCCTGGTAGAAGATGCTGGCCACGGGACCGCGGGTGTTGCGGCAAACTTCCTTCGCGGCGGGAATGCCACCTTTCTGCAAGGCTTCCTCAACCTGCTGCAGAAGTTTTTCGGTGTTGGTCTGCGCCATGTTCAAATAGATGATTCTTTCGAATACGAGGGCAAGACCCAGGATGAGGACGAGGAGGATAGGGGTCATCCAGCCCGCACCACCTTGAATGAATTTTTCTTTGAGAGCTTGGTGGAAAGATTTCCTTACAACTTTTTCTTCGGCGGGAGCGACGGCGAGAGTGCTTTCTTCAACTTGCTCTTCTTCGGCCACGACCGTGGTATCGGTTTGCGCGGCTTCGGCAGCGGGAGCGGCATCCTGAGCCATGAGAGCCGAGCCGAAAAGCAAGGCGGCTCCTGCAAAAAGGGTTGCAATCAGTTTTTTCATGGTAGTTAAACTTTTTTGTTTTTCTGCGGAGAGACAGGGATTCGAACCCTGGAAGCGCTTTTGACGCTTACACACTTTCCAGGCGTGCGCCTTCGACCACTCGGCCACCTCTCCTTCATACACTCCGACGGATATACCCTCCGTCAAAGAGGGCGCTAAATTACGAATATTTTTCAAACGAAAAAATTTTCATTATCTTTGCAGGCCTTTTTTTGGCGGTGTCATACCTGTATGGACCGCCGCAACGGGGTAAACGGAATACGAACAAATATAGGAGGACAAAGCCATCGCTATCCCAAACAACCGCAACAATTTTCGCGGAATGCGTCAGCCCGCGAAAAAAGAGCCCGAACACCGCATCAACCGCCGCATCGTGGCGCCTATGGTGCGTGTAGTGGGCGAAAATGTCGAGTCNCAGATTCTGAANCTCAANGACGCNTTGCGTCTGGCGGAGGACAAGGGTCTGGATCTTGTGGAGATTTCGCCTGCGGCCAATCCGCCGGTGTGCAAGATCATCGACTATCAGAAGTTCCTTTACGAGCAGAAGCGCAAGCAGAAGGAAATCAAGGCGCGCAGCGCCAAGATTGTGGTGAAGGAAATCCGTTTGGGACCCCAGACCGACGACCACGACTTCAACTTCAAGCTCAACCATGCCAAGAAGTTCTTGTCGGAGGGCTCGAAAGTGAAGGTGGATGTGTTCTTCCGGGGACGCACCATTGTATATAAGGAGCAGGGAGAGGTGATGTTGCTCAAATTCGCCGAGGCGCTTTTGGAATACGGCAAGCCCGAAAGTATGCCCAAACTGGAAGGCAAACGGATGATGATGATGATTCAGCCCGTGAAAGCCACGGGCGGCAACAAGAAAGCGGCGGCTCCCGAACAACCCGCAGAAGCGAATAATTAACTCAATACTAACCAATATGCCTAAACAAAAGACAAAATCCGCTGCAAAGAAGCGTTTTTCTTTCACCGGAACAGGCAAGATCAAGCGTGCGCATGCTTACAAAAGCCACATCCTGACTAAGAAGAGCACCAAGCGCAAACGCAATCTCACCAAGAGTGCTATCGTGGAAAAGGCCAATATGCCGNNCGTTCGCGATATGCTCAACTTCTAAGGAGACAGAGCCTGTATGCAAGACGCGCCGTAGCCCGGGGGCGCGAAAAGAAGTTTTCGGGAATTATAAATTGCTTATGAGCAGCAAGTCTTCCTCCGTAAAAGGAAGCGCTCATACAAAAACAGAAAAAGATGCCAAGATCAGTCAATGTCGTAGCCGCAAGGGCTCGCAGAAAAAAGATCATGAAACTGACCCGCGGTCAGTTCGGACGCAGAAAAAATGTGTGGACCGTTGCCAAGAACTCTCTTGAAAAAGGTTTGCAGTACGCCTATCGCGACCGCAAGGCCAAGAAGAGAAGCTTCCGCAACCTGTGGATTGTGCGTATCAACGCGGGTATCCGTCCTTACGGGATGTCCTACTCGGCTTTTATGGGCAAGCTCCATCAGAAAAACATCAACCTTAACCGCAAGGTGTTGGCCGACCTGGCCATGAATCACCCCGAGGCTTTCAAAGCCGTGGTGGACAGCGTGAAGTAGTGGGGTTGGAGTTTGAATAATAAACGGAATAGATAATACAGAAATATTTTATCACCATGAGCAAACCGGCATTGATGCAATTTGTCGATACCCTCACAAAGAGCAATGAATTGCCCGCCTTTAAGGCCGGCGACACGATAACCGTAAGTTACAAGATCAAGGAAGGAAACAAGGAACGTATCCAGCAGTTTCAAGGCGTGGTTTTGCAACGTGTGGGCAGCGGCACCACCGCTACGTTCACCGTTCGCAAAATGTCGGGGAACATCGGCGTGGAGAGGATTTTCCCCGTCAATTCTCCCTTTATCGAAAAGGTGGAAGTGAACAAACGCGGTGTGGTTCGTCGCGCCCGTATCTTCTACNTGCGCAAACTTACGGGTAAGAAGGCCCGCATCAAGGAACGTCGTTTCTAAACGGCGGTTCCGATGGTTTCNAGGGGCGTTTTCATGGAAAGTGGAGGCGCCCTTTTTATATTAATATAGGGACGGCGTATGAAAAAAAGAAATCTTTGTTCGGGAGTGATTTTTTCGGTGGTGCTGGCGGCTGTTTTCGGTTCGTNTGTNCGCGAGGANTATAANCTNAACAGGTCTTTGGATATGACGATGCAGGTGGGNGGCGNCAGCCTNGCCNTGCCGTTGGGNGTCACAGGCAGAATCACGCTCGANTCGCTTTTGNGNGCGGAGTCGCTTTCGGATATTCTGGTGGTGAACGAAGCCGGCGAATATGTGCTCTCGCTCGACTCNCTCTCCATTTCGGAAGAAATCGACGAGGTGCCTATCGAAGCCTTTTTATTGGACTCCATAGGCACGTTGGAAGCGTTTGACGTGCAGATGACCGCGCCCGTGGCGGAAGCGCCGCTGTCAAAAGCCGCTTCCCGGGCCTCCGAATTGGCGGGNAATGTGTATCAGGAGATTCCGCTCGATTTCGACTTCGACGGCATTTCGGAAACGGTGCACGACCTGCAATACATGTACTTTGTGGAGAATACCCGTGTGCGGGTGCTTTTCGAATTTTCGGAGGTGCCGGAACAGATNGATATAAACCAAGTGCGTCCCGAACTTATCGTGCAGATACCCGAGGATTTTGATGTGGAAGATTCGAGCGTGGATGCGCAGAACCGCATTCATGTAACGAAATTCAACGCGGGTGCGGGGCGGTTTCTGTTTGAATTTCCGTTGAAAGGTCTGGATTTGAGGGAAACGGAATTGAAGGACGGGAAGTTGCTTTATAGAAGCGTGTTGGTGCTTTCGGGAAAATTGTTTCTGACAGAGGGCGACGCTTCGGCCGCCCGTCAGTCCGGCACGGAAATCACCTTGAAATCGCGGGTTCTTTATTCGGTGTTGGACATAGAGCCGATTCGTATGAAGGGTACCTTCTCGCTTTCCATACCNCCGCAGCGGCTTTCGGTGGAATTCGGTCAGATGCCCGACATGTTCACCGACCCCGATGCGGTCTTGGATTTCGCCCGCCCCCATATATTAATAAATATATCCACCAATACAGGCGTGGCCGTCGATGCGAATCTCAAAATGGTGCCTGTTTACGGCGGAGTTCCCGAGACAACGCTGGAACAGCAGGCGCTTCTGCCCATTCCCGCAGGNGATGTCGACAGGATGCACACCTACCGTTTTTGGTTGGCCAAAGACCGTNCGGGTATGCCCGACGGCTANGTTTTTGCGGAAATGGACGTGTCCGCGCTTATGCGGCGTATGCCCGATTCCTTGCAGGTGTGGGTGGACGTGACTTCCGACAGGACGCAGACGCACGAATATGTGTTCGGGCAGACCTCGGTGTTGGAGGCGGACATAAGACCCGAAGTCCCCTTGGCGTTCGGCCCCGAACTCAACATTCCCTACGAAAACATCTTTTCGGGCTTGGGCGACAACATCGCCCCGCTTTTGGAGGGCAATCAGATGAATGTGATTGCCGAGGTCACCAACACGCTTCCTCTCGATATCCATATCCGTCTCAACTTGCTCGATGCCGAGGGAGATACGATACCGGTTCCCACCACGGGAGAGCAGGTGATACGGGCGTGTGCCGACCCGCAGCAGGCGCAGCTTTCTGTGGTCACTTTCGGATTTTCGGGCAGGGACGGTGCCTTGCAGGGCAAGCAGCTCTCCTCGTTGCGCCTGTCCTGCGCGTTGCGTTCCGACGAAAAATCGGCGGGGCTTCCCGTGCTCCAAACCTCCTACTTTCAGGCCAGACTGAAAGCCAAGTTCGAGGGAGGCATCCTCATCAACGCCAATAAAACAGACGAATAAAAGACAGACATCATGAAACGGTTTCTTTTGACGGCAAGCATATTCTGTATGGGTTTCGGGTGTCTGTATCCACAGACTTTTTCCGGCGTGCAGTATTTTCAGCCCGGCTACGCCTATCGCCATACGCTGAATCCCGCTTTCGTGCCGCAATGGGGCTATGTGGGATTTCCCGCCCTGGGCAGNATCAACGCGGGGCTTTCCAGCAACCTGGGCATCGCCGATTTCCTCTATCCGCTCGACAATGGCCGGGTGGGCACGTTCCTGCATCCCGAGGTCACGCCCGAGCGTTTTCTTAAAAATATCAAGAAGACGAACTATCTGAACATAAACGTGGATATGAGCGTGCTTTCGGCGGGTTGGTTCTGGGGACGTTCGTTCTGGAGTTTCGACGTGCGGGTGAAAGCGGGGGCGCAAATGGTGGCGCCCTATTCCTTCTTCGAGTTCCTGAAGAGGGGAATGGACAGGAATCCCNCGGAATACAACATAAAGAATATGGGTTTGCAGATGCAGGCCTATGCCGAAATCGGCATCGGGTGCGCCCGCGAGCTCAACGAGCAATGGACGGTGGGCGGCAAATTCAAGTTCCTGGTAGGAGCCGCTTCGGCTTCGCTCCGAATCAAGGATATGCAGCTTTCTTTGAGCGACGAGGTGTGGAAGGTGAACAGCAATGCCGACATGCACGTGTTCGGACGGCTGGTGGATGCTGATTTTTCGGGAGACGGAACCCTGCCCGCGTTCCGTTTCGGCGGATTCTCGCCCTCCGGCTACGGAATGGCCGTGGATNTGGGTATGGAGTTCCGTCCCGCCTTTGCGAACGGGCTGCGTTTCTCGGCTTCCTTGCTCGATTTGGGTTTTCTCTGCTACGGCCAGGAAAGTGTGCGTAAATACGAGGCGCGGGGCGAGGCGGAGTTTACGGGTTTCGAAGAGCTCGGCACGGANATGGATTTGAGCGGAGAAATCGAGAACTTGACGGATGACCTGCTCGGGATGCTGGATTTCGAGGAGGTTTCCGTGTACAGAGGGTATGCGAAAAGGGTGACGCCGACCCTCAATTTTGCCGTGGAATACGGATTTTGGGGCAACCGTTTCAGCGTGGGGCTGTTGAGCAGCACCACGTTCTACGCCCTGCATCCCGAAAGCGAGTTGAGCGTGGTGGGCAACATCCACCCCGCCCGCTGGTTCTCGGTTTCGCTGGCCTATTCCTTTCTCGGCAACCGTCGCGGTTTAGGCTGGGCGGTCAACATCACGCCCAAATACGGGCTCAATCTCTTTATAGCGTCCAACTACACGCCTCTTTATGTAGGCAGATTCTTTATGCCGCTCAAGCGGGCACATGCGAACGTGCAGGTGGGGCTCACTTTCGCCATCGGCAACAACCGCCGTTGCACGTTCGGCGCTCCCGACTACGACAACAACGCTTTCCCCTACACCTACCGCTATCCCGAACTCAACAAGCCCAACCGTTACGAGCAATACGGGGAGGCCGACATGTCGGACGATGTGTATAACTCCTGGTGGGACGATGAGGAAACGCCCGCCGTGCAGCAAGAGGCTTCTTCTGTGGAGAGTGCGCCCGCGGACGAAGAGAATGATGCCGCAGACGAAGAAACCGGAGCCGATGAAAACGAATAGCGATATAACGACAGGCCTTGCCGTGGTGGAATGTTTCGCTTCTTTGCAGGGCGAGGGCTTCCACAGCGGACAGGCGGCATGGTTTGTGCGTCTGGCGGGTTGCCGCAATNCCTGCGTTTTNTGCGACACGCCCCAATCGTGGGATATGGACGCTTTTTCACGGCGCAGCGAGGAGGATTTGGTAAGGGAGGCCGTGAGGAGCGGTTGCGGAAACTGTGTGGTGACGGGCGGGGAACCCATGCTGCACGATTTGGGCGGGCTATGCCGCCGTCTGCACGAAGCGGGCCTGCGGTGCTGGCTCGAAACCTCGGGTTCGGAGCCTCTTTCGGGCGAATGGGATTGGATCTGTCTGTCGCCCAAAAAAGGCGTGGAGGTAAGGGAGGAATACTATCGCAAGGCTTCCGAAATAAAAATCGTGATAGGTTCGGACGAGGATTTTTCCTTTGCCGAGGAACAGGCCTCACGCACGGGGCGTGACTGTCTGCGCTACCTGCAACCCGAATGGAGCGTCTCGAAAGAAATCACACAGAAAATCACACGGTATATTCTCAAAAACCCGATATGGCGATTGTCCTTGCAAATGCATAAATTTGCGGGAATAGCATGAAAGGAATCGGCATAAAAATCGGATGCGCGCTTTTGTTCCTGTGTCTGTGCGGCACGGGCACCTCTTTGTATGCCACGCATCAGAAAGCGGCCGAAATCATCGTCGAACATGTGTCGGGCTATACCTATCGCGCCAAACTCTACACCTACACGTTCACGCAAAGTCCCGCCGACCGTCCCGAGATAGAGATTCTTTGGGGCGACGGCACGATAGAGGTTCTTGCACGGACGGGCGAGGTGGANATNGGAAACGATACCAAATGGAATTATTACGAGGGTCTGCATACGTATTCGGGGCCGGGCGTGTATGTGCTGAGCATGGAAGACCCCAATCGGAATTCGGGGGTGGTGAATGTGCCCAACAGTGTGATGACGCCAATTTTCGTTTCCACCACGCTCACNATCAGTCCGTGGCTGGGGGCGGGAAACAACAGCCCGGTGGCGACGCGTTCGCCGGTGGCCGACAATGCCTGCCTGGGGCAGCCCTATGTGCATAATCCCGACGCCTACGACCCCGACGGCGACATCATCACGTACAGGCTGGTGCCTTGCCGGGGCGAGGGAGGAAACGAGATTGCGGCCTATACCTATCCCTATGCCACCGACACGTTCTATATGGATCCGTATTCGGGCAATTTAGTGTGGGACGCGCCGGCGGCGCAGGGCGAATACAATGTGTCGTTCCTGATGGAAGAATGGCGCAATTCGATGAAGATAGGCGAGGTGACGCGCGATATGCAGATTATCGTGCGTGCGTGCGACAACACGCCTCCGCGCTTGGTGGTGCCCGAAGATATGTGTGTGGAGGCGGGCGAGCGTCTGTATTTTGAAGTGACGGTGCTGGATGCCGACGGTGATATGCTTTCGCTCGAATTCGGGGGCGAGTTGGAATTCGGAGGCCGCAGGGTGGGGCTGCAACTGCTTTACGGAACGGTGGATACGGCGGTGTACGGGTTCTTTTGGCAAACCGATCTCAAAGATTCGCGCGAGACGCCCTACACGATTTATTTCCGTGCGGAGGACAACGGCGATCCGCATCTGAGCATGACCGAGACCGTGCAGGTGAAGGTGATGGCGCCCGCCGTGGAATTTGCCCGCGCGGGGGTGGAGCAGGGGGGAATGACCCTGCATTGGCATCCCTCCGTATCGCCGCACGCCGCTTCGTATGCCTTGTATCGCAAGGATATGGACTTGGATGAGGTTCCGTCTGATTCCTGCCAGACGGGGCTTGCCGACAGCGCTTATTTTCTCTTGGCCGAGGTTCCTGTGGCCGATACCGCCTATAAGGATGTCAGCGTGGAGGAGGGACGGCGCTATTGCTATCGTATCTTCTCCGTCTTTCCCGACGGTTCCGAAAGCCGTCCCTCTGCGCCTTTGTGTTTGGAAACAAGCAATTTCGCNCCGCTNATCACGCANATCAGCGTGGAAAAGACCGATGTNTCGCAGGGCGTGAACCGTGTCTGTTGGGTGGCGCCGCGCGACACGGGGAAGGTGGGGCTCGAAAACGGGCTGTATCGTCTTTACCGGGGCACCACGCCCGACAGTGTGGCGTTGGTGGCCGAGATACCTTTCGATTCGGCGGTCTGCTANCTGGATTCCTCGTTGAGCACGTCGCGCATCCGCTATTTCTATCAGGTGTCGTTAGACACTTTCGCTTCCTCGCGTTCTTCGTCGGTGTTCCTTTCGGGCATGGGGCGCGCGGGGCGTATCNATTTGCAGTGGGTGAGCACGCAGGCNTGGTATCAGAAGNATTTTGACGTGTANCGTCGCGAAAGCGGTGCGGAGGAATTCGGGCATGTGGCGCGGGTGGAGATTCCCGCCTATGTGGATGAGGATGTAGTGCCGGAAGTTTTGTATGAATATTATGTNGAGGCGGTGGGAACGTATGGTTCCGAGCGTCTTCCCGATTTGCTTCACAACCGCTCGAACGAAATGGAGGCGATGGCGTTGATGCCCGAACCTTGCGAACCCTATCTGTTCTTGTCGCAGACGGTTTGCGAGCCTCTCAAAAATGTGCTGGCGTGGCGTTTCGATGCGGACGGCGGGCTCTCCGCCGAGGAGGAGCAGGAGTGCGAGCGGGTGGTGGCCTATTACGAGGTCTACCGCCGGTGTTCTTCCGAAGACGGCTTCGCGTTTTTGGGAAGCACCTCCGAAAAGCGATACGAGGACAACGAGCCCGCNTCGCTTTTCTGTCAGTATCAGGTGGTGGCGGTGGGCNNCGGGCAGGATGCCAAGACGCGGGAGAGCGGGATATTGACGGTGGATGATTGGGANTGTTTCCGCTACAATCTTCCGAATGTGTTNACGCCNAACGGCGACGGCGTGAACGATGTGTGGAGNGCTATCGATCCGNNGTTTGTGGAGGATTTTGAGATACAGGTGGTGAACCGTTGGGGGGTGGAGGTGTTCCGNTCCAAGGATCCTCTTTTTGAGTGGAACGGCAAGTTGGGGAACAAGGGAAAGGATTGTCCCGACGGCCCCTATTTCTACTATGCCGAATTTTCGGCGCGTATCGAGGGGCGCACCCGCCG
>WFLX010288854.1_pt1 | contig 10634 bp, 6 predicted proteins | sample 4967041 | NCBI WGS metagenome assembly WFLX01 (sample SAMN12857096, study PRJNA449069) | gut metagenome | isolation source: stool from male and female vole | host: Microtus ochrogaster | place: USA:Florida | collected 2017
TAAGTGACCCCCGAGGGGCTCGAACCCTCGACCCACTGATTAAGAGTCAGTTGCTCTACCAACTGAGCTAGGGAGTCTTTGCGGTGGGCTTTCCTGCCCTTTTGCGCTGCAAAGTTAAGCACTATTTTTTTATCCACCAAATTTTTTTTGCTTTTTTTGCTAAAAAAAAACGCCCCGCATTGTGCGGGGCGCTGGATTACTATTCGTTAATCGTCTGTATTGTACTTGTTGTCAAGATTTTAATTCTGTGTATCGTTGATGATGCAGATGCTCACGCGATTCCATGACTCCTCCTGGAACATGTGTCCGATACCCTGACCCTCTGCCTGGATGCGGCTTGCAGGCACTTTGTACTTGTTGATAAGGGCGTTCTTGACTGATTCAGCGCGGTTTTGTGCGAGCTTGATGTTGAATTCCTCGTTACCGTCCTGCGATGCGTAACCCTTGATCTGTACGGAAGCCTCGGGGTGATTCTTGAGGTAGGCGGCGATCATCTCTACGTTAGGCATCTGGTCGGGTGTGATTACCGATGAGCCGAGCTTGAAGAATACATAGCGCACGCTGTTGAGATAATTGTTTACATCGACTACGGTCTCCACTACTGTCTCTACCGGACGGTTGTTGCATGCGTCGAGCTCGTTTTTCAGACGTACTGCATTTGACTGCCACTGCTGGGCTGCTGCATTTGCGTCGGCAAGCTGGGCTCGGAGATCGTTGATCTGCAGGTTGAGCGACTCGGCCAGTGCGGGATCAAACGGAGCCACGCAATCAAATCCGGATCCTCCGAAGTGGTAGGTTACACCACCTGTGAAGTTGAAGGTTGCCTTGTTGGCATTGTAAGATGCTGATGATTGTCCGGCACGGGCGTCTGACATGTCATACATTACCGAAGGCTGCAGGGTGATGGTCACATCGGGTGACACATTGAAGTTGAAGTTGAGACCGGCCTTTGTGGCGAAGTAGTTCCAATCCGGACGCTCACTCTTGGTGTAATAGTCGTGTCCCCAGCCTGCGCCTAAGACTGCTGCGATTGTGAAGGGTCGTGTCTCACACTGGTAGCCTCCGAAGAGATTCATGAGATCTACCGTACCGTAAGCTCCGACATAGCTGCGATCGATAGCTGTTGAGCTGTGGGTGCCCCACGATGAGGTATTGAACATTGCTTGTCCCTCGACTCCAAGGCCGAGTACCGGAGTGATCTGTTTAGAAAGGGTAAGGCCGGCTGTACCTCTCATTGATTTGAAGAAGGGGTCGTTAGTTAGAGGGGTTGTCACACCACCGTTGACGCCGAGCGACCAGTTGTCGCAGAATGAGGGTTGCTGATAGATGGCCTGTGCTGATGCTGTCATTGTACCAATGGCCAGAAGCGGAAGAATAAGAGTCTTTTTCATCGTAGTTAGTTGATAACGTTAATAATACTTGAATTTAGAATAATACTCGAATTTTGGTTGAACTTACTGATGTTTGTTTTATCGTTTGTTCGATTTTAAAACGATTGACGGCCCGATATGGTTTAGCAATTATTAAAAAAATTTCAACCTGAATAATAATCATCAATCTTTATTCACTCATTTACAGGCATATAGGTTAAAAATTTTAACACAAAAAAATATCCGGCACACGCATCATTGATATATGCATATGCCGGATCTCGTGATTATCCCTTACAGTAATGTGTCAGATACCATACGAGAGGGTAGTGTAATAACGGTAGGATCCGTCGTAAGCGGTGGCCGGCTGAAACTGCAGCGATACATACTGTCCGTTATAGCCAAACCAGTTGACACGCACACCACCGCCCTGCAACGGCATGGTAGAGACCGGCGCTCCGTAAGCTCCGGTGAGGTAACCGTAGGCCATATTGTAACGTGCCTGATCGAAATACGGAGTGGAATATACGAATTCCGACCCGCGCAGTATGCCGCCTGCTCCATAATATAAGGTGGCATTAGGCCACAATAGATTCAGCTGTGACACATTATTAATGTATACGGCATCCGTGGTATACCCTGTCACATTATATCCGTGACCTGTCAGATAGTCGAGCGTCACCCCGATGGCAGTGCCTATGGTGACGCCGAGGATAGAGCCGAAGAGATGCGCGCCCGGCGCCGGACGGAAGCCTGGAGGTGGCACCGGTGGCCGAAACGGAATCGGGCGCGCGGGCATCAGCGGACGGTGTGGCGGACGCTGCGGTATATGGCCGTAATGACCAGAGCCGGGACGCGGGCCCGGATTATGATAGTGAGGAGGCTGGCCCGGATGCACGCCATGGCCAGGAGGATTGCCGTGATTGGCTCCGCCCGGTGGCGGACCGGGGTTATGCTGATGCGATCCGCCGGGCCGCTGGCCGGGATTGCCGTGATTGTTGCCGCCGGGATGTTTCCCGGAATTGCCGTGATTGCCGACTCCGGGATTCTTCCCGGGGTTGCCGTGATTGCCGCCGGGGTTCTTCCCGGGGTTGCCGTGATTGCCGCCGGGGCGCTGTCCGTGATTGGCCGGCTGGCGTCGCTCGCTCTGCGGCTGCTGCTGTCCGCCCTGGCCGTTGTTACGGCCTCTCGCACCCGCTTCTGTGGCCGCAAGTGACAGACACAGCGCAGCCACTGTAAATATTTTTATNANTGNACGCATATACATAGATTTTTAATTATCAATTACTCTATGATTTTTGATACTCNTCANAGGNAAAAGTTTATTNCNGANGANAAAAAATCNTTTGGGCATTTGCGAAANAATCGCTAACTTTGCNTGCAATAAAAAATCAGGAAAACTATATGTCTTTTATTGCAGATCGAGTCAAGATGGACGGCCTCACATTTGATGATGTCCTCCTCATACCGGCTTATTCCGAGGTATTGCCTCGCGAAGTAAACCTTAAAACACGTTTTTCACGTAATATAGTTCTCAATGTACCCATCGTGTCGGCTGCGATGGATACAGTGACAGAGTATCAGCTCGCCATCGCCATAGCCCGCGAGGGTGGCATNGGNGTGATCCANAAAAATATGNCTATCGCCGANCAGGCNCGTCAGGTNCACGCNGTAAAGCGNGCTGAAAACGGCATGATCTACGACCCCGTCACCATACGCCGNGGCTCNACNGTGGCCGATGCCCTCAAGATGATGGAGGAATACCACATCGGCGGTATTCCCGTGGTAGATGACGAAGGCTACCTCGTAGGCATCGTCACCAACCGCGATCTCAGATTCGAGCGTAATCTCAGCCGCAAGATCGACGAGGTGATGACATCAGAGAATCTTGTCACCACCACTCAGGGCACTAATCTCGAAGATGCCGCCGACATCCTCCAGAGCCATAAGATTGAGAAGCTGCCTGTAGTGGACAACAAAGGCAAACTCATAGGCCTGGTCACTTACAAAGACATTACCAAAGCCAAAGACAAGCCCAACGCCTGCAAGGACTCGCTCGGACGTCTGCGCGTGGCCGCCGGTATCGGTGTCACAAATGACTTCATGGACCGTGCCGATGCCCTCGTGGCCGCCGGAGTGGACGCTCTGGTGATCGACACCGCCCACGGACACTCCAAGGGAGTGATCGGCGTGCTCAAGGCCGTCAAGGCCAAATATCCCGATATCGATGTCGTAGTAGGCAATATCGCCACCGGCGAAGCCGCCAAGTATCTCGTGGATAACGGCGCCGACGGCGTGAAGGTAGGTATCGGCCCGGGCTCTATCTGCACCACCCGCATCATCGCCGGTGTAGGTGTGCCGCAGCTCACAGCTGTCTATGATGTGGCCAAGGCTCTCGAGGGTACCGGTGTGCCCCTCATCGCCGACGGTGGCATCCGCTACTCAGGCGATATAGTCAAGGCTCTCGCCGCCGGCGGCTACTGTGTGATGCTCGGAGGCATGCTTGCCGGAGTGGAGGAGTCGCCCGGCGATACAATAATCTACAACGGCCGTAAATACAAGGCTTATCGCGGCATGGGCTCGCTCGAAGCCATGGAGAAGGGCTCGAAGGACCGCTATTTCCAGTCGACCGAAAGCGACACCAAGAAACTCGTGCCGGAAGGCATCGCCGCACGCGTGCCTTACAAGGGCACCCTATTCGAGGTGGTATACCAGATGCTCGGAGGCCTCAGGGCCGGTATGGGCTACTGCGGAGCCAAGGACATAGATGCCCTGCATAAGGCCAAATTCACACGTATCACCAACGCCGGTATCAACGAGAGTCATCCTCACGATGTGGCCATCACAAGCGAGGCTCCCAACTACAGCAGCTCGCAACGCTGATACCCGTCTCACATCCGACCCTACACGGCGGCGGAGGCTATTCATGCCACTCCGCCGCCGCTTACTTATAATAAATCCGCTTATCAGGCGTTATATACCATAGCGCTGTAATTATCAGCGCTACAGACCATACGACCAGAAACAGAAAAAAAACTACAGCCTAACATCATCCCGATGAAAAAGATTCTGACCATTGCTGCACTTACCGCCGTATCGGCCGGTATCGCCGCACAGACATTATCAGACAATACAGTGCTGATGAACGTTGGCGGCCATGATGTATATGTCAGCGAATTCAATTACCTCTACGAAAAAAACAACTCCCAGCAGCTCACTCCGCTATCTTTCGACCAATATGTCGACATGTTTGTCAACTACAAATTAAAGGTGGCCGACGCTCTGGCCTGTGAGATAGACACCACTACCTCATTCCGCGCCGAGCTCAAGAAATTCAGGCAGGATCTCGCCCAGCCTTATCTCACCGACTCAGCTGTGTACCGCTCACTGCTCGACGAGGCATACGCCCACCAGGACGAGGATGTGTGGGTAAGCCATATAATGCTGCCGGCACAGGATCCGCGCGGACGCGAGAAACTCGACTCACTGCGTCAGCTCATACTCGACGGCAAGATCACATTCGAGCAGGCCGCCACTGAAAACTCGGTCGACAATTACTCCGCAGCCAAAGGCGGATCAATGGGATGGGTCACCGGTGCCGGCACATATCCATGGGCATTCGAGAAGACTGCATATGATACACCCTTGGGGCAGATCTCGCAAGTGATCAATTCCGGAATAGGCTATCACCTGGTGCGTCCCGACAAACGTCGCAATTCCCTGGGCGAGGTAAAGGTGGAGCACATACTGCTGCTAACCTCAAGAGGCGACTCGGCCAAGCTGGCCGAGATATCGGCCCGTGCCGACTCGCTATACAGCGTAGTCACCACTACGGGCACCGATTTCTCGTCAGTGGCACGCAAACATTCGCAGGATAAGGGCTCGGCCACTAACGGAGGCCTTATAGACTGGTTCGGGTCGGGACAGATGGTACACGAATTCGACAGTGTGGCTTTCGCCATGCCCGTCGATTCCATCTCGCGTCCGTTCAAGACTCGCTTCGGATATCACATCGTACACAAGCTCGGTCAGAGAGGCAAGCGCCCGTTTGATGAGATGAAGCCCATATTCGAGGGCCAGATCGCCATGGACAGCCGCCGCAACGAGCCGGTGACCGCCCGTCTCAACGGATATGCCGCCTCGATCGGTGCATCCATAGACCCGGCATACAAAGCAGCCGTGGCACACGTGCTCGCCGACTGCGGCAATGAGATCAACGCCGCATGTATCAACGCCCTCAAGGACCTCGACACACCGATATTCACTATCGGATCCGCGACCACCACCATAGGACAGGCTCTGGCTCCGGTGCCCCTGCGCGACGGCATGACCGCCGACATGGTCAAGGCATACGCCGACCGCGCGGCCGAGATCGCCTTCAACTCAGCCCTGACCGAGGCATATATCGACAAACTCGCAGCCGAGGTACCAGCCTACCGCAACCTCCTCAACGAGTACAGCGACGGTATCCTCCTGTTCGACGTATCGCAGCAGAAGGTTTGGGACAAGGCCGCCAACGACACGCCGGGCCTCACCAGATTCTTCAACAAGAATAAGAAGAATTACACCACATGGGAATCTCCACGATTCAAGGCATACGTAGTATTCGCCACCAGCGACTCCATAGCCGACGAGGCCCGCAAGCTCCTCGACACCACATATCCCAAGGCTGATATCCTGAAAATCGACCAGCAGCAGCTGATATCGCTGATGAAGGACGCATTCGGCAACAACGTCAAGGTAGAGCGCGTGATAGCCGGCAAGGGAGAGAACCAGATCACCGACTATCTTGCGTTCGGCGCCGAGAAGCCCGACCTTAAGAATATCTCATATAAGACTTACTTCTCATTCGCCGACAAGATAATCAATCAGCCCGAGGAGTATCTCGATGTCAAGGGTCAGGTGCTCACCGACTATCAGACACTGCTCGAAAAAGAATGGCTGCAATGGCTCCACAAGACTTACAAGGTGAAAATCGACAAAAAGGTGCTCGATGCCCTCAGAGCCACACATGACAAGAATTGACCGCCGGATTTTTCCGTGATTAAAAATACATAATGGCAGGTTGATTGCCGCCATACTGACAAAATGCCCGCGGGCCGCAAATATTATGCGGCCCGCGGTGTCAATTCCGGCTTTTTTTCGTAACTTTGCCGAGGCCGTGCATAATGCACGGATTCAATCATTAAAATCAACACTACAGTGAACGTTAAGCATATAATCATTACACTGCTCTGCTGCGTTGCGGCGACACTCTCTCACGCGCAAAACAACATTGCCGAAGAGGTAGCCTGGATGATCGGTGACCAACCGATATACAAGTCTGAAATCGAGGAAATGTACCAGCAATACCAAAGCGAGGGCATTCCCATCAAGGGCGACCCCTACTGCGTGCTGCCCGAGAGAATCGCTCTACAGCGTCTGTTCCTGCACCAGGCTGAGCTCGACACCATCGAGGTGCCCGCCAGCCGCGTGCAGAGCCAGGTCGACTATCAGATCAACTATCTGATATCCAATCTCGGATCCAAGGAGAAAGTAGAGCAGTATTTCAATCGCTCGATTCCCGACCTCCGCAACATGTATTTCACTCAGATCAACGACATGCAGCGCGAGCAGATGGTGAAGAACAACCTCACCAAAAACATCAAGGTGACTCCGCGCGATGTGGTCAGATTCTATGAAGGCCTCTCACAAGACTCCATTCCGTCTGTGCCCATGAAGGTAGGCGTGCAGATAATAACACTCTACCCCTCCGTGCCCCAGCAGGAGATCGACAATGTGAAGGCCCGTCTGCGCGACTATGCCGAGCGTGTCAATAACGGAGAAGCTGACTTCTACACCCTTGCCGTGCTTTATTCCGAGGCTCCTGAAGGTGTGCGCGGCGGTGAGCTCGGATTCATGGGCAGGGCTCAGCTCGTGCCAGAATACGCAGCCGTCGCCTTCAACCTCAACGATCCCAAGAAGGTGTCCAAAATCGTAGAGACCGAATACGGATTCCATATCATTCAGCTTATCGAGAAGCGCGGTGACCGTGTCAATACACGTCACATACTGCTGCGTCCGAAGGTAGCTCAGAAAGATATCGATATCGCCATGGAGCGTCTCGACTCGCTGCGCGCCGATATTGTTGACAACAAAAAGCTCACCTTTGAGGAGGGTGCCCGCCTCGTCTCCCAGGATAAGGACACACGTATGAGCAACGGCGTGATGACCAATGCTGAACATGGCGGATCCACGCTGTTCGAGATGGGAGACCTGCCACCAGAGATAGCCAGGGCGATAGCTGACATGCAGCCCGGTGACATCTCTAAGCCGTTCGTAATGAAAGACGAGCGCCACAACCGCGAACAGGTAGTGATGGTTAAGCTCTCCGACCGTATCGATGCCCATAAGGCCAATCTCAGCGACGACTTCCAGCTGCTGAAAAATATGTATGAAAATGCTGAGAAACAACAGATCATCAGCAAATGGATAGAAAAGAAAATCGCCGAGACCTACGTCAAGGTCGAAGACGGCTGGACCGGATGCGATTTCGAGCATCAGGGCTGGATTAAAAAATAACACTCCTTAATACTTGAGATGTCAAGTTTCAGACCCGCTCAACTGATCAATGCACGACATATAGTGATGGCTGCGGTAGCAGCCGTCATGCTCAGTGTCATGCTCCCGGCTACACTTATCGGACAGAATCCCTCCACGAAATCTCCGGTGAATACAGCCCCGGCCTCTTCACCCAAGACCCGTAGCACGGCCATACCCACCAAGCTGCCCGACAAAGGCTCTACGCCACAGAAAAGCGCCGCCGACAAGAGCACGGCCAAGCGCCCCCTGCCGCACATCGGCCCGCAGATTCCCAAAGCCAACCGTAACAACAGGGCTCAGGTGTTTCTTGAGAAAGCCGACCTGATGTATCAGACCGAGACCGACTCCTTCATCATAGTCAGCCGTAACGTGGAGTTTTCTCACGGCCCTACGCTGATGTATTGCGACAGCGCCCATTTCTATCCCGGCAGCGAAAGCCTCGACGCATTCGGCAATGTACGTATCCGGCAGGGCGACACACTGTTTATATATGCCGACGAGCTCAACTACAGCGGCTCAAGGCATATCGCGTATCTGTATGGATCGGAAAATCAGGATGTGCGTATGATCAACCGCGATGTCACGCTCACCACTCCCACATTTATATATGACCTTGCCAGCGAATACGGTTATTACAATGAGGGCGGAGAGCTCACTGACCGCCAGAATNGCCTTACATCANGNGAANGNGAGTATATCCCNGGNACGAANNATGCGNNCTTCTNCTCAAGNGTGGTGCTCACATCCCGCAATCCCGGTGACACCATATACACCGACACATTATATTACAATACGGCGACTCATCTCGCCCAGCTTGAATCACCCTCCACGATTATCAACAAACAAGCCGTGATATATACCAATTACGGCACTTACGACACCAATACGTCACAGGCAAACCTCTATAACCGCTCCAAGATCGTGGCCTCGACCGGTGCCACGCTCGAAGGCGACACGCTGTTTTATGACCGCAAGCTCGGCTTCGGCGAAGCTTTCGGAAACATGGAGATTGTAGACACCGCACACCAGATGATACTTACCGGTGAATACGGATATTACAACGAACTGCTTGACAGCGCGTTTGCCACCGGCAAAGCTCTCGCCCGCGAATACTCCCAGGGCGACACACTGTATCTTCACGGTAAATATTTATACAGCTACTGCGTGTATGATACCACACACATTCCCGAAGACACAATCAGCGGTACCCCCGCATCATGGTCAGTCGACACCACACACGTTATGGTCGCCCATCCACGGGTAAGATTTTTCAGATCCGATCTCCAGGGTATATGTGACTNAANGAGCTTTGAGCAAAGNGACACTANGATCTATATGCACCATCATCCCGTGGTGTGGAACGGTGAGCGACAGATTTCCGGTAATATCATCAAAGTGCATCTCAATGACTCTACCGTAGAACAGGCTTGGCTACCCGACTTCGGCCTTACAGCCGAACACATCGAAGAAAACTTCTTCAATCAGCTGAGCGGCAAGGAAATGATAGCATATTTCCGCGACGGTGATCTATATCAGGTGGATATCAACGGCAATGTGGAAGCCATNATGCTGCCCGAAGAAAACGACTCCACATATAATAAGATCGTAAACGTGGAGAGCAGCTTCATGACAGCATGGTTTGAAGGCAANGACATCCTNAAGGCNAAGATGTGGCCCGAGACNTCCGGCACTGTCACNCCNCTGTATCTCGCNAAAAAATCNCTCTTTTANCTGCCNAAATTCANNTGGTANACCGACATGAGACCTCTGACACCAGAAGACGTGATGCATGTGCCGCCAGCCATGGAGGAGCTTATGAACGACATTCCCCAGTCACGGATCATTCCACGCCGCCGTGTCAATGATCTTGGTGAGATCTACACAGAGGATACCCCCGCTCCTGACAGCGGCGATGACAGCCAAAGCAACAACAGCGATTCCACCGAGGCCGGACCTACCGACTCCGCCATTACCGGGACTGCTGATACCGACGCCGAGGATACCGACTCTTCCGAGGCCGCTGACGGCGTGACCAGTCCCGACAGCCAAAGCGGTGACAACGAATAACATTCACAGGCTTATAACTTTTCCCAATAGCATATAGATACAAAAAATCCCCGCAAGCGGGGATTTTTTAATTTTTGACGGTCGGGACTGATTATTCAGCTGCTGCCTCTTCAGCGGGAGCCTCTGCGGCTGCTGCGGCGGCCTCAGCCTCAGCTTTGGCAGCTGCGAGCTCAGCCTTCTTCTTGGCCACAGCCTCAGCCTTAGCCTTATTTTTAGCCTGCTCAGCCTCGAAGCGAGCCTTTGCAGCCTCTTCCTTCTTGTCTGCCATCGACACTTTCAGTTTGTCTACCTTTACCTGCTTTGCAGCTTTCCAGGCATCGAAACGACGCTGAGCCTCAGCCTCGTCGAAAGCGCCTTTTTTCACACCGCCCTGCAGATGCTTCATCAGGAGCACACCCTCGTTTGAGAGAATGGAGCGAACGGTATCGGTAGGTTGTGCACCGACGTTTACCCAATACAAAGCCCTCTCGAAATTGAGACTGATTGTAGCAGGATTAGTGTTCGGGTTGTAAGAACCTATCCTTTCAATAAATCTACCATCTCGTGGTGCCCTGCTATCGGCGATAACAATCGGATAGAACGCATAGTTCTTGCGACCATGACGTTGTAATCTAA
>WFLX010296627.1_pt1 | contig 10628 bp, 9 predicted proteins | sample 4967041 | NCBI WGS metagenome assembly WFLX01 (sample SAMN12857096, study PRJNA449069) | gut metagenome | isolation source: stool from male and female vole | host: Microtus ochrogaster | place: USA:Florida | collected 2017
TTGGTCTGCAACTTGAGTTCGGGGTCCCAGATGAATTCCCCATCGTCTTCAATGTAGCCGCAGTTTATGGTGGCGCCGTTTGCAACCGGGCCTTGCGAGCTGCTGACCGTGAAGTTCTGGGCGGAAGCCAGCAGGGCTCCGCAGAACATCATGATTGATGTAAAAAATAGTTTCATAAGCGCTTATGATTGTTTAGTTATTGATTATCAGGTGGTTTTGGCTGGCATTGAGAACTCCTTCCGCATCGGTTTCAACAAAGGCCACTACGCGGAGGTTTTCGGCCTTCCAATCGGGGTTGAGGGCGAAGGAATATGAAAACTCGCGCGCGGAATTACGCTGCAAAGGAAAGTCTTTGCCGTTGACGCCGTTGACGCATGCGCGGAACACGTTTTTGTGAACGTAGTTTTTGTCGCGGCTGCCGTCGCTGAGGTTTTGGGTCTTCACAATATTATCTTCTACAATCCAAACGTGGAGGGTGGCGTCGGGAAAGTTTTGCGAAGATTCAACGCGACCGGTTATTTTGATTGAGGTGCCGTTGAGTTCGGCCAGAATGCTGGGGCTGAATTTAACGTCGGGCTCAATGTAGATTTCATCGATAATATGCTTAGCCCATTGGTCGCGGTTCAGGATTCCCGAGCAGCGGTTGATGGTTGCCTGCGGGGGCGATACGCTTTGAGGGGCAATCGTGTAGGCCTCGGGAGCTATCAGGCCACCCTTTTCGGCATCCTGGCCCCAGTTGGGAATGTGGATACCAACAACTATCACCCCGACTCCGAGTTCGAGGTTGCGGTCGGTGTTGATAACCTCTTCGATGTCTTCAAGGACTCTGTGGCCCTGAGGACAGTTGACGCATTTAACGCCGGTGTATTCCTCAACAAGAACCGCTCTTTTGGCATCAGGCAGCTCTGTTTGGGTATAACGGCGGTCGGAGGGTATGGATTCTTCGCAACCAACAAGCAGCAGAGTGGCCAGCGAAGCAGTCAGCAGTTTAAGTTTATTCATAGGGAGAGAGTGTTGTTAGAAGTTATAGTTATAAACGAGCTGGAAGCCGCGGGTGGCGGGCATAAAGCGGCAAACGCCGCCTGAGCAGTTAAAGCCTTCGCGGGTGCGGCCGTAGCCGAGCATCAGGCGGTTGTTGCGGTAGTTGCCCGTAAGAGTAAACATATAGTAATGGTCGCGGTTCGGAATATTCCATTGGTCAGACGCCGAAATCATCAGGTAGGGCAAAATGGAAACCTCGGCCAGTCCGTAGAGCCAGTCGCCTTTATCTTGCTTTGTTGCCAGATACTGGAGCTCGCCGCGCAGGGTGACTACGTCAGAGCATTTGCCTTTTGCCTCCAAAACGGCGATGTGGGCGTTGATTGTGCCCCCTTCACCTTCGATGGCTGTTTTGTTGTAGCGTTCGAACATATACATTACGTTCATCGAGAACCGACGCGAAAACTTTTGATTCCACTGAAGGTTAAAGTCCTGATAGTAGAGCGGGCCGGTGCCGAAAAATGAGGTTTTAACGGCGTCTTTGCCATACATCGAGTCATCGGTTTTCTGCCAGTCGCCTTCGCGNTTGATNCCNCGGATNTAGCTNAGNTTCAGNGTCANCTTNGTGCGGCGNTTGACGTTNAGCGCNAAATTGCCCTGAAANGCCCANTCGCCCGGNGCATANTGAGTTGCGTAGGGATACATCGACGCCAGGGCGTAGGTGTGTTGATACGCAAACGGGGGCAGGTAGTTGATAAACGAGGTTATGTCGGTCATTTGGCGGCGCGACCGGTAGCTCATGTCTTCGGAACGTTTTGCCTGCACCTGGGCCGAGAGGCCGCGTTTTGAGTAGGTTGCCGATAGAAGCAGCGCGGTTNCGCGNCTNAANGTGTAGTTGTTGNCGGCCGACGGGTCGGGGTGTTTGAGTGCGAATTCGGCGAGCACGTCAACGTTTCCTTTATAGAAGTGGGTTCGGATGTCGAAAGCGTTCACCCGCTGCGGCAGGTTCAGATTTTTAAAAACCGGTATGCCGTTGATAACTTCAGGTATAGGCACCATAATGCTGTCCTCATGGGCGGTGTAGCGCTCATGTTTCATCACCCACGATGCCCCGATCATCCAGCTGATGCNGTGGGCTGCGAGCGGTTCGATGTGTTCCTGGAGTTCCCATTCGAGGTCGGCGCCATAAACGCGCGATTTCGTGGTCCAGTCCCAGTAGCGGCGCTGCAGGCCGCCGAGAACCGTCAGGTGGAAGCCTTTCAGGGCATCGATGCGCAGACGGCCTCCGCGAATGGCGTTGTCGATGCCGAGGGCGCGGTCCTCGTAGGTGCGCAGAATCATTCCGGTTCCGAATTGCTCATAGATGTCGCCGGCGGTAAGCTGGAAGCCTTTGTATTTCCCGGTTGCGTAGAAGTTGCCGATACCCCAGCCCTTGAATCCCGGCGAGCTGTAGAAAGCGGGCAACGGGTGATCAAGATATTCGACGCGCAGTCCGGCGTCGACATATTTGCTGAATAGTCCGACGTTGGCATACACATTGCCAAGCAATTTTTCGCGATAGCGGGTTGAGCCCTCGGCTTCAGGAAAGAGGGCGTCGACTTGCACGGAGCCGTGGGCCGTTACCTGTCGGTCGGGGTTGCTTGGCGAGCCGAAGTCGAGAGCAAGGGCGCTCAGTGGCAGCGCCATAGCCAGCAGGACGAGTAGGTTTTTCACTTTTTCTTTTTCGTTGCAGGCTTTTTGGCGGCGGTTATTTCACGAAGTTTNTTTATGATGTGGCGCTCGGAGCCGTCGGTGTAGCCGCTGCGGCTTTCAACAATTTTGCCGTTACCGTCAATAATCAACAGATGGGGAATGTTTTGAATTCCNAGNGCGCGTTTGAAATCGCCGTTGGGGTCGAGAAGAATTTCGTAGTCCCAGTTATTGGTGTTGACAATGTTGCGGACGTTGGTGGTTTTATCTGCNTCGTCGATNGAAATGGCAANCAGTTTGACTCCGGTTTCATCGCGCCAGTCGTCGTAGTATTCGTTAATGGCATTAAGTTCGCGCAGACAGGGCTTGCACCATCCGGCAAAAAAGCTTATAATCATGGGCTTTCCACCGTTTGAGAGGGTAGNGGTGTCAACCACCTTGCCTTTCATGGTTTTGAGTTGGGCCGATGGGAGCGCNGCAGAAGCCAAATGCGCTGAAAACGCGACAAACAAAGCGATAATAATTGATTTTAAAGCGTTCATTTTCCTAAATTTCGATAATATTCCACGCAAATTTACGAAAAAAATCGCAATTACCCCAAAAATATCGTTAAAAATCGCTCTGTGAGCTATTGTTAAGCGGACATATACACTCGGTTAAAAGGTTATAGAGGCGGCGAGACCGTAGGCACCGTCAGCGGCAAATGGGGCTGCGCTCCAGCTGAAATTAGAGGAAGTAGGCTGCAGGGAATCGCGGTGCATGCGGGCGCGCTTTTTGAAGATCCGCGGGTAGAGCCAGTAGGATAGGGTGGTGCTGAGATAGCCCAGAGCCGCGCCGCCCACTACGTCGTTAATCCAGTGGCGGTTGTTGTAGACGCGCAGGTAGCCAACNGTGGCGGCTACGACATAGCCCGACATTGCCACCCACTTGTTTTTGTTCCAGTANTCGCGGCGAAGGTATTCTGCACCAACGAAGGCAATGCCGGTATGGTTCGACGGAAACGANTNGCGGTCATTGCAGTCGGGGCGTTTTTCGCGGAAAGAGTATTTNGCGGTGTTGTTGACAATNGCGAAAGTTGCGCAACTCATTGCCAGCAGTATGGTGCGGTCAAGCAAATCGTGCTCACCCTTGTAGCCACACAACGGCATTGTGTAGGCCGCCACTGCCGGCAGGTATGTGATGTAGTCGTCGGCCTTGATTTTGTTTTTGCCGTGGTGTGAAACGTGGTCTTGAACATATTCGCGGGCGCGGACCAGGGCCGGAACGCGTACGAATAGCGCAGACGCTGCGAACACTCCGGCGGGAACCACAAACTCGGCCACAGAGGCGCTATGCGACGTGTCGCCGAGCCGTGNCAGCTGCGCAGTCAGTGACCCCTCCGCCTCCACCACCTCCTCATTGATTATGGTGGNTGTTGAATCGGTTTCGATAATCGTTTCCCGCTCCATGTATAAATCCGNCTCTGCCCCCCATAACGCAAGTTGAATAAGACCAAAAAATAGAGTGAATACTATTCGCATTAAGAATTAGTTTAGGGTGTGTGTTTTATAAATTTTTGTCATAATTTTATGAGTCATCACCACCACTCAGNTCGTGAAAATATNCTCGCAAAGTCGGGATGAGGGCGCTGATTGACTCGCTTAGATGTTTCATGGGCGCAAAGTTAGGTTTTTTTGCGGATAAAAGCAAATTTTGGTTGTTTGGGCGGAATTTCGTAAGTTTGCGGCCGTAAAAGTAATGTTTTTGTCTATGACACTCGGATATATAACGTGGACCGTCAAGCCTGAAATTTTTCAGATCGACAGTCTGACTCTGACCCCCAATCTGCTGACTGTTGGGATACTACTATGCGTGGCGTGGCTCATCGTTGACCGTTTTCTTGACCGGAAACGCGAGTCGAAAGACTGGAGCGGCACTGTTATGGCCGGCCTGATCGGCCTCGGCCTGGCGTATTTGCGCGCAGGCAACCCCGACGGCTTGACCGTAGGGCCGCTGGCCGTTCGCTGGTATGGGCTGATGTTTCTGGTAGGCTTTATAATAGGCTACCGCATTGTCTGGCACATGTTTCGCCACGAAGGTGCACCGGAGAGCTGGTTGCCGACGTTGCTTATCTACGTTGCCGTGGCAACGATTGTGGGTGCCCGTCTGGGCCATGTGTTTTTCTACGAGTGGGACTATTATTCAGCCCACCCCGAAAAGATAATAGCTTTTTGGGAAGGAGGGCTTGCCAGCCATGGCGGCACTATCGCCATAATAATTGCGATTTTCATTTATTCACGAACCGTTACCAAGCGCTCGCCGCTTTGGACGTTTGACCGACTGGTGGTGGCCATAGCCTTGGTGGGCTGCCTGATAAGGTTGGGCAACCTATTTAACTCCGAGATTTTCGGAACGGCAACAACTCTGCCCTGGGGCTTTAAGTATCCGCTTTCGTATGAATGGCGCACTCTCTACGGCCCTACAGATTCCGCCTGCCATCCGACCCAGCTCTACGAGGCCGGGGCATATCTGCTGCTGTTCGTGCTGCTTATGTGGATGTATTGGAAAAAGAATGCCCAGGAGCGTCCGGGGCTTATTCTGGGAGTGTTTTTTATCGGCATCTTCCTTCCGCGTCTTCTGATTGAGTTCGTTAAGAATCCTCAGGAAGAATTTGAGCGCGCAATGACCCTGAATATGGGGCAGATTCTCAGTATTCCGTTTATTCTGGCCGGCATATTGCTTATTTATTATGCAATGACGCGGCCTCGCAAAAAAATTGACTTTCCCGACAAATTTCCCGACGAAACAAAATAATGACACCACAACTGGTTCTTACTCCACTGGAAATTACGGCCTGGGGCCTTGGGGCGCTTGCCCTGATTGCGGCCCTATGGCTTTTGACTTTTTATAGAGCGCGCATAGTATTGGTTGGCAACACTATCCGCCGCCAAACCGCCGCTCCGTTCAACCCGTCGCCTAAGCCCGAACCGCCGGCCGTTTCTATCGTAATCGTTGCCGGCGACCATGCCGCGGCGCTTGAGTCGCTACTTGCCAAGATTTTCGAGCAGGAATATCCGTCGTCGCCCGAGGTAATAGTGGTCAACGATGGCAAGAACAACGAGGTCAAAGATGTTGTTACCCGCATCAAGAATCTTCAGCACCGCCCCAACATCGCGCTCACTTTCACCCCCGAAAACCTTCATAACGTTTCGCGCCGCAAACTTGCCCTGACGCTGGGGGTCAAGGCCGCGCATAACCCGATTATAGTAGCCCTGACCGAAGAGTCGAAACTTTATTCGACCCAGTGGCTGATGAGAATGGTTGAGCCATTCAGCAATCCGAAAACCGAGGTGGTTATCGGCAGCGCGCTCCCTGCAACTAAATTCGATTCGGGGTCGGGCCGGCGCTATCGCTCGTTTACTCATGGCCACGATGCCGTAAGGTGGATTTCGGCGGCTTTGCGCGGAAAAACCTTTCGTGGCCATCGCGCCAATATGGCGTTTCGCGCCGACAGTTTTTTCCGCGTAGGCGGAATGGGCGGCGCGCTGAACCTGCGCAATGGCGACGATGATCTTTTTATTTCAAAACTTTCCAATTCAGAAAATACCGTAGCCGTTGTTGCGGCGCAGGCTGCAGTNCGCTATGCTCATCCGACTTCGCGCCAGGAATTCCGNCGTGGGCGNCNGGCCCGAATNTTTACTGAGGANNGACTGAGCACTCCGCGCTTCTTTTTTGGGTTTTCGAGCCTTTGTGCGTGGGTGCTCCTGTTGGCGTGTGCAGCCGCTGTAGCACTCGGTGTGTGGCTCGGCGATTGGGTGTTGGTTGGGTGCGTGACCGCACTTTTTGTCGTTTCAGTTGTTATATTGTCAATGACGTGGCGCTCAACTCTTAAAGCATTGCGTTGCCGTCCGGCTGCTCTGGGAGTCTTTCCGATGATGCTCAGACGCCCGTTGACCAACGCTTTTCACCGGATGCGTTGCAGTCGCAATAAAACTGACTACTACACCTGGGTGTCATAAAACTGACCGCCCACAAAAAACTTTCTGAAAAAATGAAAAAAATTCTGTTCATCGCATTTGGCCTGTCGGCCCTGATTGCTTCGGCTGAAATCAAGCCCCTGCCGTTCGGTAATATGAATCAATGGGTAACCCGCAATATCAAAGAGTCGAAACTCATTGGCGGAAAAACCAAACAGGTTTATGAAATAGGCCCGACGTGCACAATCGACGGCGCAAGCCCCTATCAGCCTGCCGGAGGAACTCCATGGGATAACAGCAATGTTTACGCCAAAGTTGCAGGAATCGTTAAAACATCGAATTCGGTTGTGCCGGCCGATCATCCGGGCAACGGAAAATGCGCGCGCCTGATGACTACTCTTGAAGAGTGTAAGGTTCTCGGACTGGTGAATATCGAGGTTCTGGTCAGCGGCTCCATTTATCTGGGCCACATGTATGAGCCTATAGCTAACACCTCCAGCCCCTATTCTAAGTTTGAAATGGGCGTGCCTTTCACTTATTCCGAACACCCCAAGGCTCTGGTTCTTGACATCAAGGTTGTTGACCCCCAGTCCAATGTTATCACCCGCGCAACCACCGGTTCTAAATCAACCAAACCGGGCAAAGACAGTGCCGACGTGTTTATTTACCTGCAAAAGCGCTGGGAAGACGCCGACGGCAAGATTCACGCCAAGCGTGTAGGCACCGGCCGCAAGCGCTTCACCGGCAACCGCGACTGGCAGCCCGGCTACCGCATACCGATAACTTATGGCGACGCGTCGGCCCAGCCCGGCTATAAGAGCTACATGAAGTTGCTGAACGGTAACTCGGCCTACTATGCGAAAAACTCCAAGGGCAAGCTCGTGCCCGTTCAGGAAGAGGGCTGGGCTGCAGCCGATGAGATGCCGACCCACATGATTGTTATGTGTTCGGCCGGCAGCGGAGTAGCTTATGAAGGTCAGCTCGGAATGGAACTGTGGGTGGACAATATCGGCCTTGAGTTTTGACCGAAAGAAAAAATTACTTAACTTTGTAGCCCGAATAACCAAATTTTCAGCTTAACGTACATCCTATATAAGTAATGGCATCGAACCTTGTAATCGTTGAGTCTCCGGCAAAGGCCAAAACAATTGAAAAGTTTCTCGGTCCTGATTATCAGGTATTGTCCAGTCGCGGGCATATACGCGACCTGGCCAAAAAAAGTTTCTCGGAAACCTCCGGCTCCGGGCTTAGAAATTTCACCCCCAACTATGAGATTCCCGACGACAAGAAAGAGCAGGTTGCGCAGCTGAAGGCCGCGGCTAAGAAGGCCGACATAGTATGGCTGGCGTCTGATGAAGACCGCGAAGGAGAAGCTATTGCATGGCATCTTTATGAGGTGCTTGGCCTTAAGCCGGAAAAAACAAGGCGCATAGTCTTCCATGAAATAACCAAGGAGGCTATTCTGAACGCCATAGAAAATCCGCGTTCCATCGACCTTGACCGCGTCAATGCCCAGCAGGCCCGCCGCGTTCTTGACCGCATTGTGGGGTTTGAGCTGAGCCCGGTTTTGTGGCGCAAAATCAAACCGGCGTTATCGGCCGGACGTGTGCAGAGCGTTGCAGTGCGCCTGATTGTTGAACGCGAAAAAGAAATCAAGAATTTTAACTCCGAAGAATATTGGCGTGTGAACGCGGTATTTGCCACTCCTTCAGGCGAACAATTCAGCACGGTTTTGAGTCGGAGACTCGATTCGCGTACTGCTGCCGAGGAGTTCCTGAAAGCTTGCGAAAACGCCGGTTTCAAGGCCGCACGCGTTGAAACAAAGCCGGTTAAGCGCTCGCCCGCANCCCCATTTANGACCTCAACCCTTCAGCAGGAAGCAGCCCGTAAACTTGGCTTCTCAGTAACGCAGACCATGCGCATTGCCCAGGACCTTTATGAAGCGGGCCATATAACTTATATGCGAACCGATTCACTGAATCTGTCGGAATTCGCAATACGCGCCATCAGTAAAACCGTTACCGAAAAATTCGGTAAGGAATATCTGAAGGTGCGCCATTACCACACATCGTCGAAAGGCGCGCAGGAGGCTCACGAAGCGATTCGTCCAACATATATTGACCAGGAAAATATTGAGGGCGGCGACCGGGAGCAAAAGCTCTACCGCCTGATTCGCGAGCGCGCCATCGCATCGCAGATGGCCGATATGGAAGTGGACCGCACTACGGTCGACATTGAAATTTCAACGCGTCCGGAGCATTTTTCGGCCCAGGGCGACGTTGTTCGCTTCGACGGTTACCGCCGGGTATATCAGGATGCGGTCGATGAGACTCTGCCCAATCAGGTCGGNTTCCTGCCCGAAATCAAAACCGGCGATATCCTCGATGCCANCCGCATTACTGCTGCCGAGCGCTACACGGCCCATCCGCCGCGCTATTCCGAGGCAACACTTGTTAAGAAAATGGAGGAACTCGGAATTGGCCGTCCGTCGACCTACGCGCCGACTATCTCCACCATTCAGCAGCGCGAATACGTTCAGCGCGGCGAAACCCCGGGTGAGAAACTGGATTATACGGTCCTTACGCTCGACACGGCTAATGGCGCGATTACCGAAAGCGTTGAGAGTGAAACCTCGGGCGGCGACAAGGGCCGGCTGATTCCGACCGATACCGGCACGGTTGTCAATGATTTCCTCGAAGAGTACTTCCCCGATATTCTTGACTATAACTTTACGGCTCTGGTAGAAGAAAAGTTCGATGAAATTGCCGAAGGCAAGTCGGAATGGCATGCCGAGATTGGCGATTTCTATGACCGTTTCCACCCCGAAGTGGAAGCCGCGCTTAACGTGCGCCTTGAGCATAAAGTGGGCGAGCGCATGCTCGGCACCGACCCCGCTACGGGCAAGCCGGTCAGCGTCAAGATAGGGCGTTTCGGCCCGTTGGTACAGATAGGCGATGCCGATAGCGAGGAGAAACCCCGATTCGCGTCGTTGCTCAAAGGCCAGTCGCTGGCAACCATAACTCTCGAAGAGGCGCTCGAACTGTTTGCATTTCCGCGTATTCTCGGCGATTTCGAGGGGGCGGAGGTGAGTGTGGCTATAGGCCGTTTCGGTCCCTATGTCAAACACGACGGAAAATACGTTTCCGTTCCCAAGGATATCGCACCGGAGGAGGTGACTCTCGATCAGGCCGTGGAACTCATTGTCAACAAAAGGGTTGAAGAAGCTAACCGCGAACTTAAAACCTTTGATGAGGAACCCGACTTGAAGATTCTCAACGGCCGTTATGGCCCCTATATAAGCTTCAATAAGTCGAATTATAAGATTCCTAAATCGGTTTCTGACCCGACTGCCCTTACCCTCGAACAGTGTAAGGAGATTATTGCCAACCAGCCCGCTCCCAAGGCAAAACGCACAGCCCGCAAGAAATGAAATTTGAAGCCCCGGTCCGCCTCGACCGCATAGTGTCGNTTNAGGTTGACGAACAGCCCGNCGAAATCAGGTTGCTNGATTTTTTGGCCGAGCGTTTTCCCGATCGCAAACGTACNGGCCTGAAGCAGATGCTTGCCCACCGCCAGGTAAAGGTCGGCGGCAACATCGTTACCCAGGCAACGCGCCCGCTGGTGGCCGGCGATGNAGTGCTGGTTAACCTTAGCCGCGAGTTCCGCGAGTTTCACCACCGCCGCTTGCGCATAGTTCACGAAGATGACGACGTAATAGTTGTTTATAAAGGTTACGGACTTTTGTCGATGGCCGACGATACAGCCCGCTCAGCCGAAACAGCCTATTCGATTTTGCGTGAATATCTGAAAAATGAGCATCAGGGCAACAAGCTGTTTATTGTTCATCGCCTCGATCGCGACACCTCGGGTCTGATGCTCTTTGCAGCTCCAAACTTCTTTATCTGAAGAAGATACTTTGATTTCAGACGAGAGAAATGTGGAAGATATAGAACAAGATGATGATGCTATAATACAGTCTCATACACACGACAATTCCGTTAACGA
>WFLX010011520.1_pt1 | contig 10626 bp, 5 predicted proteins | sample 4967041 | NCBI WGS metagenome assembly WFLX01 (sample SAMN12857096, study PRJNA449069) | gut metagenome | isolation source: stool from male and female vole | host: Microtus ochrogaster | place: USA:Florida | collected 2017
TAGATCCAGGGGAAATCTCAGCCGACGCTTCGTATATTGCTTGCCCATCCTTTCCTTTCACTGATATATGGAAATTATCTTTGCGGGTAGCAAAGAGTTTAAGGATGGCGGTCCGCTCATTCCCCGTCTCCTCAAAATTCAGCAGCAGGTCCTTGCAGGCACATTTCACCATCCCGAGCTCCCGATACGGAAGGAAATACTGCGTGAATTCTTTCTCTTCGTGAGGCATAAGCCATGAGAAGTCTGGCTGGTTCTCGGTGTATACTCCCGCCATAAGCTCGATATAAGGTCCATCCTCATCTGTAAGGTTGCGGTCCCAAGCGCGTCCGAAATCTCCGTTCCCCCATGTCCATTGCTTCTTTCCTGGGCTGACATGATGACTCGCCACATGCAGCATACCGGCTTTTGTGTCGCACTCATACCCTCCCTCGAAGTCATATTTGGAATTCACACCCATATAGCTCGTAGGCACAAAGATATTCTTGTAGTTGGCAATGTCTACGCCAGCCGAATAGTCCATCTTATAGTAGGTGCCCGTAGCTATCGGGAATGAGGAGACAGCTCTCTTTCCATGGTCGAAGACGGCATTGATATCCGGCGGAAAAACTGACCGGTAATGCTCGTTGACCGACACCGCTGGGTTGGCCCACCAAAGGAAAGTCTGAGGTATGTCAGTAGGATTATATAGAATTCCCTCGATCTCAAGTCTTGCGCAACCGGGGCGTAGTGTAAACCCTGCCATTCCCTTCTGGTGCGTCATCCTCTCAGTCTCTCCTATCCATACAGTGACCGAGCCATCCGCATTCTCTTCAATTCGGCTGTCTACCGGCATATAGGTTGAGGGTCTATGATGTTGCGGCCAGTTGAACTCAATTCCACCGGATATCCAGGGCCCTGCAAGCCCGACGAGTGCTGGTTTGATGACGTGATTGTAATAGACGAAGTGTCTTTTCTTTATCTTGTCGTAAGCCATCTGTATGCGTCCGCCAAGTTCAGGAAGCACCATTACCTTGATATATTCATTCTCAAGAAATACTGCGTTCCATTCGTGATCAATCTTTTCGTTGGATATTGACTCAATGACCGGATATGGATACACCGCACCTGATGATCCTTGGTATACTCTATTTTCAAGAAATATTGGATTTTTCTCAGGTTCCCCTACCTCATATGTAGGAATCACCACTTTTTCTTCCCAAGCCTTTACCATATCTTAGTTATTAGTTATAAGATTTTAGTTTTTAGTTAGTTCCTTCTCTATTTCTTCGAGCGTTTTCCCTTTCGTCTCCGGAAGTCTCCTTATAAAGTANATGAGTCCGGCAAGGCAAATCGCAGAGTANAGCCAGAATGTNCCGTAGCTNCCCANTGAANAGTTAAGAATCGGAAAACTNTAGGTCAGCGTGAAGCATCCNGTCCANAGAGCGAATGTGCANACAGCCATCGCNACNCCTCTGAATTTGTTGGGGAANATCTCCGAAAGAAGNACCCAGGTGACGGGTCCAAGAGTCATCGCATAGCATGCGATGGCGAGCATCACCAAAACCACCATCAATATCCCTGACACCGCTAAATAATAGCACGAACCAAGTATCAGATAGATACCAAAGAGTCCTCCAGCCCCGAGCAGCATAAGTTTCTTTCTCCCTATTCTGTCTACTGTATAAAGAGCCACAAAAGTAAACACTACATTTGTGATACCTGTCAGAACGATATTGAAGAGCATCTCTCCCAAGTCATATCCAGCATTGGCAAAAATCTCCTGCGCATAGTTGAATATCACGTTGGTGCCACACCATTGTTGGAACACTGCGATGACTATCCCTAAGATAATGAGCGAGAGATAGGGCTTGCGGAAAAGTCCGGCAATCGAACCTTTCTCTCTTGAATCATTATCAGAATCTACGATTGCCTTTATCTCTGTCTGGGCATACTCCTCGCCTCCAATATTTCGGAATACCTCTTTTGCATCCGCCTGCTTCCCTTTCCCGATAAGCCAACGTGGACTTTCCGGAATAAAAAATACAAGAAGAAGGAAGAGAGCGGATGGAAAAGCCTCAGCCCAAAACATCCAGCGCCAACCCCATTGGCAGTTCCAAGAGTCAATAGGCGGAAGTTCCAAGCCTTGAGGAATCGGTTCTGCTATCAACCAGTTCACTATCTGAGCAGCCAAAATTCCAAGTACAATTGTCAACTGATTAATAGACACCATGCGGCCACGCGTCTCCGGGGGCGAAACTTCAGCAATATACATTGGAGACATCNCTNATGCAACNCCTATGGCAACTCCACCGATAAGTCGGGCTATTAAGAAGGGTACAAAAGTGTCGACGGCACCTGTCATATACGCTGAAAGCAAGAATACTATAGCTGAAAATAGCAACAACGGTTTTCTGCCAAAAAGATCAGCAAAGAATCCTGCCACCATTGCTCCTACAAGGCAACCCGCGATAGCAATACTCATAGCTAATCCCTGCATCCCAGGGTCGGCATCGATGCCAAAGAATGTCTCATAANAAGGTTTGGCTCCTCCTATCACTACCCAGTCATAGCCGAAAAGAAGCCCTCCCATAGCAGAGACACAGCAAATAAAATAGATGAATTTGCGATTGATCAGTTCTTTCATAATGTCAAGTTGATTTCTTTATGACCGCAAAATTAGCCATTTTATCTTGACTTAAAAATGCACAAACGAAATCAAATGATGGACAATTTTGCTCTAAAAATTTGCCCATCTCCCAAATTCTCATTAATTTTGCCTTCCCTTGGTGCTAATTTCCCCTTCAGGGGGCCAGAGGGCTTACTCATGAAAATCAAAGAAGGATTCACCGGCCAACGCTCGCTCGTAGTGTCTCAGCTAATCTTGGATTTAGCTGAGCGCGACCCCATATTGCAATCTCTCCACATCACCGCCATGGGCTACTATCCCCGCGCCCAATATCATTTTCGCAAAAGAGAGCTACCCATTTCCGACTACATACTCATTTATTGCGTCGACGGCAAGGGATGGTTTGAACTAAATGGTATCCGACATGTCGTTGCACAAGACTCCTTCTTCATTCTTCCTCCCGGCATCCCTCATTCTTACGGGGCCTCCGAGAAGGAGCCCTGGACCATCTACTGGATTCATTTTAAAGGCAGTTTGGCCTCCGCTTATGCTCCTTCTTCCCCCGACGCAGTCTATGCCGGCACTCTGATGCCATCCCCTACCTCCCGAATCCGTGAACGCAACGACCTTTTCGAGGAGATATTTGAGACTCTTGACCGTGGCATAACCGATGACAGTTTCCGTTATGCCACAGCACTTTTCCATCACTACCTCGCCACTTTAAAATTTCTGACGGATTATCGTGGGACAGCAACCTCCAAACAACAAGACAATCTCGTTGATTCAATCATCCATTATATGGAGGAAAACATTGAAAAGGAACTGACCCTCAAGATGCTGTCAGACTATGCAGGGTATTCCTCATCCTACATCTCATCGCTTTTTAAAAGCCAAATCGGTCTCGGCCCCCTCGCTTATTTCAATCATCTCAAGATCCGACACGCCTGCCGTCTGCTGGCAGATACTGATATGAAAGTGAATACCGTTTGCCACAAGGTAGGCATAAGCGACCCCTATTATTTTTCACGCCTCTTCTCAAAAGTGATGGGCATGAGCCCCACCGAATACCGCACCCGCTCCCAAATATAAGATATCATACCCATAAACCTATAAACCCATAACCCTATAACTCTATAACCCTATAAACCCATAAACCTATAAACCTCCCCAATATCCAAAATCCCCCTATTGCAGAAAAGCAATAGGGGGATTTTGGATATTGGGGAATCACTCCATCTTTACGCTTTTAAACTGTCCAAGCAAATTAAATATCAATTCTACATCGTCTGACAGCCCTACTTCATATTTCGAAGAGGTCTTCTCTATCTTGACTATCTTGACATCGGGGAAATTCTTGCTTACATAGTTTCTGATGGCTTTCGGAATTATCTCGCTTGGCACCTCTTTGCCTTTGCAATCTACAGAAGTCCACTTTCCAGAGTTGTTGAACTCTATTGTCGTGCCATTCACAAGTCTTACGTCATAATCCGTCTTCTTCAGAAAGTGCTTGTCGGTCTTTATCATCCCTACTTTTGCTTTCGGAAAGTATGTGGTCAGAAACTCCTGCGCCGGTTGCGGCAAATCTTCTCGATTTACTGAATATTTGTCAAACGCATAGCTCGACATGACTGTCATCATCATGGCAAGCATCAAAAAAATATACTTTTTCATATGTCTCAAATTTGTGTGTTTCATATCAACTTAAACAATAAGTCCCAATAGTTGGTTGTATTTTCTCCTAATGAAAAAAATTTTCTCCTATATTCGCGATATATATCAGAATTTTTTATTAACTTTGAAATCCTATAGCGACTATTTTATCAGACTACTTACAATATTCATACAATAACCTAATTTTTTAATAACTAACCGATGAACTTAATCACATCATGTCGCAAGGTAGCCTTCTTAGGTCTGCCTGCGCTTCTGGCNCTGACGGCCTGCAGCAACGACAACGANTGGAAGGATGTNGACGGAGCNTCTCCGGGCTTGACNCTTACCACTTCGCATGAACGNACTGAGGCTGGNCGATCTATCAANATCGCCGGCAAAGTNACAGACAACGACGGTATTGCCACNATCGATCTNGTCTGTCATGAACTCAATCTCAACAAAAGAATCAATCTNATTGAGATCTATGGCGAACCCCTGAAAGAGTATGACCTGGACTACACTTTCAAGATTCAGGAAGACCAGCAAGGGGAAGACTTCAATGTGCAGGTGACCATCACTGACATCGGCGGACGCCAGGAGAAGCAAAACATGCGCGTCACTCTCGACGCCGACTGGAGCGCTCCTTATTTCACTACAAGCCCCGATGACGAAGTCATCGTGCTCATCAAGGAGAAGACTACCTTCAACCTGAAATTCAGCGTGGCCGACAACCGTGTGGTTGACTACGTGGATATCGATGTGGTCGATGTCACCGAAGGAGAAGATTCTCCAAAACCTGTGGAAGGATTCCCACGCCGCGTTGAAGGCAACGGAACTGCGAAACTCGACTTCTCTGAGAAGTTGGTGCTCCCAAGCAAAGAGGCCAACCTTCGGGCTACCGTGACTGCCTACGACAAGGAGGCAAACGAGGCGGCTCACTCCGCCACTTTCTCTTCGCTCGTAAAAGTGCAGCAACTCCAAGATATGGAGAAGATGTGGCTTTGCGATGTCTCCAATGAAGACGACCTCAACTCCGACATCTTCGGCGTTCCTGTCATTTGCGACCACGTAGGTCCCTACCAGTATGAGATCCGCTACTACAATGAGAAGGCGGGCACAGAGGTGTGTCTCCTCGGCCAGAAAGGTTCTTTCGGACCTCTCTGTTTTGCTCCCTCGAAAGAGAATTCCTCAGTGCTTGGCGACAACCCGGATGAAGTGAACCGCATCAAGCTCACACAGGCTAACTCCTACTATCTCATCAAGTTTGACACCTTCAACGGTAAATATTCCGCAGAGCCATATTCGGTGGATTCGGCTATCGACCCCGTGATGCACATGAACTACGGCGGCGACGACCTCAATACGTGGTGGGATTGGAATGGCGAGCCCTGGTGGCAGGAATACTACTTCGGTCCGATGTCTGGCGACACAGGAGTAGTCAAGAAGATGATCAAGGATGCCAAGAATCCTCACATTTACGTCTATGAAGGCTGGAAACTCTCCAAAGGTGATGATATCCGCTTCATCATTCACAACTGGCACAGCCATGGATGGTGGAACTGCGTGGCCTGGCGAGTTGACGACAGTGCCGACCCGAGCAAGTTCATGTATTATGGCAACGTTCACCCAGACAATGCCCACTACACTGGCAATGCCGACTATTTCCAGTGGAAATATGGCAATGCTGTCGACCTTGATAAGTGGGCTGGCGATGAGTCTTACCGCAAGCAGTTCGTCCCCGACAACTGGGTCGACATGAAGTCGATCGAACGCGGAGGCACATTCAAGCTCATCTTCGACGCCCACACCGAGCGCGCCCGCCTCGTCCCCCAAAACTAATGTATCCTTTGAATTGAGATTCTATTGAGCAGTGGCTTGCGACCGACCAACAGCTCGGAGAGCTGATATTGTGACAAAACCCCAGGCTTCAGCCTGGGGTCCCACAAAAAACTCAGTAGCCTCGGAGAGGCGATTTGTGAAATTCTCAATTCCATTTTATCAAAAAATTTAGACAATCATCATGAAAAAATACCTATTGACAATGCTCGTCGCATTGTTGGGACTCTCTGCCTGGGCGCAAAACATTACTGTGACCGGCATAGTCACTTCCAAAGAAGACGGCGAGCCGCTTATCGGAGCTACAGTCCGTGTGCACGGCACCAGCAAAGGCACGGCTACAGACTTCGATGGCAACTACACTCTTACCGACGTTCCGTCCAATGCCACTCTCGTTTTCAACTACGTTGGCTATCAGGAAATTTCTATCCCNGTCAAAGGACAGACNAACATCAATGCGCAACTNTCAGAATCTTCCACTTCCCTCGACGAACTCGTGGTGGTAGGCTACGGTGTTGCCAAGAAAAGCGACCTNACTTCTTCTATCTCNACCATCAAGGGCTCGGAACTCAACGAGATGGTTTCCGGCAACGCTATGGATGCTATCCAAGGCCGCGTGCCTGGCGTTCAGGTAGTCTCCGGTGGTGGCCCCGGCACCAATCCCTCGGTCATGATTCGCGGTGTCACATCTGTCAACGGCACTGCACCTCTTTATGTAGTGGATGGAGTGCCATTAAATACCGACAACATCAACTTCCTCAACAACAACGACATCGAGAGCATGGAAGTGCTTAAGGATGCTTCTGCCTCTGCCATCTATGGCACTCGCGCTTCCAACGGCGTCATCATCATCACTACTAAGAAAGGTAAGTCTGGCGCCACTCACGTCGATTTCTCCGCTTCAGCCGGTTGGCAATACATCCCGAAGCCAAGCATCGCCTGGGCTGATGAGTATGAGAAAGTGTTCTATGCCCGNTATNANAACGANGGNCGCGTNGCTCCNTGGAACTCNCCNTATGTAGACTACGGNGAGGTNGACAGNACNGACTGGTGGAAACTNGTNGTCGACAAGACTGCTGTGGTGCAAAACTATTCGCTTAGCGTGCGTGGCGGCAACGACAAATACGTCTATAGCCTTTCTGCCGGGTATTTCCGCAACAACTCGCAGTTCAAGGGTGGCTACTGGGACAAGATGAACGTCCGCCTAAATACTGAATACAATTTCACTAATTGGCTGAAGGCTGGTCTTGACCTCGCTCCCAACCTCGAGAGCTGGGAGTCTGCTCCCGAACTTTTCTCTGCTGCTATGGGTATGGACCCCACTACCCCGGTATATCGTCCGGAGTCTGAATGGAATCCTGATAATCCGATGGATGACTTCCAGAGGTCGTACAACAATATGGAATGGAACCCTGTGGCTTCTCTCGCCCGTATGGACAATCACTCCACAAAGTTCCAGCTTCTTATGAATCCTTACATCCAGATTCAACCTATCCGTCAGCTGACCTTGCGCACACAGTTCGGTGCCAACCTTTGGTATCAGCGCAGCGACGGTTATGACTATGCTTTCCACATCGATGCTTTGGAGGAGAACAAAAAAGACAAAGCCTATCGCAATTACTCCGACCAACTCAACTGGAGCTGGACCAACACGGCTACTTATATGGACACTTTCGCCGAGAAGCACAACCTAACTTTGATGGCTGGCTTTACGGCTGAACGCTATGCCAACTATTGGGCCAACGCAGCTCGTCTGGATATCCCTGGCAACAGTAGCCTTCTCCATGAGGTGAGCGCTGGCACCGGCGATCAGCTTGCAAGCGGAAGCACTTCCTATCAGACTCTGGCTTCAGTGCTCGGACGCGTGATGTACAACTTCGACAACCGCTACTATCTGACGGCGTCTATCCGCTACGACGGCAGCTCTCGCTTCCCCAAGGGCAACAAGTGGGCTACTTTCCCCTCCCTTTCTCTCGCATGGCGCCTCTCTGAAGAGGCTTTCATGGAGAGCACACGCGGTTGGCTCGACCAGGCCAAGATTCGTCTCGGTTGGGGCAAGGTCGGCAACCAGAATATCAACCCCGGCCTCTTCCTTTCTACGATGAACAATGGCGTGAACTATGTGTTCAACGACACGCGTTTCCCATCCACTATCGTTGGCCAGATGGGCAACCCCACTCTGCGCTGGGAAACTGTGGAAGACTATGATTTCGGTATCGACGCCGCATTCCTCAGCAATCGACTCAACCTCACATTCGACCTCTATCAGAAGAACAGCCATGATATGCTCTATGCAGCCGAAGGTCTGCTGATTGCCGGCAACCCTGCTTGGATGGGTGCTATCACCCAGAACATCGGCGAGATGCGTGCACGCGGTTGGGAACTCTCGCTCAGCTGGCGCGACAAGGTCGGCGATTTCGGATATGATGTGGGCGTGCAGCTCTCAGCCGTCCGCAACAAGGCTATCAAGTTCTCAGGCGACGGTCCAGTCCTCACTGGTAAAGGACTCAACGAGAGCATCATCCGCAACGAGGATGGTCAGCTCATCTCCCGATTCTATGGCTATACAGCCGATGGACTTTTCCAAAACTGGGAGCAAGTCTATGCTCATACCGACGAGCATGGCAAGCTCATTCAGCCGGATGCCCAACCGGGTGATATCCGCTTCAAAGACCTCAACCACGATGGTGTGCTCAACGAATATGATAAGTCGTATATCGGCAATCCTTATCCCGACCTGATGCTTGGTTTCAACATTGGTCTCAACTGGAAAGGATGGGATTTCCTCGCCAACTTCTATGGCACTTTCGGCAATGATGTCTTCAATCTTGAGAAGCAGCGCTACTCCGGTGGCGGCGGTCAGAATGTCTACNGTGGCACTCTCCAGAAGGCTTGGCACGGCGAAGGCACAAGCTACGACATCCCTCGCCTTTNNNANAACGACCNCAACCAGAACTACGCACGCGTGTCGAGTTTCTATGTGGAAGNCGGCAGCTNTCTACGCTGCAAGCTCATCACACTCGGCTACACACTGCCGAAGAAATGGCTCGGCGACTATAATCTTCGCCTCTATTTCTCTGCTCAGAACCTCTTCACCATCACAAAATACACAGGTATGGACCCGGAGCGCCCGTTCTATGATGGAGGCGTGATCGAGAAAGGTATCGGCAACGCTAAGTATCCGACACCTCAGACATATCTCTTTGGAATCGACTTCAAGTTCTGACCTTAATACTTNNCATNAAACAACATTANAGAAAAANGAATAANTNAATATATGCGCNTGTTGCAGCCGTCGGCCNCGGGACCTTCNCTTCCTGCAACGATTTCCTCGATCAGGAAGTGCGCGNCNNGGAAAACCTCGACACGTATTTCTTCACTCCGGAAGAGGTGGAAACCTATGTCGGAGGCTGCTACTTCCAAATTGCCAAAGATGACTGGTGGCAAATCTACAATCCTTGGTTGCTCTCTGATATCTGTACCGACGACCTCTGGGATGGCAACACCTCGGGTCAAGGTGATGGATATGAAGACCTCTCCCACTATATGCCCAACGGATATACCAACGGTATTATCCAGAACTTTTGGGGCGCCCGCTATCAGGGCATCACTACATGCAACCTCGGTCTGGAGAGGATTCCCGATGTGGTTATGGACGAGAATCTCAAGAAGCGACGCCTTGCAGAGGTTCGTTTCCTTCGCGCTTTCTTCTATTTCGACCTCGTGCGAAATTTCGGCGGTGTGCCTATCATGACGGAATTCGCCAACACGGGTGTCGGCAAAGAACGCTCGTCTCAGGAGGAGTGCTACGAGTTTATCGAGAATGAACTCAAAGCAGCTATCCAGGACCTTCCAGAGCGTTCTCAACAACCTACTGCCGAAATCGGCAGAGCCACCAAGGGAACAGCCCTCGGCATCCTCGGCAAGGCCCAGCTCTATCAGGCAAAATGGGCTGAGGCAAAGGAGACTCTAAAGACTATCATCAACTCTGGCGAATATCATCTTCTCGAGAACTTCGGCGATGTCTGGAGCGTGAAGCACAACAACAGTGCGGAGAGTCTTTTTGAGGTGCAAGCGATCTATGGCGGCGACACATACCCGTTGGGCAGCTCGCTGACAGTAGTGACCGGTTGCCGCAACGGCATCGGCGACGGCTGGTGCTGGGGACAACCTACCTCCGACCTTGAAAACGCCTTCATTGCGGCAGGCGACACAGAGCGTCTTCGCTGGACCATCATCAAGACTATGTGTACTGAAATCGCTGGCGAGACTGAATTTGCAAAGTTTGTTGCCAACAACAAGGAAGTCTGTGGCATAAATGACGCGAAATATCAGGAATACAAAGATGCCTTCGGTTGGACTTCGTCAGACTACTATAAGGGTTATATAATCGATCCGGAGCAGCACAAGTCGGCCCGCATCATCCGCAAATATTTCGTGCCTCTTGAAGACCGTCCGGAAGTCTACGACAAGACCAAGATTCCTCTCAACCACCGAGTGCTCCGCTACGCCGACGTGCTGCTGATGTATGC
>WFLX010388951.1_pt1 | contig 10626 bp, 10 predicted proteins | sample 4967041 | NCBI WGS metagenome assembly WFLX01 (sample SAMN12857096, study PRJNA449069) | gut metagenome | isolation source: stool from male and female vole | host: Microtus ochrogaster | place: USA:Florida | collected 2017
AAACGCATCACAATACATGACAAAACTTTCGAGATAACCATTCCGGAGGCTACCATACAGGAGGCGGTCAAGAGCGTGGCCGCAAGCCTGAAAGCGGACTATGCAGACAAGAATCCGGTGTTTGTAGTGGTGCTTAACGGTGCCTTCATGTTTGCCGCAGACCTGTTCAGGATGACAGATTACCCGTGTACCATCACTTTTGCAAAGGTATCAAGCTACGACGGCACCTCATCGTGCGGCACGATAAGCGAGCAACTGCCCGTGTCCGAAGCCGTAGCAGGGCGGCATGTGGTGATAGTGGAGGATATAATAGNACGTGGATACACCATGGAGTATATCGTAAACCGCGTGCAATCGCTNCGACCCGCATCGGTAGCGATATGCGCCTTCTCGTTCAAGCCGGAGAAACTGGAGGTTCCGCAGATTAAAGACAGGATAAAANNCACGNGCATGGAACTGCCTGAGCGCATTCATAGTAGGNTACGGACTAGACTACAATNAGTGCGGACGCCACCNGAGGGACATATATTCCNTGACGGAAAAAGGANAACAAAGCAACACAACAGCAACGGCAAAGCNNCCGTGCCNCAACACAAAAACGACCAAACAAACAAGTAAATATATTAAGGTAAAAAATGAAGAACATTGTAATTTTCGGTGCCCCGGGTTCAGGCAAGGGCACACAAAGCGACAAAATCATTGCAGAATACGGCGTAGCCCACATCTCTACAGGTGACGTTCTGCGCAAAGAGATTAAGGAAGAGACAGAGCTTGGAAAGACAGCGTCTCAGTATATCAACGAAGGCAAACTGGTACCGGACGCGCTTATCATAGACATGCTTGCCGCAACACTCGACTCTAAGGGCAAAGACATACCGGGAGTGATATTCGATGGCTTCCCACGCACTATAGCACAGGCCGAGGCTCTCGACGAAATGCTGAAAGAACGCGGCGAGGAAGTGTCGGTGGTAATAGGTCTTGAGGTTGACGACGAGGAACTTATCAAACGCATTATTGCACGCGGCAAGACCAGCGGACGCGCCGATGACAACGAGGAGACAGCAAAGAAACGTCTCGATACATACTACTCACAAACCTTGCCGCTAAAGGATTTCTATATCAAGCAGGGCAAATATGCCAAGATACAGGGTGTAGGCTCTATCGATGCCATATACGCTGACATAAAGAAGGCTATAGGATAACACCCAAAAACGAGCAACATGATTAAAGCCGTTTTCTTCGATATAGACGGAACTTTGGTATCGTTCAAGACTCACCGCATTCCGACAACGGCCATAGAAGCCATACAACGCATCAGGAAAAATGGCGTAAAGGTGTTCATTGCCACCGGCAGACCAATGCCTTTCATCAACAACCTGACCGGATTGGAGTACGATGGCGTTATGTCCGTAAACGGAGCATGTTGCGTAACGTCAACGGGAGAAGTCATAACGCGCCACACTGTTCCAGAGGAAGACATCAGAAGAATGGTGGAAGATGCCGCGAGCAACCCGATGCCGGTAGCGTTTGCGTCAAACGAAAGAGCCATAGTAGTCAATCCTGAGGCCGCCAAAGAACACTTACAAGAGGTCTTTGAGCTGCTGGACATAACCATTCCGGAGACCCGTCCCATTGAAGAGGCACTGAAAATGGATGTCCTGCAGGTCATAGCCTTTTTCACAGAGCAGGAGGAGGCAAGGATAATGGGCGAGGTTCTGCAAGGCTGCGATGCCAACAGATGGCATCCTTACTTTGCCGATTGCGTGGTAAAAGGCTGCAACAAGGCCACGGGGATAGACGACATCTGCCGCTACTACGGCATAAAGCGTGAGGAAACGGTGGCCTTTGGCGACGGTGGCAACGACATAACAATGCTTCGCCACGCCGGAGTGGGAGTAGCAATGGGCAGTGCTCCCGATGAGGTAAAAGCCGCTGCCGACATGATTACTGCGTCAGTTGATGACGATGGCATTGCAAAGGCATTGACATCGTTATTCTTTTCGTTTGAAAGCTGACCCCATAAGAAACAAACAGGCAATAGAAAAACTTATAAGCCCTGCCAAGAATATTTGGCAGGGCTTATAAGTTTTTTACGTGTTCAGAACGTCATTCATTTCTTTACCACCTTCTTTCCATTCACGATATATACACCGGCCGGGAGAGAAGAGAAGTCGGTTCCATCGGCAAAGCGGCGTCCGGACAGGTCAGTAATACCCGTAGTGGCAGCGGGACACTCCTCCATCTCTACATTATCAACACCTGTCACGACACCACCGAATCCGCGAACAAATCCCGCATAGACGTGCTTGCGATAATAGTTGACGTCCCAAATACCCACAGGAGTGTCGGCTCTCCACCCACTATTGGACGGTGCATCGGTAGGACACCACTGACATATNCCCCACTGTTGGGCANGAGGCACAATGGTGAGATACTGTTTGATAATCCATTCGTAGTAATTTGCCATACGTTTGTGCATGGCTTCGGTCATGTTGGCCGTGCTGACAGGATTTCCATTGGCGTCGTCCATGCCCATATCCAACTCGCTGACACGTACAAACTTGCCGCTATTTGCCATAAGTCTGAACATCTGTGTGATGTATTTCTTGCGGTTGTTCAGGTCGTTGTCATTCATACTGCAGGAGATATGCATCTGAGTGCCGATGCCATCTATCCGTGTTACACCGTCAGCCTCCCACTTCTTAATCCAGTTTATGAGCGACTTCAGTTTCTTGTTGTCATCCCAGAAGCTCTCAAGGTTATAGTCATTGATAAAGAGTACCACATCGTCCGGACCGTATTTGCGTGCCAAACGGCAGGCCTGACGCACGTATTCGAGGTCGCCCATATAGTCTTGCCAGTAGAAAGCGTCTCCACCAACATCCCAAGTACCATTGGGATTATAGCCTTCTGAATGCTGAAGGGTGTAGTTTCCGGAACCATCATTGCCCCCGCCGGATATAGCTTCATTTACCAAATCCCATGCTTTGACCTTGCCTCCACAGGCATTCATCATGCCTTTGATCCACTTATCCATTGCGAATACAAGCGTGTCATGACGCTCCTGCTGTGTGAGTGGGATACCAGTGGGTACGTAAATGTATGTCAGGTTCTCACAAACGTCAGGCGTTTCCACACCACCGCCATACTGTTTAACCTTGAAAGAAGTCATATTGTCACCCTCAAAGTCACCGTTCTTGATTCTTTCCACACCGTTTATCTTAAGACTAACGTTGTCAAAGTAATAAGTATTGGCAAGANCATTGCNANCTCATTTAGATTGATGGCAATGCTCTTTCCGGCCTTACTGAACGTACCGGAAAGCTTTACAGTTTTCCATTTGTGGTAAAAGGAATGTTGCCAATAGCCTCATAATGGACATAGTTTGAGGGCTCATTGTGAATCTGTGTGGTTGTCATTGCTGCCTTATCGGCCCGCACCTCGGCTGAGAACTCAAACTTTGCGCCTGCGCTGAAAGCACCGGGAACGAGCCATGCCTGATTGTCCCAGACGTTTTCGCTACGCTCTGTTGCCTCCATTTTAAGGCAACGGCGATCCTCTTCTATCGTCTTACCGCTCTTCTGCTCCTCGAATTTGATGTCCCTGATGTATATATCGCCTACGAAATCACCGCATTGCAGGAGGTAAAAGTTGCTTGACATGGTTGCCTTGTACTTGAAAGTTACAGTCTTCCACGTTGTGGTGAATGCCACATCGCCACCGGGTCCGCCTCCCCAGTCACCCAACTTTGTATGCAATCTACCAGCTTTCGTACCCTTAACAGTCATTGTCATGCGATAAGTCTTGCCGGCTTCCATGAGTATATCCGTGCAAGCCAGAAACTGAACCTCCCACGAGTTGACTTTCTTTGTGCAATGAATGTTAAGTCCATCGGTAGAATCAAAGGACAGTTTATAGCCATATTCCGCCTCACTACTTTTCCATCCTACGCTCTGATTGGTACGGAAGTCCTTGGTATAAACAGGCACATACACTGTAACATCACCGTCAGTGAGTTCCGGAGCCGGTTTGTCCTGCAGCAGTTTGAGTAGCCATCCCTTGGGTTGCTGCGAGTGCCAGGCAAGCGTATGACCATAAACTTCAACCCCGGCGTTTGTTGCCGTGTTGACAAAACGGGTCACATTGGTAAAGTTCATATTACCATTGCCATCCACACAGCTTGCCATCTTCATGGCATTGCCGGCCACTGTCTCGTTGGCATTTCTGTTAATAAGGCTACGTACCGTAGTGTTATTAAGGTAATCGTTCACGATTGTGGCAATACCCATGCGGAAATGCGGATATTTGTCTCTGTTAATGTACTCCTTCAGGTCAGCATAATCATCAAGATACCGATAATTACTATCATTAGGCTTACCCACTTCAAAGTTCTGTTGGGCCATGCCAGACAAAGACATAGCAAGCCAAAGGATAAATGTAGAAACCTTCTTCATTTGTCAATCTGTTAGTTATTTCGTTATATTTGAATCTTGCAAATTTCTAATTCCAGACTTATTTTAAGTACCTGAGCAACAAAAACGTATCTCAAAATTATGCCATGTCAGAAATTTCCCATAGCGTATGTGTATCTTACAAGCCAAGCAAAAAACTGAATGACATGGCAAAGGTAACAATAAAATATGAGAAACCAACACCTTTTGGAGATTTTTTTCAATCATAGAGCAATCTGACATGACAATACCAATGGTTTATAGGGATTGTCTTTCATATCCGCTCAGACACATTATTATATAGAATCAGTACATGAAACCAAGATAAGCACCAAGAGACAAACTTGAATTAAAGAAGTTTAATAAATATGAAATGCCAACAAACCGAGTGCACTTGTTGGCATTTTTTTTGTATCTTTGCCAAATGATACATTACAAAAAGAAAGCTACTGCAACCATACTGCTACTTCTCTTAGCCATGACAATAACGGCAAAAGACGAGTTCACAGCATTGGAGCAACAGCAAATCAGCATAGAGACAACGGGATTGTTCAGCCATTCCGGCACAATACAGATAGATTTCACACTACTCTCAAAAGATGAATACTCATTTCCGCTACCGGTCGGACATGTACTGACCGAGAATGCCGGCGAGATAGAGATAGAAACCAAAAAGGGAGATGCCGTAAAGGCAATGTTTGACGGCACGGTACGTCTCTCGAGAAACAACCCCACCTACGGCAATGTGGTGGTAGTACGCCACAACAACGGCCTTGAAACGGTCTACGCCCTCAACGCCCAGAACCTCGTCAAGAGCGGAGACAAGGTAAAAGCCGGCCAAACCATAGCCATAGTGGGCGGCAAACCCGGCAAGACCTACTGTCTGTTCAGTATCATGGTGGATGGAAAAAAGATCAACCCAAACACCATTCTTAACGTAAGGCAACACACATTACGCCGGCAAACGGTAGTGATAAAGAAGACCGGCAACTCCATAGACATCAAGACCACAAAGGTTTTACCGGAGAAACAACCTGCGGTAATGAGCATGGACACCAACAATCCGTTTAAGGACAAAGCCGTATTCCGTATGGATCTCGACGCCATTCCAAACAACGAGTGGCACTATCCTCTCGACGGTTCAAAGGTAATAAGCGGCTATGGCGGCAACAGACGGCACTCTGGCGTTGACATCAAGAATGCTCCCAAGACCAATATCTACGCCGCTTTCGATGGGGTTGTGGTGCAATCGGGTGTTGCAAACGGCTACGGCAAGTGCATAACGCTGCGTCATGCCAACGGCATAGAGACACGATACAGCCACAATTCCAAAAACCTCGTTATCGTAGGGGAGAAAGTCAAGGCCGGGCAGATAATAGGAACAGTAGGCAGAACAGGACGAGCAACGACAGAACACCTGCACTTCGAGACACGCGTGGCCGGCAAAGCCTTTGACCCCAAATACATATTCGACCACGCCAACCACTGCCTGCAAAAAGGAACGCTGCAGTTTAGTAAAAGCGGCAGTGTCGTAAGGCTTAAGAAATAGAGTAACCAAACACTAACATTATGAAGAAAATATTTATCGTTGCCATCGCCACATTTGCGGTAATGGCGTGTCAAGAGAAGAAAGATGGCGGCACAGTAAGCACTACCGACATACGCATAGACTCCCTTCAGCGCATCATTGACCAAAAAGACAATGAGCTGAACGACATCATGTCCACCTTTAACGAAATACAAGAAGGGTTCAGACTCATCGAGGCCGCGGAGCGAAACGTCACCGTCATCAAAGACGGCGAGGCCACAAACAAACACGAGCAGATAAGGGAGAGCATACGAAACATACAGCAACGCATGCAACACAACCGTGACCTCATAGCAAGACTGCAGCAACAGGCACGCGAAGGCAGCACCCGTTCAGAGGAACTGAAGCGCACCATCAACAATTTCGTAAAGGAATTAGAGAACAAGAACAATGAGCTCCAGCAGCTACGCAGCGAGCTTCAGGAAAAAGACATAAGAATAACAGAGCTTGACAACACCGTAACCGAACTCAATTCCAATGTCACCCAACTGAAAGAAGAGACAGCCAAGAAGACCGAAACCATTAACAATCAGGATGCGCAACTGCATAGCGCATGGTACGTTTTCGGCACAAGAAAGGAGCTGCAGGAGCAGAATATCTACCAAAAAGGCAAGGTATTGCAATCCTCTTTCAACAAAAACTACTTTACAAAGATTGACATACGCGTAGACAAAGAGATAAAACTCTACTCCAAATCGGCCACAATGCTCACCTCACACCCGGCCGGAAGCTACACATTGCAGCCCGACGCGCAACACCAGTATGTACTGCGCATTACCAATCCACAGCAGTTCTGGAGCACGAGCAAGTATCTCGTAGTACTTGTTAAATAAGCATGAAGGCAACAATACCATACATTGAACAGAAATTCAAGGAGTATAACGACATGTATTTCGGGGGCAAACTGCCCCCGATACCGATAGAACTAAGCAACGCCAAGACTTTTCTTGGCGTTTGTGTTTATAAAAGCAAGCGGACGTTATTAGGCAAAACACGCAACTACGACTTTCGCCTGCGCATCAATACACGCATAGACCTGCCCGAAAATGAGATAGAAGACACCATCATTCACGAGATGATACACTACCATATCGCCCTGAACAACATACGAGACACATCGGCTCACGGCAAAGTTTTCAGGCAAATCATGACCGAGATAAACGAAAAATACGGCAGGAATATACGCATCTCGCACCGTTGCACACCCGAACAGCGCGAGCAAGCCATTGACAAAAGAGAGCGATACCACGTAATAGCCGTAGTATCATTCAGCGACGGGCGCACCGGCTTTAAGGTATTGCCACGCATAAGGGAGCGCATCCAGCACTATCATACAAACGTAAGCAGGGCGAAAGGAGTGTGTTCGGTGGAGATGTATATGTGCAAAAACATCTTCTTCAACCGCTACCCGAACTCAGGGGCACTGTCCGTACACTATCATGACAGGGCAGAACTGATGCGACACCTGTCAGGAGCGCAAAGAATTGATGTGAAGAAACTATAACAGCGGCATAACGCCACACCGCATATACACCACACTGACACAAGACGGACAAGACATCCGGCGTCATTTGTGACATTACTCGAAATAAAACGACAATACAATCATCTTGCTATGAGCCTGACTGACGCTTGCGGCATAAGGCAAAGCAGAATCGTTTCTCATTGTGGCAAGATGCGAGTTGTCCAGACAATTGCTCAGTCCATACATAAATTTCAACTCCGGACGCAACTTAAAGAACGGCAGATAGAAGTCACAACCCATGCCAACCTCAAGAAAAACATCCGACTTTTTCAGCCTCACATAGTCGCCGGAGCCTGATGACAGGTTCAGCACCGGAGCCAATCCCGCCATCAGATAAGGCCTGTGGTTATTGAAACGCTGTGCCGCATAGATAACATTCAGGTCCGCACCAACATAGACAGTCTTCAAAGACTGCCGCTCCTGATACGGCCCTCCCGTCTCCGACAAGCGGTTATAATCATAGAAAGCGATGTTACGCGTACCAAAATACATTTGCGGTGCCATACGGAACGCAAAAAACTCATTAAGGCGCAGCTCTCCAAGCACACCCACATTGAACCCCAAGTCCCAGTTATGCTGGTCTGTTCCGACATTCGACATAACCTGCCTGCCGTCTTCCAGAGTCAGCATCTGCTGTCCGATGTTGTCAAACTCCAAGTCCTGCAAATGCGTTCCCACCACAATACCAAGATGAAAAGGACGCAAATCGGTGTAGGGGCGATTCTGTACCGTGCGCTCCTGCGCATGCAACATAGCCGCTCCCAAGGCTATATATATAAATAAGGTGAATAGTCTGCGCATANATTCNATTACATATGACGCNTAAACCAACGCACCATAAGCGCAAAAATNGCGTTAGATNCTTACAAATAGTTNCAAAAAAGGCTAAAAAAACGCATTCCAATAAAAAAGTTATACTTAAATGTAGGTATTTTCAAAAATAATTAATACCTTTGCAGTAGGTATTGGGAAGCAATACAAATTTACAACAAAAATACAAACAACTTAAAACAGACAAAAGACTATGGCTTACGTAATCAGCAATGATTGTATCGCATGTGGTACATGTATCGACGAGTGTCCGGCAGAAGCAATCTCTGCAGGCGACATCTATTCTATCAACCCTGATGTATGCACAGAGTGCGGTTCATGCGCAGACGTTTGTCCTAACGAAGCTATCAGCTTAGGATAATACGCTTTTGCGACGTTGTAAAANACTTAAGGCGGTTTCCTTTCNANATAGGGAAACCGCCTTTATTTTATTTGCCAGACAACNAACAAATTAACAAAAGCCTTGCAAACAAGTCTAAAAACAGTTAGATCAAGCCTTAATTACAGCAAGACTAAGCCCCAATTACAACAATATCAAGTCTTAATTACAATAACATCGTTTTCTCTGCCATAAAGAATTGTAGTCATCATAGCCGATATTTCATTATTTTTTCTTATTCTGAAAACATTTTATTGAGATTTTATTGTTATTTGTTGAAAAATATGTATCTTTGCACCGTCGCAACCTACGCTGAACCATCGATAGAGATGTGAGGCGTGGTGGGACATTACATAATGTAAAAGCGTCATTGATGCTTTGTCTATTGGTCGTTTGAGACGTAGGAAATTTCATATTGAAGATCAGTTGACATTGTCAGAAGTGAATGCTACGGGTATNCACAATAGTTATCNGTGAGTGTGCGTATGNGGGTATANAATATCCTCAAAGNACACTTTTCCATGACTTAATGCATATTGTCAGCNTANGCATGCACTCTACTCGTCATCTTCAAGGTTTTTCCTACGACCTCAAACGACAGACGGGTAGAGATGGAAGCCTACGTTTTTCTTGTGTAATACCATTCAATCCTAATTTTATAAATATGCCATACCGGGTTTCTGTTGGCAAAAAACAAGCAACAACTATGAAAAAGTTTTTTTCTTTGGTAATCGCCATGATTATCGCATGCACCGCCAATGCACAGGTAAAGGAGCAGGTACAGCAAAGCAAAGACCGTGCTGCACGTTTACAAGCACTTGTTAATGACTACAAGACATGTGGCAATGACAACATTGACGGTTATGGCAATGATGTAAAAAACGCTGCAATCCTCGCCATTGCCAACAGTGAACAATTAGAAAATCTTTACAAACGTCAGATAGGCGAGACCAAAGATGGCGTTACGGATGTAAACATTAAGAAACCTACCATTGAAGAATGGGTAACTCTATCCGTTACCGTTGCCGGAGAAGCGGGAAGCATAAAGATGGCTGTTGACAAAGCACAATCCGCCGGAAAGGAAGCCAAGAACATGACCGAGCAGGCCTCAAATCTAAAGAATCCGATGAAAGCTGCAAAAGCAGCAAAGACAGCCAAGGCAGCAATGGCTGTGATAGAGTTTGGCAATGTGGCAACACCTATTCTCATTGAAGAGTCCGCGGCACAGGTAAAGGCTATAGATGAGATCATAAAGACTCTTAAATCCGGTAAGAATCTGTAAATCATGACAGAGTCTTTATTGACAGTTCTCATGTCTGTGGGTATCCTCTCCGGATACGCACAGACATCTGATGGTGCGGTGAGACAGGAGCGTGAGTTTCAAAAGGATGTGCAATTCTTCAACCAAAAAAGCATAAAAGACGACCGAGAGGTTGTTGGCGTTGCCGCTTTCAAAAGCGACACCGACACACCTTTCGCTTCTTTGGTAACGGAAAAGGTTGTGGAAACCCTGAAAAACAGTAACCGTTTCATTGTTGTTGACCGTACAAACCGCGATAAGGTAAACGAGGAAGTGGAATACCAAAAGCATGAAAGTTTTATTGGCCAAAATGTTGTAGAGCAAGGAAACAGCCTTGCAGCGAAGAAACTTATAGTTGGTACTATCACAAAAATACCGGTTTATCGTATTAAGAACAACGACGGTTCGGTGAGAGGCTATAAAGCCAGTGTCGCATTCCAACTAAAAGTAGATGATGTCGAGACGCTGCAGACCACGGTATCTACCAGTTTTGAGGCAAAAGCAAGTAACGAATGCGTGTCACCACAAGCAGCAGTACAGATGGCTATGAAC
>WFLX010101447.1_pt1 | contig 10625 bp, 9 predicted proteins | sample 4967041 | NCBI WGS metagenome assembly WFLX01 (sample SAMN12857096, study PRJNA449069) | gut metagenome | isolation source: stool from male and female vole | host: Microtus ochrogaster | place: USA:Florida | collected 2017
CATAGACAGTCAGCTCATCAATCAATTTACTATTATTGTTTTCCATACGCTTCCACCTACACTTGATTTATCTTTTTAAGCTGGTAGTAAAGATCGTTCCATTTTGCACTTTTGGCTTCATTTGGCTCCCGGATAACAGAAATCGTAAGATTTGATATGTCCGTGTGGATTCTTGCATGATTGATGATTGAAAAGATGGGGTAGGTATTCGTATATGCTCCATCAACACCAACGGCGTAGCGGTTCACGCTGTCAAATCCAAGGTTCTCCATATCGACCCGGAGCATAAACGCCCAGGTAAAGAGTTTTTTAACCGCCTGTTCATCAAGATTGCGAAAGCGGTCATAATAACATAATAGCGCACATTCAAAAAGCGTCTTTGCATATTTGAAGCCGACAGATTTCAGCCACTCAATGTTTTCCAAAATGGCGTTTAGTTCCGAAAATTTTGTAGCATCCTCCATAATGGAACTTCGGAGATACGTCAGCAACGCAAGGTAGTAATCTACCATAGAGAAAAAATCATCGCCAGCAATAAAGGGTTCCGTTATTTGGAAAGACGGCATGGATTTTCTGGTTCTTGCGGCATAGGCATATTCAGACGTATCTTGGATTCCTTTGAAAGTATCAATTTCCAGCGCAGTAAACGGGATGCTCTTATCCCGGTCCGCCCATTTGATAATTGGGAAAAGGTATTTGCCAAACAACTCTTTTATTTCGGCGGGTGCAACGGCCTCCCATTTTGTGACCGCTCTTTGCATTTCAAACAGATACCCCTTCATTTCCCGGAGATGATATGCTTTGAGTAAATCGTGCGGGTCGAGTTCCTTGCCTCTGGAATTTTGCGAATCAAATAACTGAAACGCCTCGGAGGTTTCTTTTACGGTAATCACAACTACTTCCAACAGGTCAGAAAATGCTTGCAGAATCCTTTCACCACTACCTCGCCTTAATCTGAACCAATCCTGGATAAATGTATAGTTCGCAGCCAAGTTCGCCTGGGTTTGCTTGTTTGTCAAGTTCATAGAAATGAACTGACTGGCTCCCTTGCAGTTCATAAGATAGCGCCGTATCAGGAGAAGTGATATGATCCGTTGCTGTCCGTCAACGATGTCGTACACTTTGCTCTTTGTGTTCCAATGCAGGATAATGGTGCCGATACGGTACTTATACTCGTTGCTGTCCTTACCATGGTCAACAGCCTTACTAATGTCCTCTAACAAATCAGCTATGTTTTTCTTCGTCCACTTATAGGGACGTTGATAGTTTGGAATCGCAAGATTCATCTTCAAAAGCTCAGTTAAACTTTTGATTTCAGCAGTTTCCCTAACTTCGCTCATATACAATGTCCCTTCCTATATAAGTGGCAGAGGAAGCATACCGCTCGATATGCTTCCTCTGGTGTCGAGAGNCTTNAANNATCCTAATCAATCCTCAATATTAACACCCAGGGCCTCGGCAATCTGCTCCGGNTTCATGCCGGANTTCTGTGCCTGCTTCAAAATCTCTGCGATCTTCTGCTTCTTTGTCTTGCGGGGCTTTTTNGGCGGCNTGGGCGCAAGNAGTTCNTTTTTCTTCTGTTCCATAGCGGCAATCTTCGCCTTAACAGATTCAACCTTCTGATCGAACTCCTGGTTTGTTGCTGTCCTCTTTTCCTCAATGGCCTCAATCTCCTGAGTCAGCTTTTGAATTTTGGCCTCAACATCCTCCACCATTTGCTCAGGGGTGCGGCGAACACGCTTCACTTTTTGCTCGTCCATGTTGACTGCTCCTTCCTTGATAATATCATAATTGAATTTCTCAATTACTTTCTTCAATCAGTTCTTGGGCAATTTGCTCAAAGCGTTCAATAATATTATCCAGATCATCTGCACTTGTGCGATTTAAGAACTCCGTAAATATTTCTGTTCGATCCCGCTGAGTTGCCTGCTCAACAGAATCTAAAAGACCATTCATAAAGACTACAAATGTCTCTAACCCCGCGGGAAGCTCCAGAGATTCACCAAGCATTTTTACCAATTCCGGGTCTTTCATAAGAGCCTTGTATTTGAGATACTCTTTTCCATCATCAGTGATTAAAGTTTCAAAGTATGGAACATAAAGACGAATCCGGGTATTTCCATCATCCGTTGCACGAAATGTTACTGAATATGCTTTTTCGGCCATGCCTTTTAGGAGAAGCAGATCTTCCGGGTTTGCAAATTCTGCATAGGGAAGCACTACGTCAATAGCTGCCTCCCAGCGTTCATAATCAACAATGCCTCGGATATGACCGCCAAGCTGTTTCGCTAAATCATCACACGCACCAAGGAGATACTCATAGTTTTCCTTATATTCTGGAACGACTATTTTAGGTATGACCTTTATCGAATCTTCAAGTCGCTTTAAGAAACCGCCAGAGATTGCTTGCTTCAATACGTCTACATCTTCGCTGTCACAACTTTTCTTATGCTCCTCGGCATAGTCCTTTTCGTAAATAGAGTTTTCCATCAAAACTGATCGCCTTTCATTCCGTTCTCCTGTCGTGTAAGGAGCTGTAAGTTATCCAATGTGGTCTTTCCTCCCTTGGACATAGGCATAATGTGGTCGATTTGGAAATCCAGTCTGCTTTTACTGCGGTAGCCGTTCCCGGCACTAAAGTAATATCCATCATCGCTTTGAAATTTTGCAAAAATGGCATCCCTGAGTTTTTCCCAAATAGCGGGGAACCGACGTCGAATTTCACCCNATGGGAGGNCTTGGATTTGAATTGATNCTTGTCTCGTAATCGGGGCNGCTTTGGGTGGCTCCGGGCCATCAATCAAGCGATCACACNCCTGGCGGACGGCTTTGCGAAANGCCTTATAATTCTGATAGCCGAAAAATGCAGACCACTTCTCCCCGGCCTGATTCCATTCACACTTTAAGTATTCATCAGTGGCAACCATGTCAAGCCGATTTGTGATAATGTGCCGTGATAGTTCAACCACATCATACTCTGCGCGTTCCTCCAGCGGAATCCATTGGGGTTTCGCGCCAGTCTGCTGGTAGAAGGCCAAAATGTCTCGGACATCGCCAAAGTGATAGCCCAATAGCCGCTCTTTTTCCCCAAATAATGTTTCGTCTACATGGGAGGCAGCGGCATCCAAATCGGAAAGATCAGCATTTTCCATCCACCGNAANAGTTCTGAGTATGCCTCCTGCATACAGTCGTAAACCAGAACAGTACAGTTCCGACTTTCGTCCTCTCCATCGGGCAAATAGGTGAACTGGTACAGTCCAACGGGGATTCGTTCCAAGAAGGTAAACTGTTCGCCAATACCATCGTCCAAATTGTCGTCTGCCAGTTTTGCAAATTCCTCCAGCTTTGCAATAGACACCAANCGCATNATGTATGCCTTGCGTTCTGTCGTGTGGCTGGTAAAATCGGCATTAGTATCAATAAACAGCTTTTCGGGATTGACCCAAGCGATGTNCTCCTGCCAATCATCAATGAAACTNACAATATACGCTTTCGCGGTNCCNCCTGCCTTTTCGCCCCGGAGGGCGCGCCCAATCATTTGCGTCATCAGGATAGTGGACTTGGTAGGCCGGGTCAGGAAAACTGTTTGCGCTTGTGGGAGGTCTATTCCCTCGGTCAGAATATTAACATTCACCAACACATCCAGTTCTCCGTCCCTAAACTTCTGGATAATGATTTTGTTTTCTTCATCGGAACGGCTGGCACCAGTCATATTATCACGGAGGCTGGACACAACATATTCTGAGTGGATTCCTCGCTCTTGGAACAATTTGTTAAGTGCGATGGCCATGTCCACATTAACCGTGAACACAATCGTCTTTTGGAACGTGCTTTGATTTTTTACATANGTATCTACGATTAAGCGATTTCTTTCGCTATGGGAGGCAATCAGACGGGCAGCCTCCATGCTCGGCGCACCAGGAGAACCAATATCAAATCCCTTTTCATTGACAATTCGCTCTAAAAGTGCATCGGCGTTCTCCGCATGGAACAGGTCAGCCATCTTGATGTTGGTATTGACTGTAAAATGGAAGTCCGGCTCTGAAAGAATGCCTTGGTTAATCAGCGTTCGCAAATCAACCTTGTAAAGAATATCGTCCGGGAACAGTTTGCTTAAAAGGCCCTGCTCCTTCTCGGCTGTGCGGAAAGGCGTGGCTGTCAGGCCAAGCAGCCGGAAGTTTCCACCATATTCTTGCACGGCCTGGATTAGCTTGCGATATTCGCTGGCAGGAGCATGGTGGGCCTCGTCAATGACCATGCAAATTTTGTTCTTGTTTTCTATGATCCACTTTCGCTGGATATGGGAGAGGTCGTGGGTCAGGCTGCTCTTNCTGGCAATTAGAATATCATCCTCCGGCCGGATGTGAACCGGCTTATCATGTCGCCCTGAAATAACACGGTACTGGTAACTCTGCTTATGCGGAGAGAGGTCTTGATAACATACCTTCTTAAATGCGGCAAGGGCTTGATCCAAAAGNTCCTGTCGGTGTGCGATCCAAAGGACCTTCCCCCCTTGGTCTAAAATACTTTTCATCAGCCAATAAGTTGCCGTAAGTGTTTTTCCGCCGCCAGTAGGAAGAACAAGAAGTCCAGCCCCGCTGTCTCCCCGTCGCTTCCATCCATCCAGCTTTTGCACGGCCTCTCTTTGATGCTGATATAAACGGATGCCGCTCTGGTCAGGAGAAACGATAATGCTCCCGGCATAATCGTTGGTGGTGGATTTTTCAAGTAAAGTCTGCAATTCCATTAAATCAGGTAGCCCCCTTGTGCGAGCGATTTTCTGTAAACGTTCTCTATAATATTTAGTCTGAAAATGTTCTGGATGTTGCTGAACTAAACGATACAGATCATCTGTTTTTCCAAGCTGTTCCAGCGTTTTGAATAAATTCCGACAAGACTTTTTGGGTTCTTCGTCATGCTCAACAGCGTAGCGAAGATACGGTTCAGCCTGCACAAAGCAATTCTTTTGATTTAGACAGTTCCCCAAGTTGTTTTGCGCATAGGGAAAATCAGGATTTAATTCCACNCAGCNGCGGTAANATNGCNACTGNGTATCCANATCATTAANCTGTCCAGCAGACCAAGCAGCAGAGAAAAATAAATCAGCGGTATGTCCCCGATCATCTTCCATGCCATGGCGGTAAGCATCCAACGCTTGTGCCCACTTCTTCTGGTTATAATANATATTNCCNCTTTCTACCCATGCAGTAGCCCAAGNCGNATCTNTACCAAGCANNTCTTTTAGAAGTCGNAGGCGATGCTGCTCNGAGCCTNTTGTCANCNAGCTTTTGCAGTAAAGATCAAATGCTGACNTNGGNAAATATTNCGCCGTAAGTTTTTGATAGGTGCGGATTATTTTTGCAACAATTTGGTCGTTTATCTCCCCCAAGGTTGGTAAGCATCCCAATATTGCGATAAAATAATAGTCAGCAACATACCAATCCAGCCACATGGGATTTTCCTGGCTCTTGGCGAAATACAACTTCTCTGTTTCTTCTAAATATTCCTGATAGTTGCCTTGAATAAATGACATAATGGAGCGATAGTAGGATTTATCGGAATAACTGTCAGGCAAAAAAGCAATAAGCTGGTCAATAACCAACAAATAGTCTTGAAGGGTTCTCTTTTCATCTTCTTCTGATGTGGATTGTAAATGCAGAAGGTCAGCGATACAACGCTCCAGATAACTATGCGCTGCTTCAGCAGTTACCTCATCGGCACATAAGGCTTGCTTGATTTCCGTTAGCTGGCAGGAGGTTGACTGTTCCATATCGCCTACATCTCTTTTTGCTATCATAACATACGGCTTACACTTATGATAAAGAATACCATATAGGCAACTAAAAAACAAGCCCATATGACTAACGGTGTCGAATATAAAAATTGGCCCCACACTATCCAAAATGGATGGCGTGGGGCCAGTTCTGTCAACGCTTCTGTTCAGATTTGCTTTTCTGTTCTCGATCTGCCTCTATTCCTAAAATTCTATCTACATTTTGTTTGGCTGTGCGGTATGCAATCATGCTCTGTCGAAGTGAAGTGTATTTTTCATACTCCGCCCGTTTCTCTGCAAGCAACTCCGCATATCGCTGTGAAAGCTGNGCTACCTTTGGAATAGGTTTTCCACCCAGAGNATCAAAGGCGCGTTTTGCTGCTTCATGCTGTGCAATCTCATCGGCGTGTTCGGCGCTGAACTGTTTTTTATTCCGGGATTTTTTATAGGCAGCGTAGATTTCCCTTGTCTTGGAGTAGTTGATAATATGGGTCTTTAGCTGGGCAGCCTCGGCCATTTGTGCCTCCAACTGTTTGATACGGCGGGAAGATGTGTCAAATTCGTCCCTGGTGCGCTCCACCAGTTCAGCGAGCTCATCATAATCAGTGAGGTTATTGTCAATCAAGAAATTAAGGGTTTTTGCGGCCCCCTTCAGATTGAACACCTTCGCCCAGCGTTCATAACCGCCACCCTTGCCGGCCGCCATCTTTGCTTGAATGTCAATCAGGAGATTGATCTTCCTGCCTGCGCGCTGGACGGGCTTTTTTGCCGCCGCAGAGTACCCGCGCCGGATGGTACTGCGCTCCCGCAGGGCCTCTTTNGTATAGTCGGCTCCCAAGCGGTGGGAACGGGTGAAACGCTCCTGTCCGGGAGCGCGGAAGGACAACTGTTTGCCCTCTTTGATCTCATAGCNCTCGGCCCGCATCTTTGCAAGGAAATCATCATAGTCCCGACAGTCAGGGATCACCCGGTCAATAGTCCGGCGCAACTGTTCCTTGAAGCTGACGCCATACTTAATTGCCGCTGCNTCGCCCTCCGGCTTNGTCCGCTCCTTCGGATGCTCAATGACAGAGAGGCCNTGNGCCCTGCATAGATCATCATTCAACCGNCGCAGGACAAGGTAAGANTTTTTGACGTTCTTAAACTTNCCGTCACAGTTGATNTTGGTGCTGTTAAATTCGATGTGCGTGTGAATATGNNTTTTGTCAACNTGNGTGGCCACTACAAATTGATGTTGNCCGCCNGTGAACTTCATCGCCAGCTCATAGCCNATCNGGTTGGCTTCNTCCGGGGACACCTCACCAGGCTTAAAGGATTGGATAACACGGTACATGATAACATCCCGCTTGGGCGGCTGTTTTCGCCCGGTGAGCTGATGATAAAGCNGCTTGCTGTCCTCAAACTCTTTTGCGGCGGTTTCCGGGGAACACATATAGGACGATACTAACTCGCCGTCCTTGGTTTTTTCAGCTTTTTGGTCGTAGCTATGCCGCTCTATCATGGATTGCAGACGTGTTCGGTTTCGCATAATGTGTCGGGGAAGAATGTTTGAAATTGAGATAAACTCACCCCCTCGCTGGGGCAGACCGCTCCAAATGACGGGATCGGTTTACTTGTACCTGGGTACAGAGAAATTCGTTGTAGTCCTTCCCGTATTCGGCAGGCGGTGGATTGTGATAGATCAGTTCCATTCGCTGNGATANTTCCGGGTNCTCCCGGATTGNCTGCTCNAGCCGNGCCATGCCNAGCATCCCGGCNTTGTCGTTGTCCAGGCACAAGCTGACCTGNGTGATNTCCGGGTGGTCATGGAGNAATTGGAGCATGGCGCGTGGGGCGGTTCCCCCAAGAGAAATATAGTGACTGCTCCGCCAGTCACACCCGGACAATTTCACCAGCGTAGCCAGCGATAGGGCGTCAATGGGGCTTTCCGCAACGGCAAGCCGGGGACACTTTGGGTCAGCGGCGGGGAGGGCAAAGTTATACCGTTTGTCGCTGCCCTCCACATCCATCCGAAAGCTGCCCCATGTTCCCCGGAGGCAGGCAAACCGGGCACGCCCTGTTGGGTCCCTGCCTACGAACACACAATTATGATGCCTGCGGCTTTCGTAAAGAGCTCCATTCTTGAAACAAGCACCTATCAGTTCCTGGTCTATGCCCCTGCGGTGAAGGTAGGACACCACCGCCGTGGCACACCGGCTTGCCTCTGGCAGCTCAAATAGCTTTGGTGGCTTCGGAGCTGGACGTTCCGATGGAGGTGGGGCGCGGTAGCCGCAGAGGGCCTCCACCGCTCCCACAAAGTCCATTCCCCTGACTTTAATCAAGTAGTCCAGCGCCGTGCGGCCTCCGATCCCCTGGCTGTGCCAGCACCATTTCCCATGCGAGATTTTAAGGCTGTCATGGGTGCGGGTACAGTATTCGTNAGGGCCNCTTCGTTTCAGTTCATGCGGNTCATAGGTTTGCAAATAGGAGAGCAAATCCCACTCCTTCGCTTTTTCAATTTGTTCTTTGGTTACTCCTGCCAGCGATACCACCTCCTGTGAATAAAAAACAGGGGCCTGCACTTTTGCAAGCCCTTGTGATAAGGATGAAATCTTCTTGTTGTACTTGATAGTCTAAAATGATTATAATCCGAATTTCTCCCGATATTTTTGAGGGTTGTCCATGTATTCCTTGTACTGTGCCCGCAGACAGTTCCCGCATGGGCGATACCCTGCGGCAAGAGCCGCCTTTTCATCAAGGAAAAACACACGGGATTTCTCATAGCTTCCTGGAAATCTTCTGATTGTAGACAGCGCAGAAGGGCAGTCAAGCCGACCATATATTTTGAGTTTGCTATTACCGCCAAAAGTTCCAGGTACTTCGGAAAGATATTCGTTTCCGTCTGGGGCAAGCAATTTATACATTTTCATGTTAGCACACCTCTATAAAACAGAGTTTTTTATCTGTTAAAACTATTCCAAATCTCACTTTGCACAGCCAAAAGACTGCCTGCTGGAATTACAGTTTTGTCCATAAGAATGACTTGATGATTTATACGATCCAGCCTCTTTACAACACCCTTAACCGTGATATAACTACCGCCAGCCTTTCGCATATCCGGCTTGAAATAGGTGAAAATCGCTTCTGGACATTGGGGCAGGGCATCTTCAAGCAACCGCAGATGTTCGTCCAGGTCCGCTATTTTTTCCTCGCTCAGTTCTATCTTTTTATCAGTAAGACGTGCTGCCTCCTTCACTTCGTCCTCGTAACCTGTCAATGCTGCAAATGGAGAAAACTGTGCGGCCCGATCACTAATGGGCATCCTTGGGTGACACTCTGATACATGGTGAGGAAGGTCGATAATATCATCATAGTTTTCAGTCACGCACGATGGCCCCCTATCTGTCCATTTCGCCCGATGGTNGTGGCTCCTTCCTCAAGGTTCATGCCCTTCAAAACAGCATTTTTNCCAAACTTCTTTTTGAGACTCAGTATAGTTTTTTGGATCTGACGTTCTCTATCCAAAATCTTNTTTTCTTCTGACCTGTGCTGAAGAAGGGCCTCATAGTCGGTAAAAAGGTCCAACTGCTCTACCGCTTGCTTATCCGGCGCAGCAGACTCGTCNACCACTCTGTTNGCCGTNAGATACACCCGACGAACAAGCANCTTCTTATTGATGATTCTGTCAAAGAGTTCTATTGCCGCAGTTACAATCTGCTTCGTAGAGGATGTGTAGACCTCTAAATTTGCAGTTCCGTGGGCGTGTTTGGGGACAGCGCGCCCATAGCGATCTACTGTTATATCACCTTTGTAACTGNTCTTGATAGCNTCATTTCGCAAGTTNTCTATATCATAGCCAACAGTNANNGTCAGTTGATCGGTCATAAGCCGCTTGTCCACCAAGTCTAACGCCAACGAATCTGCCATCTCACGAACTACCAATTTNGCNTTCTCATAAGANTAGGGACACTGGAGAACCTGNCCNGAGCCNATACTGCTGCTTTCTGGCTTGTAGGCTTTGATGTCTGCGATAGTGCAGGGTTCCCATCCCCAGGCATGGTCTATCAACAGCTCCGCATTTACGCCAAAGAGCTTATACAGTAAATTCTCGTTGTAATGCTCCGTTGGCTTCCCAATAGAGCATCGTGCAATATCGCCCATCGTATAGAGGCCATTGGCCTCCAATTTCTTTGCATAGCCCCTGCCTACCCGCCAAAAGTCAGTGAGCGGTGTGTGTGACCACAGGTTTTTGCGGTAACTCATTTCGTTCAACTCCGCAATACGGACACCATTTTTATCTGGTGGGATATGCTTCGCCCAAATGTCCATGGCAATTTTACAGAGGTACAAGTTCGTTCCAATGCCTGCCGTTGCGGTGATGCCGGTTGTTTCCAGAACGTCCAATATCATTTTCATGGCAAGTTCCCGCGCCGTCAGCCCATAAGTGGCAAGATAATTCGTAACATCCATGAAAACCTCATCAATGGAGTAGACGTGTATATCCTCCGGCGCTACATACTTCAAATACACTTGATAGATTTCGGTACTTGTTTTCATGTATTGAGCCATCTGTGGTGGCGCAACAAGATAATCCACAGCCAAAGCAGGGTTAGTTATCAATTCTGGCGCATTGAAGGACGAGCCAACGAGTTTTCTTCCGGGCGCGCTGGCCTGTCGCTTTGCATTGACTTCCTTCACCTTCTGAACCACTTCAAACAGCCTTGCCCGTCCCGGTATGCCGTTGGATTTTAAGGAAGGCCAACAAGTTTTTATTTACTAACAAAAATATAGACAGAACGGAACTCGATTACGCTTTTTTCCGCCTTGCTTTAGAAAGCGGCGTGGAAGTGCGCGAGAATACGAAAGTCTCAG
>WFLX010307981.1_pt1 | contig 10625 bp, 4 predicted proteins | sample 4967041 | NCBI WGS metagenome assembly WFLX01 (sample SAMN12857096, study PRJNA449069) | gut metagenome | isolation source: stool from male and female vole | host: Microtus ochrogaster | place: USA:Florida | collected 2017
TACTAAACCCATATAACATGAAAAAATCATTTCTCATTGCAATCCTGACGTTCCTGATGGCTTTTAACGCCCAGGCTCAGAACATCACAGTGCATGGGACTGTTGTTTCAGCCACTGACAACGATCCGCTTATAGGAGCGACAGTCATGTGTGGTATTGAAGGGCCTAATGGAGTCGCTACAGACTTTGACGGTAACTTCACGATAACAGTGCCTGAAGGTGCAAACCTCATCATCTCTTACATCGGTTATCAGACCAAGACAGTCATGGCAGAGCCGGAAATGACAATCGCTCTTGTAGAAGACACAGCTCTTCTTGACGAAGTAGTCGTAGTAGGCTATAGCACGCAACGCAAGGTCGATGTCACAGGTGCTATCACATCTGTCGATGTTAAAGAAATATCAAAACAAAACGAGAACAACCCCATCAAAGCACTTCAAGGTAGGGTGCCTGGAATGAATATTTCTGCCGACGGCGGTCCAAGCGGAGCTGCTTCTGTGCGTATCCGTGGTGTAGGCACACTCAACAACAACGACCCTCTATATATCATTGATGGAGTCCCGACAAAAGGTGGCATGCATGAGCTTAACCCCAATGATATTGAATCTATACAGGTGCTTAAAGATGCCGCTTCTGCTTCAATCTATGGTTCACGCGCAGCAAACGGTGTCATAATAATCACTACGAAAAAAGGCAGCAACCTCAAGATAACTCTTGATGCTTCCGTGGCTGCTCAGTTCTATACACATAGCTTGAAGGTCCTTAACGCTGAAGGTTTCGGACGCGCCATGTGGCAGGCTTTTGTTAACGGTGGAGAAGACCCTAACACAAATGGTCTGGGCTACAAATATAAATGGGGTTATGATTCTAATGGCTACCCGGTGCTCCATTCAATATCAATGGATAAGTACCTTGACGCTGCAGGTACGACTCCGGCTGCTGACACCGATTGGTTTGACGAGACCACCAGAACAGGTGTAGTACAAAACTACAATATGACTGTCAGCGGAAGCACTGAGAAAATGAGTGCATTTTTCTCACTCGGCTACTATAAGAATATTGGCATTATAAAATACACTGATTTCGAAAGACTTTCAGCCCGTACAAACACCGAATTCAAACCTTTCGGCAACGTTCTTACCATCGGCGAACACCTCACACTCAACAGAACCAACGAAGTGCAGTCTCCGGGAGGATTCCTTCAAAACGTGCTTCAGGCTAATCCCTCGCTTCCAGTCTATACCTCCGATGGTGAATATGCCGGTCCGGTCGGTGGATATCCTGATAGAGAGAATCCGCTTGCACGTCTTGAAAGAAACAAAGACAACAGATATTATTACTGGCGTCTTTTCGGCGACGCATACGTAAATATCAATCCATTCAAGGGATTCAATATCCGAACGACTTTTGGTCTCGACTACGCTCAGAAAATGCAGCGCTTCTTCACATATCCTATCACGGAAGGAAACGTGGCAAACGCCACAAATGCGGTGGAAGCAAAACAAGAGCACTGGACACGCTGGATGTGGAACGCAGTGGCAAACTACAACATCGATTTCAGCAAGAGTCATCTTGACGCTCTCGTTGGTATAGAGCTCAACCGAGAAACCGCCAACTGGTTTTCAGGATACAAAATGGATTTCTCCGTTCTGAACCCAGACTATATGTGGCCCGACGCAGGTGTCGGACAGGCTCAGGCATACGGTTCGGGCGATGGCTTCTCTCTTGTCTCTTTCTTCGGCAAAGCCAACTATTCTTTCGACGATCGCTACCTTGTAGGCCTTACTCTCCGCTATGACGGATCATCTCGCTTCGGTGCCAACAACCGCTACGCAACATTCCCATCCGTTTCTCTTGGATGGCGTATCAACAACGAATCTTTCCTTAGAGACTATTCGTGGCTCAATGATCTTAAGCTTCGTCTATCATGGGGACAGACCGGTAATCAGGAGATCAGCAACCTCGCTCGCTACTTTGTCTATGTGCCGAATTATGGTGTAAGTGAATCAGGTGGTCAGAGCTACGGTACTTCCTATGATATCGCAGGCACCAACGGCGGATCGATCTTACAGTCCGGATTCAAGCGAAACCAAATCGGAAATCCCGACATCAAGTGGGAAACGACTACTCAATATAACTTGGGTCTCGACTGGTCTTTGTTCAGTTCTCGCTTCTTTGGTTCTCTCGACCTTTACTACAAAAAGACCACAGACATTCTCGTAGAGATGGTAGGTATTGCTGCAATGGGTGAAGGTTCTTCTCAATGGATAAATGCAGGCGAAATGAACAATAAGGGCATCGAGCTCAATATGGGCTACAGAAATGATACTTCCTACGGTCTACACTACGAAGTCACCGGCAACATCTCATCTTACCGCAATAAAATCACGGCTATCCCTGCCACTTTGGCAGCTAACGGCACATTCGGTGGCAACGGAGTATATAGTGTCATCGGCCACACTTATGGTGCTCAAGCCGGATATGTCGCTGACGGAATCTTCCGAAATCAAGAAGAAGTTGACAACCACGCCATTCAGGAAGGAGCCGCACCTGGACGTATCAGATGGAGAGATCTCGACAACAACGGCGTGATCAATGAAAAGGATCAGAAATGGATATTCGACCCAACTCCTGATTTCACTTATGGCCTTAACGTCTACCTTCAGTACAAGGACTTTGACTTCTCTATGTTCTGGCAAGGTGCTCAAGGTCAGGATGTCATCTCCGATCTTAAGAAAGAAACAGACCTCTGGAGTGGTTTAAATATCGGTTTCCTCAACAAAGGTGCACGTCTTCTCGACGCTTGGACTCCCCAGAATCCGGACTCTTCGATACCCGCTCTCAGCCGTTCTGACATCAACAACGAGAAACGCGTTTCTACATTCTATGTTGAAAACGGTTCCTATCTTAAGCTCAGAAATATTCAGGTTGGCTACGTTCTTCCTTCCAAACTGTCTGAGAAACTCAAAATGCAGAAACTTCGCTTCTACATCAGCGCTCAGAATCTGCTGACATTCAAGAGCAAGTCTTTCACCGGAGTTGACCCGGAAAACCCCAACTACGGATATCCAATTCCAACTAACGTGACATTCGGTTTCAATGTTACATTCTAATCCAAATAGAGACTACAATGAAAAAAATGATATATACAGCGGCTGCAATGATGGCTATAAGTCTGACCGGCTGCAACAGTTTCCTTGACGAGCAGACACCACAGGGCACGCTCAACGACACCCAGGTTCTGAATCCCAAATATGTAGACAATCTCGTCATTTCAGCATACGCTGGCTGGATATCCATCGAGGATATTAACTCTTCTTTCTCCATGTGGAACTATGACGTTCGCTCCGACGACGCATACAAAGGTGGCAATGGCACCGAGGATGGCGATGTATTCCATGCCCTTGAAATTTCACAGGGCATCATGACCACAAACTGGAACATATCCGATATGTGGGACCGACTTTACAAAGTCCTTTCAAGAGCTAACNCAGCCCTCGCTGTGCTGGAAGATATGAATAGCGATACATATCCACTGCGCGACCAACGTATGGCTGAAATGAGATTCCTTCGCGCTCACGGACATTTCCTATTGAAACGTCTGTATAAGAACATACCGTTCGCTATGGACGCAAAAATGTCGCCGGAAGAATACAACAATCTTGAGAATACTCGCTACAACAACAATGAGGGATGGCAGCTGATCATCGACGACTTCAAATACGCCTTCGATAATCTCCCCGATATCCAAATCGAAGTAGGACGTCCTAACAGAGCAGCCGCTGCTGCCTACCTTGCCAAGACCTATATGTACAAGGCATACCGTCAGGATGANCCTAAATCNAACCANGTGACCGGCATNGATGAAGAAGACCTTCTNAACGTGGTCAAATANACCGAGCCTTCCATNATGGCAGCCTCAGGATGCGCACTCGAACCTGATTTCCACAATAACTTCCGTCCGGAACCAATTTTCGAAAACGGCAAGGAATCAATCTGGGCAATGCAGTACTCATTCAACGACGGAACAAACCACGGTAACTGCAACTGGTCGTATGGCTTGATTGTCCCCAATATCCCCGGAGTGACAGACGGCGGTTGTGATTTCTATAAGCCTACCCAGAACCTTGTCAATGCCTTCAAGACAGACGATAACGGTCATCCATTCTTTGATACGTTCAATAATAAAGATTATGATATGAAATCCGACTATGCGGATCCACGCCTGTTCCTGACAGTAGGAATGCCCGGCACTCCCTATATGTTCAATAAGGATTTCATCATGGACAAGACTGCGACATGGAGCCGAAGCAATGGCCTTTATGGATACTACGTCACCCTGAAACAGAATGTCGATCCAGGAAGTGAGTTCCTCGTGAAAGGTGGTTGGTGGGGTTCACCTATGAACCGTATAGTGCTTCGCTATGCCGACATCCTTCTCCTTCGTGCCGAGGCACTGGTGCAATTAAATCAGAAAATCCCCGAGGCAATCGAGATAGTCAATACAATTCGCGCCAGAGCAAGACAAAGTGTTGGCATGATTTCAGACTATGAGCAGCTCTATGGAGTAAGGATGAACATTCGTCCCTATAACGGATCCTATGGAAAAGACGAGGCTCTGAAAATTGTTAAGTTTGAGCGTCGACTGGAAATGGCCATGGAAAGCGAGCGATTCTTTGATCTCGTGCGCTGGGGTGAGGCTGATCAGGTGCTCAACAAATATTATGCTGACGAGGCTGACAATTGCGCTATTTACTCTATAGCCAACTTCACTCCCAACAAGAATGAGTATCTTCCCATACCTTTCTCTCAGCTGAGTGCTTCAAACGGTCATTACAAACAGAACATCGGTAATTGGTAATAATCTGCGTTATGAAACATCTTATTAATTCAATATCTATCTTCATTCTGGGGGCAATTATGTTTGCCCTCCAGTCTTGCGACAACAACAATAAAAGTGATCTGTCGCTCAACGGTGATACTCGAATCGAATCAATCAAAATAAGTGGATTCTCCGGGGTCATTGACCATAAGGCGAAAGTAGTGAGTGTAAATGTATCTATCGAGACAGACCTTTCTGACCTCCGGATAGAAGAGATTACACTGAGTCTCGGTGCTACATGCGACTATCCTGTAGGAACCAAGTTTGACGGAACCGTACCCCGTTCAATAAAAGTCACCAATGGAAATGTATTTTCCGCATACACCGTCAGCGTAAAGCATGACAATGTTGAGTTCCTGACATTCACGCTTGATGGAAAGTATTCCGGAACAATCGACAATTTCGCACGCACCATTCAGTGCTTCGTCCCGATGGATGCTGATATTAGATCTATGCAGGCTGTTTTCACTGTCAATGAAGGCACTACTGTCACTCCCGAATCTGGTTCGTTGATTGATTTCTCTCAACCTGTCAAGTTTACAGCGACCCAGCGCACAGCCGTAATTGATTATACTGTCACTGTAATACAGGACGACATGTCACAGTCTCCGAAAGCTTTCATCGGCAATTCCTATGCCCTCGAAGGCCTTGGCGATGAAGCAAAGGCTGCATGCCAGTGGATGCTCGAAAATGTTCCTAACACCCGTTATATCTCAATTCAGGATATAATTGACGGTCGAGTCAAGCTCGACGACTTCAAGATGGTTTGGTGTCACTTCGACTGGACAGATTGGCCAGGACAACTTTGGGATTCTCGCGACCAATTCAACAGCTATTGGCTGAAAGGGGGAGCAATTCTCGCGTCGCGCGATGGTGCCCGCTACATCAACGACGTATGGCGTATTGCTAAAGACCAGCAGAGTCCTAACAATATGTTTGGTGGCGATAGCTATGAGACTCTGACTGACAACCTTGGCTTCACTATTACCGGCCACGAATCGCATCCTCTTTACAAAGACTTGGATGTCGACAGCGACAACAGAGTGCTTCTTCTCTCGAAAGGATGCTCCAATACCAACCGTACGCTGCAATGGGGAGCCGACTGGGATCCGTATGGATCTATGGAAGGATGGGAAGAACGTACAGGCGCTAAGGCTCTTGCTTCTGGCCATGATTATGACATCAATAGAGTGACTATCGCAGAATTCGAACCTTATGAGGCACTAAAAGGATTTACATCAGGACGCGTCATAACAATTGGTACTCCNGCTTATGAATGGTATGANAANAATGGTATTGATAATCCACATCGCGACAATCTGATTAAACTCACTAAGAATGCCATCAACTATCTTTGCAAATAAAATAATATAGAATAGATATGAAATACAATATGATAATATCCATTCCGGTGCTTGCGGCCGCTATGTTGTCAGTTGCAGCATGCAGCAACGACGGACCGATCCTGACAGATAAGGATCTTGCCAATAGTCAGGTGTATCTTGACACCGACGAGGGAATGAGTCAGAAAATATACTACAAGCCATACGTAGGCTACGTAGGCGACCCTATGCCATTCTTCGATCCGGTCGCAAAAGATTTCAAGGTAATGTATCTTCAGGACTATCGCCCCAATCAGGCATTGACCTACCATCCTATTTGGGGTGTCACGACCTCTGATGCGGCATCCTACGAGTCGCTTGGCGAGCTCATACCATGTGGAAGCGCAACTGAACTTGATGCGGCTATAGGTACTGGTTCTACCATCTACCACGATGGAACATACTACACTTTCTATACTGCACACTCCCCCAATCCGGCAGCGACAAGCGGCATCAACGAAGCTGTGATGCTCGCCACTTCAAAGGATTTCAAAAATTGGGAGAAAAACCGGGAGTTGCTGATCACCGGTGGCGACACCTACAGCAATTCCGATTTCCGCGACCCATTCGTATTCAAAGGAGACGACAACAGATTCCACATGATTATTTCTACTCGCCTCAACGGCAAGGGAGTGCTTGCAGAATATACATCCGACAATCTCCTCGACTGGCAGTCTGCCGGTGTGTTTATGACTATGATGTGGGACAGATTCTATGAGTGTCCCGACTTATTCAAGATGGGCGATTGGTGGTATCTGATATATTCCGAACAGCATGATGCTATACGCAGAGTTCAGTATTTCAAGGGTCATACTCTCGATGAGCTAAAGGCCTGTACTGCCAACGATGCTGGATTATGGCCGGATTCAAAGGAAGGATTCCTCGATTCCCGTGGCCTTTACGCAGGCAAAACCGCATCTGACGGCAACGACCGCTATATATGGGGATGGTGTGCAACACGTGCCGGTAGCAGCAATATCGGCAATGCCGACTGGGCGGGAAACCTTGTCGCACATAAGCTGATACAGCACAGTGACGGTACGCTAAGTCTCGGAGAAGTGCCGGCAATCGCAAAACTTCTGGCTCAGGAAAAAGCTGAATCCGACTTCACCTTGTCGGAAAACCAGTATAAACTGTTCTCACGTCTTGGTACTGAAAACCGCATCTCGTTCGTAGTCAAGACATCTTCTCCTTGGGATAAGTTCGGCGTCTCTTTCGCTCGCGGTAATGACTCCGAAAAATTCTATTCAATTATCATGAATCCGGAGAATGAAAGCGTACGCAAGATCAATTACGAAGAAGAAGGTGGTATTGGATTTGTCCAAAATACAGATGGTTACAATTTCAATACTCCTATGGATGGAGTGTATAATATCACCATCATCACCGACAATTCTGTCATGACAATGTATGTCAACGAAACCGTAGCTTATACCACCCGTGTATATGGAACAGCCCGCAACTGCTGGTCGATCAACTGCTATTCCGGCAACATAGAGGTTTCTAATCTCAAAATTGCAAAAAATTAATACATTCCAGTATTAAGCCGTTAATATAAAATTGAGATGCCAAAAGAGGGACGCCGTTACCGGTATCCCTCTTTTATAATACTTTATCAGGGAAATAGCAGATAATTCTTCAGTTTTTTTAGTAATTGCGTTGTATAAGTAAAGTAAAAAAGTTAATTTTGCATTCAAATAACACTTAACTTATATTTCATGAAACTTAATTTCAGGATATCCAATATATTAATCTGCATATCTCTATTATTGCTTATTCCTGCTTGCAGTAAGGATAATGAAGTGAAGTACAAGATCGGCGTGTCGCAATGTTGTGGCGGATACTGGCGTGAGAAGATTAATCTTGAGATGCAGAAGGAACTCCTCAATCATCCTGAAGTGCATCTTGAAATACGCGATGCTGAGAATGACAATCTATGCCAACAAGAAGATGTCAAATACTTCATCAAAAATGACTTCGATCTCATTATTATTTCACCCAATGAAGCGGATGCTCTCTCTGATATAGTTGGTGAAGCTAAAGAAAAAGGAATACCGGTTGTCACTTTCGATCGTCAAGTAAACGGTGATAGTTTCACTGCCCACATGGAAGTGGATAATTATGCACTTGGTAAGGAAGTGGCAAAATATTTAAGTTCATTCGATAGCAAGCCATTGAAGGTATTTGAGATCCGTGGTCCGGAGACTGCATCCCCTGCTCAGCTGCGCCATGAAGGATTCTCAGCTGAGGCCAACGGCAATCCAAATATAGAAATATTGGCAAGTGTATTTGGAAACTGGAGCTACTCCCGGGCTGCGGAAGTGGCAGATTCTCTCATAAAATTATATCCTGACGTTGACGCTATATTTGCACACACCGACCTCATGGCAATGGCTGCTTCTAAGGCATTAAGAGAAAAAGGTCACTCCGATATTGCGTTTATAGGTATCGACGGTGATCCGAATCATGGAATAAAAGGAGTTAGAGATGGCGAATTGACTGCGACTTTCCTTTATCCTACAGAAGGACAACGACTCCTTAACATAGCTCTCTCGGTTTTGAACGGAGAGCCATACGAGCGTATCACACGCATCGAACCGCTATCTCCCATCGATTCATCAAATGCTGACATTATCCTCGCTCAGGATACATTGCTCAACGAAAGAACTTCCAAGATAGCTCTTCTTAACAATAAGATTGATCAGCAGTTGTCTCGATATAATACTCAGAAGCTGCTTTTATGGGCATCTGTAGCCATAGTATTACTGCTCATTGGTCTTGTATTCGTATTACTGCGGAGCATGAATGCCAATCGCCGACATCAGACAGAGCTGGAAGATAAGAATAAGCAGCTTCAAGAGGAAAAGGAAAAGCAGGAAAAACTATATGAGCAACTCGAAGAGGCTACCCGATCCAAACTCATGTTTTTCACCAATGTCTCCCACGACCTGCGTACTCCTTTGACTCTTATTGCCGGTCCCGTGGAGCAGGTTGCCAATGATACGGCTCTCTCATCAAAGAGCCATTCATTAATGCAAATTGCCAAGAAAAACGTAGCCATACTGCGNCGTCTCATCGACCANATACTCGATTTCCGCAAATACGAAAATGGAAAGACCGATNTTAAGTTATCAGAAATCTCATTCCCGGCGCTTTTGAAAGATTGGACCGAATCATTCAAGGAAGCTGCCCGAAAGCGGGATATACATCTCTCAATAGAAATTAAAGAAAAGAATCTCCCTACTGTAGCTGTCGATGTAGAGAAAATGGAGCGCATCTTCTTCAATCTCATGAGCAATGCCTTCAAGCATACCCCCGACAATGGCAAGATTACGGTGACATACACACAGAGCGACTCCGAAATCACATACTCAGTCAAGGATACCGGCAGCGGTATCGACGACGATGAAGTGGATAATATTTTCGATCAATTCTATCAGGTAGAGGGTATCAATCCCAAAGGCTCCGGTATTGGTCTAGCTCTCACAAAGGCTTTCGTGGAGCTTCATGGAGGAAATATAAAGGTGGAGAGCAAAAAAGGGAAAGGAAGCACTTTCACAGTGACTATCCCTGTGCGGCATACCGACAACACAGCCAACGTCACATCCCACATATCCAAGGAAGATGTTGATACTGAGCTAACTCCTCAGACATCCTCAGCAGATGACTTCCGTGCCGATAAACCCACCATGCTCGTCATCGACGACAACCGCGACATCCGGACTCTAATTAGCGACCAACTCGGCGAGGAATACAATATCCTTACTGCCACAGATGGTCTGCAGGGAGTGAAAATGGCTACAAAATATGTGCCTGACATCATCATCTGCGATGTGATGATGCCTGTGATGAATGGGCTTGACTGCGTAAAGGAACTGAAGGAGGAAGTCTCCACATCTCATATCCCGGTGCTTATGCTGACGGCCTGTGCGCTCGATGAGCAGCGCGTGGCCGGATATGAACATGGGGCTGATGCCTATATTCCCAAGCCTTTCAATCTTGAAGTGCTTGCCGCAAGATGCCGCAATCTTCTCGCAAACCGCCAGCGCATACGCGAGCTTTATGGCAAAGGATCTTCCGAGCCTCGAAGCGACAAGCCGGCAGCGAAAAAAATCGCTAATTCTACTCACCGCCCCAACGATGTAGAGAGCGATTTCTACGCCCGCTTCGTAGATATCGTGCAGAAGCGTATGTCCGACCCCAACCTCCAGATAGCAGAGATTGCTTCCGATATGGGTCTCGGGCAGTCGCAGTTCACCAGAAAAATAAAGGCGCTGACCAATTATACGCCTGTCGAGCTAATCCGCAGGATGCGCCTTCAAAAAGCAAAGACTATGCTCCTGAGCTCTGAAAAGACAGTA
>WFLX010001372.1_pt1 | contig 10624 bp, 6 predicted proteins | sample 4967041 | NCBI WGS metagenome assembly WFLX01 (sample SAMN12857096, study PRJNA449069) | gut metagenome | isolation source: stool from male and female vole | host: Microtus ochrogaster | place: USA:Florida | collected 2017
GTGGCGGCTGTTTTTGCGCAACGGATCAGCGGCGCGGGTGTAGCTGGCCGGTGCGGTAGGCGCGGAGGAGTTCGGTGAGCTCGTCGATCTGGGCCTGGAGTTCGGCCCCTTTGTCGGNGTCGCGCACGCATATGCGCTCTACTGACTGCTCGACGACTCTGCGCGTGGAGCGGATGTCTGTTCCCATCATCACGGCATCCTCGGCTGAGGTGAAGGGCTCGTGCTGCACGAGCTCGAAGCCGCGGCTATGCCACACGAGGGTATAGCCGGCGATTCCGGTCGTAGAGTGGTAGGCTTTGGAGAAGCCTCCGTCGATTACCATCATCGCTCCGTCAGCCTTGATGGGGCTCTCCCCCTTGCCGGCCTTGACGGGCACGTGGCCGTTGATGACGTGGCGCTGCTTGCCCTGCACGCCGAATGCGTTGAGGATGTTCTCTATGACGCGGCGGTCATCGCGCATGTGGTAGTAGTGGCCCTTCTCCTCGTGCTGGGCCTCCTTGTCGGTGAGGAAATAGCGCTCGAAGGTGGCCATCTTCGCTTTGTCGAAGAGGGGGGAGTCGGGGCCGCACCACAGGTAGAAGTAATAATCGGCCGCCTTCTGCCGCTCCTCCTCGGGAGTTTCGGCGTTGAAAGCCGAGCGCATGATGCGCCCCACTTCATCGAGGAGCGAGCGTCCCTTNAAGCGGTGTCCGAACACCTCGACCTCCTTGAGCGTGCCGTCGGCGTTGAGAGGTACTGAGGCGTGATAGAGGAGGTTGCCGTTGCAGATGGTGTACATGTCGCCATGCTCCAGGAAGATGCCCGTGTGGGTCTTGAGTTTGTCGCTCATGCGGAAGGAGTGCACGAGCTTGTTGATGAGCTCCTGCTCGTCTTCGGTGAGGCGGTAGGGGTCGTTGCGGTCGATGGTCGGGAAGCGTTTGTCGCGCAGCTCGTGCTCCACGCCGCCCAGCGTGATGGTGCCTTTGTCGTAGTCGATGAGGTGGAGCAGCTTGCGGTCGTCCATCTTCCATTCGGGATGGCGGTCGATGAGGGCGGCCTCAATCTTGAACTGNATCACGCTTATGGCCTTGTGCATGCGCGCGATGAGCTGGCGGTTCTTGATCGAGAGCTCGGTGGTGTCNTTGGGAATCTTGGGGTCGAACAGTTCGCAGGGGTCATCGCCGTAGACATCCATCGCGAAGGCGGCCAGGGGGACGAGATTGATGCCGTAGCCATCCTCGAGGGTCGCCATGTTGTCATAGCGCAGCGAGATGCGGAGCACGTTGGCGATGCATGACTCATTTCCGGCGGCGGCTCCCATCCATAGGGCGTCGTGGTTGCCCCACTGGATATCGAAATCGCGGTATCTCAGCAGGGTNTCCATNATGATGTGNGCGCCGGGGCCTCGGTCATAGATGTCGCCGAGGATGTGGAGGCGGTCNATGCTGAGATGCTGTATGACGTTGCAGATGGCCTTGATGAAGGCGTCGGCCTGCCCGGTGGTGATGATGGTGTCGATGATGCGCCGGTAGTAGGACTGTTTGTTCTCGCCCGAGGGGGTCTCGTGGAGGAGCTCCTCGATGATATATGCGAACTGGCGGGGGAGGGCCTTGCGCACCTTGGAGCGCGTGTATTTCGACGACACGCGGCGGAGCACCTTCACCAGCTGGTGGAGGGTGGTACGGTAGAAGTCCTCCATATCGGTCTCTGTGGAATGGATATGGACGAGCTTGCGTCCCGGATAGTAGATCAGCGAGCAGAGCTGGCGGATGGCATCCTCGCGCAGCGAGGTGCCGAAGAGTTCGTAGACTTTGCNCTTGATGNTGCCCGAGNCATTCNTGNGGATGTGCTGGAAGGCCTCGTATTCGCNGTGGATGTCGGCCANGAAATGCTCGGTGCNTTTGGGGAGNTTGAGGATGGCCTCCAGGTTTATGATTTCAGTCGCGGCGCTCTGGACGTCGGGGAAGGTCTGTGCCAGGAGCTCGAGGACTCTGGCGTCGGGAGAGGTTTTCATGGTGTCAGGTATTAGATGGGTGATTTTTCGGGAGGCTTGCGTCCCGGCTTGGTCCAAGAGGTCAGCCTCCCGGCGGATTCGGGAGGCAAGCCTCCCGGCTATTGCAAAAGGGAACGGCTGCGTCCGGGCTGGAGGCCGGGGGCTTAGGGGGGAAGCCGGGAGGCTTAGATGCCGGGGCCTTAAGGGGAGGCCGGGGCGGTCAGAAGCGGCGGCAGCGGAGGCGGGCATGGTCGGAGGCCATGACCAGGGTGGAGCCGTTTAGGGTCTCGATTGTGAATGTGGGGGTTGTGGTGTATATGCCCCATTCAGTGAGGCGCTCTGTCTGGTATTCAGTCTCGGCGTAGGGGAACTCGAGGCTGACCCTCTTGCCGTCGAAAGTCAGGTTGGCCGCGCCATAGTTGCCCAGGGGCCCTTTTGAGTCGCGCAACTGGCACACGTGGAGCTGGAAGGCTATATAGCGGCCCCGGGGGGTGCTGGTGGCCTGCACCTCGCCCGAGGGGCCGAGCTGCTCGATCTCCATGATCTGCCACAGTCCGTCGAGATCGCCGTTGATGTCATGTTTCTGGCATCCCCCGGCGCATAGGAGCGCCGTGATGGCCAGNGAGAGGAGGAATATGNGATGGTGCTTTTTNATTNAGCGTATCTATTTGAGCGTATCTATTTTATGCCGGAGGCAGGCTTTTATTTCATGCCGGAGGCTTTGCTTTCATTTATGCCGGCGGCCGGGTTTACTTTTTACCGAAGATGCCTGATTTTGTGATGCGTATCATCGCGCCGGTGGAGTTGCCGATAAATCCGCCACGGTCCATGGCGAAGGCTACGGATCCCTCCCATCCCTTGAATCGGGCCGGATGCCATGTGATCTCGGCCAGGCCGCTGAAGGCCTTGCCGACCTCGGGGAGGATATGCAGGTAAGTGCCCCAATGGCGGGAATAGCTCAGGAGGAGGCGCCAGTTGAGCTGCGGCGTGGGATCGCCGCTTATGCCCAGATGATGGGAGATGACGCGCGAAGAGCGGAATGAGAAAGTGTGTTCGGGGTTGAAGAGGGGGGAGAGCACGAGAGGAGTGCCGATGTTCATGCCCCACTGCTGCCAGCCGTTGTAGATGTAATGGTCATAATAGCCGTCGGCGGCCGACACCTGGTCGGGTATCTTGTCCGTGCTGTCCCAGTAGACAGGGCCGGTCTGGTCCTTCAGGTGAAGGTATTCGTAGACGATTTTCGATACGAAAGGATTTTTGGGGAGCGTGCCCTCCACGCCGATGAGTCCGTCTTTCCAGGGATATTCGATGTAGAGCATCGAGTGGTCTTCGAAATAGTGCTCGAAATAGGCCTTCACTTTCCAATCAGCATTGGGGAGCCATGATGCGCAGAACTGCCAGGAGCCTACAACATTGCCCTCGATATTGGAGTATTCGCCGGGGAGGGCCTTCGAGCTGCCCGATGTAGGGAGGAAGGCTTTCACCCAGGCTTTGAAGTCCGAGGGGAGGTGGATGGTCTTGACCTTGCCGTCAAACATGTCAAAATAGTTATAGACAGTGCCTCCGAACTCCGTGGCCATCTCCAGTCCGGCCTCGATGACGAGGGGAAACTTGGCGGCGTTGCCGTTGCGTATCCATATCCCCTTGCCGGAGTAGAGCACTCCGGAGGTGTAGGTGTCTCCCGGCTCGACCCAGCTGCGCTGCCAGCGCGAGTCTGTGAACTTGCCGTATGATACGTATCCCTTCACTCCGAGCCATCCGCGCGTGCCCCAGATGTCGGCGTAGTCGAATATGCCCAAGCGCAGCTGCGGTATGGGGCGGCCGTTGCCCGAATAGAGCAGGCCGCCCGACGAGAGGGAGGGGTCGACATACTGCCCCCACATCTCCTTGGCTCCGGCCATGGCTCCGAGGCAGCGGTAGCGCACCTCGCCGTAGAGCTGCTGCACTATCCAGGGGCTCTCGCCCCTCCAGGGCACTGCGATATCAACGCCGGCCCCCCAGGAGAAGCGGCGGTCNTAGCTCANGGCCTTGGANGCNCCGAGGCTTACGTAGCCGTTGTTGGTCTTGGCNGACATNATGCCCTGGCGGTTGGAGGTGAGCCAGAAGGGGCTGTGGGCCCCTCCGGAGACTGTGGCTTCGCCCGATACTCTCCAGGCTATGGAATCGTTGAATGCACCCNGNGCCGAGAGGGGGGCGAGGAGTGCGGCAAGGAGCGAGAGGATAGCTGAGATTCTTGAAAACATAAGGCAGTATATTTCANTCAACGNATGACACGCACGGATGTCAGCGTGACATCAGGGCGGGAGGTGGCTACTACGGAGTAAATGCCCGGGGCAACGGGGGCTCCGGAGGCGTCGCGGCCATCCCATTGCAGGCGTCCGCCGTCCGGACAGCCCATTGAGCGCACAGCGCGTCCNGAGGCGTCAGCCACGGCATATTCCTCNCCGTCGGCCAGGCCTCCGATGGTCACCGGACCGCGGTATGAGGGAGTGATGGCGCCGGGGACGGCTGTCACCACGGACGAGGGGCGCCCTTCGGTGAGGGAGGGGATGAATTCGGCCATGCCTCCGTCAGTGGCTATCATGATGGTGCCTGCAGCGCGGTTCTCGCAGACTGTCAGCACATTGTCGGAGGGTATCGGGGAATTGCCGGTATGGAAATGGGCCAGTGTCTCGGAGCCGTCGGGCGAAGTGCAGTACACTCCGTCATGCAGCGTGGCTACCCACTTGCGCCTCTGCGTGTCGCAATTGATGGTATTGACCGCCAGGCCGTCAGCGAGCAGCGTCTCAAGGCCTGACTCAGGGTCAGTGGTGATGACGCGGCGCGCGCGGGTGGGGTCGACAAACATGGTGCGGGGATTGAACATGTAGGTGCCGACCTCGGTGGACACCCACACAAGGCCTGTCTGGGGGTCCTCCATAAGATGGCGGCAGTGGAGGTTGAGCAGCGAGATGACATTGCCAAACTGGTCTCTCATCTCCTTGATTACGGCCATGCGGTCGTCTGAGGGGTCCTCGGGAGTGCCGTTGTGGTCGACCACCACATAGCGGTGGTTGAGTGAATTGACGGCGAAGATAAGGAGGTTGCGGTTGTTGGGATGGGTGAGCACGCACATGTGGGCAGAGGCGCTCGAAGGGATGCCGGGCACGCGCAGGCGCGTCCAGGGCCGGAAGGACTCGGCGTCTTCAGAGGCGCGGCGCGCCTCGGCGGTCCAGCAGAGGGCCGACAGGCCGCAGTCGTTGGGCTGGTCGAGATCGAAATTGAACACCCAGAGGTTGCCGTCGCTGTCCATCTGCGCCTCCGTGGTGCTGCAGACAGACTTCCATCTCTCCATCATTGGGAAGGCCTCCACGTAGCCCGGAAGGTCCTTGCCCGCATCCCTGGGGCCGCTCATGTGAAGTATGTCCTCGGGATCCTCGAGATTTAGGCGGAGCACGCCCTGGCGCGGCGAACCCATGTAGACATACTCCGGACGGTCCGGATCGACGGCTATGCCTGTCGGATTGTAGAATATAGCCGACTGTGAGGGATTGCGGCGGTCAAAGCCGTAATGGCTCCAGGAGCCGGCGCGGTAGCCCGAGAGCTCAAGAGGCTGGGGAAGGCCGAGATTGGTATAGATGTGCGTGATGCCTCGCGACGGGGCGAGCACACCGTAGCGGGGATGCCAGATCATTTCAGTCACCTGCATCGATGAGGGTGCGTCGGGAGCCGTCGGGGGGTGGCCCGGCGTCCACTGCCCATCCGCGAGATTGGAGCTCCAGAGGCCGGTGTGGCGTCCCGCGAACCATATCTCGCGGCCATCGTACGAGGCCGCAGGGCATCCTTTTTCACCCTCAGCCTTTTCGTGCCGGGTCCAGTTGCCCTCAAAGTCAAGGAAGCCTACGTAATCCTGCATGGGGACGATNTAGCCNNCGGCCGTGCGGGTGATCTCCATGCGCTCGATGCCNGTATGTATCTCCTTGGTGGCGAAAGTNTCCCCCTTGGGCTGCAGAGTGGCGATGCGCCAGGCCCCATCCTGCTCACGCACATATCCGATAAGGTCGTCGGTAAGGGGGAGGAGGATGCGGATATAGTTGCTGTAAAGCACTTTATAGTCCTCAAACGCCAAGCGCGGCTCCGAGAGGGGGGCGAAGCGAAGGTGGCCGTTGTAGGTGAAGAGCATCAGGTCGCCGAAAGTGACGGCCGACAGCAGCGCGTGGTCATAGTCGCGATACTCCTCCATGACGCAGGTCTCGTCATTGAAGAGGGCGTAGCCTAAGGATGTGGCGAGGCAGGCGCGGTTGCCTTTGGTGTCGAAAGTGATCCGGGTCGGCTCGGGCACGCGCATATTGTTGAGNTCGGCCAGGTCGGTGATGGTGACCGTGCGGCCGTCGTCGTAGACCATATCGACCTCGAGGTTGTCGTAAATCACCATCAGGTATCCCTTGTCATGGTTGTACGCCATCAGTCGGGCCTTTGCTCCGAAAGTGCGGCCTCGCCTTTCAAGGGCCTTCATCTCTCCGGTAGCCTTGTCCAGGTAGTGGATAGTGGCCCAGGGGCGCAGATTGTCGACGTAGTAGGAGGTGACCAGCTGCGAATACGACATCATGTAGACGCGGCCGGGGGTATCCTCGACTTTGAGGATCTCCCTTTCGAAGGGGAAATGCAGTTTCCAGTCGCCGGCGAGCCCGGCGACCGCTATGGATGACACGGCCGACAGCAGCGCCGCCAGCACGCTAAGAAGAATTCGTTTCATACCGTTTCAACGCCGNCGGAGGCGGATTATTGCCGGAAGGGAGCGTTTCCACATAAATATTGTGTAGGAAGCGGTTTTTCGCGGTTTTTATGTGGCAATAAGGAAAAAAATGACTAATTTTGCACGAAATATCGTTTAAATTCTGTTACCGAAAAAGGTTTAAGCGAATTCAGCTAATCACCGGTTAGACTTACCAACAATGGCAGACGAATATAACAGCGAAGAAAATATACAGCAGAACAGGCAGTATCAGGCTGAGAACATCCAGGTGCTCGAGGGCCTCGAGGCCGTGCGCAAGCGCCCGGCGATGTACATCGGCGACATATCGGGCCGCGGACTTCACCATCTGGTGTATGAGGTGGTCGACAACTCCATCGACGAGGCCCTGGCCGGATATGCCAGCCACATCGAGGTGACCATCCTGGAGAACAACTCCATCCGGGTGGTGGACAACGGCCGAGGCATTCCCGTGGACATGCACGAGAAGATGCACAAGCCGGCCCTGGAGGTAGTGCTCACCGTGCTTCATGCCGGAGGCAAGTTTGACAAGGGCTCCTACAAGGTGTCGGGCGGCCTGCACGGCGTCGGAGTCAGCTGCGTCAACGCCCTGTCGGACTATCTGCGCGCCGAAATCCACCGCGAAGGCAAGATCTTCATGCAGGAATATTCGTGCGGCAAGCCNACTTCGGAGCTGGCTGTCATAGGCGAGAGCGACCATACGGGCACCACCATCGAATTCCATCCGGACCCCACGATCTTCACCGAGACCGTATATGACTANGAGACCNTGGCCAACCGCCTGCGCGACCTCGCGTTTCTCAACGCCGGAATCACGCTGACGCTGACCGACCTGCGCGACCGCGACGAGGAGGGCAATCCCCGCTCTGACCGTTTCCACAGCGACGAGGGGCTCAGAGAGTTTGTGAAATACATAGACCAGGGCAAGGAGCCTCTGATCGATGACATCATCCATCTCACAACGGAGCGCAACGGCGTGCCCGTGGAGGTGGCCCTGACCTACAACACGTCATTCAGCGAGAACATATTCTCCTACGTCAACAATATCAACACCATCGAGGGTGGCACGCACCTTACCGGCTTCCGCCGCGGCCTGACGACCACCCTTAAGAAATATGCAGATGATAACCATCTGCTCGACAAGCTCAAGATAGAGCTCTCGAAGGAGGACTTCCGCGACGGCCTGACCGCCGTGGTGTCGGTCAAGGTGGCCGAGCCGCAGTTTGAGGGACAGACCAAGACCAAGCTGGGCAACAACGAGGTGTCCGGAGTGGTGCAGACCGCTGTCAGCGAGGCCCTGCGCAACTATCTCGAGGAGCACCCCAAGCAGGCGCGCGCGATTGTGGACAAGGTGATGCTGGCCGCCCAGGCGCGACATGCCGCCTACAGCGCCCGCATGAAAGTGCAGCGCAAGTCGCCATTAGGGGGGGCGGGCCTCCCCGGCAAGCTCGCCGACTGCAAGAGCCGCGATGCCGAGGCCTGCGAGCTCTTCCTCGTCGAGGGCGACTCCGCAGGCGGATCGGCAAAGCAGGGNCGCAACCCCCATTACCAGGCCATACTCCCGCTGCGAGGCAAGATTCTGAATGTCGAGAAGGCTATGGACCATAAAGTGTTCGAGTCGCAGGAGATAGTCAATATTTTCAAGGCCCTCGGCGTCACCATAGGCACTGAGGAGGACTCCAAGGAGCCCAACCTCACCAAGCTGCGCTACCACAAGATCATCATCATGACCGATGCCGATGTAGACGGCGCCCATATAGCCACGCTGCTGATGACCTTCTTCTTCCGCCGCATACGCCCCATCATCGAGAACGGCTATCTCTACATAGCCACNCCGCCCCTNTACAAATGCACCGTCAAGGGCAAGAAGAACNTCACCGAGTATGCCTGGGACGAGCAGCAGGTGCAGNGNTTCGTCGACGTGCANTGCGNCGGCAACCGCGANAAGATGGTCATNCAGCGATACAANGGTCTGGGCGAGATGAACCCCGAGCAGCTCTGGGAGACCACTATGGATCCCGAGAACCGCATGCTCAAGCGCGTGGACCTGCTCAACGCAGCCGAGGCTGACCGCACCTTCTCCATCCTCATGGGCGAGGAGGTGGGCCCGCGCCGCGAATTTATCGAGGCCCATGCTACATACGCCAATATCGACGCCTGAGCATAAATGAACACCGCGCTCTATCATCAGATATGCCATTGGCTCCGGGAGCTCATCAAGGATACTCCCTGGGAGGGCCATGTCTATGCCGTCGGCGGATGCTGCCGCGACGAGATATTGGGGCGCGAAATCAAGGATGTGGACCTGGCGGTCGACCTCCCCAACGGCGGCATAGAGTTCGCCCACTGGCTGCATAACCGCCGCCTGACAGTCGGCAGACCGATATATTTTGAGAAGTTCGGAACAGCGCGCCTGGTCCTCAAGGCCTTCCCGCATGACGAGATAGAGCTCGTGCAGACGCGCAAGGAGAAATACACCGACCGCACCACGCGCAATCCGGAGGTGGTGAGCGGCACTCTGCGCGATGACTGCTTCNGGCGCGACTTCACTGTCAACACGCTGTATCACGACATATCGCGTGACGANACCCTCGACCTCACCGGACGCGGCATAGCTGACATCANGGNNGGAGTCCTCCGTACGCCCGATGACCCGGATGTGACCTTTGACGACGACCCGGTGCGCATACTGCGCTGCATACGTTTCGCCGCCCGCTTCGGGTGGAAGATAGAGGATGCGACGCTGCGCGCGTTATATAATAATGTGGAGCGGCTCTCGATAGTGTCGCGCGAGCGATGCCGGGGCGAGCTGAGCAAGATGCTCAGCGACCCTGATCCGGCGGCGGCCCTGCGGCTGCTGGCCGACACCGGCGCGGCGGCCTACCTGNTCCCCCTCATGGCGGAGANGCTCCCCCGGGAGGGGCAGGCCGAGGCGGTGCCCGGGCTGNGGCATCACTCGGTCGACTCCGTGGCGGNCNTGGNCGCGATGGGGGAGGATGACNCGGCAATGCGCGTGGCTGCGNTCCTGCNCGACANCGGCAAGCTGCGCACACGGGTGAAAGACAAGAAGGGGACTGTCCGGTATCCGCGCCATGAGCTCATAGGGGCCGATATGGTCCATAAGTCTCTGCGCGGGCTGAAATTCGAGCCGGACACCCTCAAGGAGATATGTTTCCTCATACGCCATCACGCCGCCACCGAGGAGTGGGGCGCGAGTGCCGAGGATATGACCGACCGCAAGCTGCGGGCCCTGCAGACCGCCTGCGCCTCCCCCCAGAGGCTGGAGCGGCTGCTGAAGGTGATCACGGCCATCGGATCGGCCCCGGCTGCGCAGACGGAGCGCATAAGGGTGCGCAGCGCCGAGCTCCAGGAGGAGGGCACGGACGCCTTCTCGCGCGAGGCCGCTCCTCCGGACCGTCCGGAAGTGCGCTACGTAAGGCAGTATCCGCGCCGCCGCCGACGCGGCCCGCGGAGAGGTAAACCAAAACAATAACCTCAACTTATCGAATATGAAAAACCTGGTAATCGTCGAGTCGCCTGCCAAGGCCAAGACCATTGAGAAGTTTCTCGGCCCGGATTATACCGTGATGTCGAGCTTCGGCCACATACGTGACCTCAAGACCAAGGGCATCTCGATAGATTTCAATAATAATTTCACCCCCGAATACGANGTGCCCGAGGATNAGCGGGNCCTCGNGAAGAAGCTCAAGGCCGCCGCAGCGGCTGCGGACGTGGTGTGGCTCGCCTCCGATGAAGACCGCGAGGGGGAGGCCATAGCTTGGCATCTCGCCGAGGTGCTCGGGCTCGACCCGGCCGACACGCGGCGCATCGTTTTTCATGAGATCACCAAACCCGCCATACTCCACGCCATAGAGAACCCCCGCGAAATAGACCTGGAC
>WFLX010119496.1_pt1 | contig 10624 bp, 7 predicted proteins | sample 4967041 | NCBI WGS metagenome assembly WFLX01 (sample SAMN12857096, study PRJNA449069) | gut metagenome | isolation source: stool from male and female vole | host: Microtus ochrogaster | place: USA:Florida | collected 2017
TCGCGGCGCTCGCAGCCGAGCACTTCCAGTTCCGAACGCAAGGCGGACACCTTTTCTTCCTCGCTCTTCAAGGATACGTGATACACATTGCCGCTGAACTGGCGGCGTATGTCCTCCACCTTGCCGTCCAGCACTTTCCTGGATTTGTTGATGAGCGCGATCTCGTCGCAGATTTCCTCCACCGAAGCCATGTTGTGGGTGGAGAAGATGACCGTGGAGCCTTCTTTGCGCAGGTTCAGAATCTCGTCTTTGAGCAGCTGGGCGTTGAGCGGGTCGAATCCGCTGAAAGGCTCGTCGAAAATCAACAGTTTGGGGCGGTGCAGCACGGTCACCACAAACTGTATCTTCTGCTGCATCCCCTTGGAGAGTTCCATGACCTTCTTGTTCCACCATGAATCGATGCCGAATTTCTCGAACCATTGGTGCAGGCGCGTGGCGGCTTCCTTGCGGCTGAGCCCTTTGAGCTGCGCCAGATACATGGCCTGGTCGCCCACCTTCATATTGCGGTAGAGCCCGCGTTCTTCGGGCAGGTAGCCCACCTGATAGATATGGTGTTGCGCCAGCTTCTCGCCGTTGAGCAGCACGATGCCTTCGTCGGGCGCGGTAATCTGGTTGATGATGCGTATCAAGGTGGTTTTTCCCGCGCCGTTAGGCCCGAGAAGCCCGAAGATGCAGCCTTCGGGTATCCGGATGCTTACATGATCCAAGGCCGTGTACGAGCCGTAACGCTTCACCACGCCTTGGGTTTCCAACAAATAGTTCATCATGCGAAAATTTATATAAATGCAAAGGTAACCCTTTTTTTTGTGTCCTGCAATTTTTCTATTAATATAAATGAGGCCGAAGATTTTATTTTCTGACACCTACTTTTTTCGCAACAACGAAAGATAATACAGCGATTTCATACCCATACTGTCGATTTTGGGCTGATGGATACACGGTTCATCTATCGGAAATCCCTTTCCCTTAATCAGTTTTCCCGCCACATCCATTGCGTTTCTCTCGGGTGCAAAAAGGCCCGTTCTTTCCAATTTTCTTTTCAGCATGTATCGTTGTTCATCCGAAAAGAACTTCCGTAAAATCCGAAGGTGCAACGGCCGTGAAATCTCACTTTTTTCTTTATGATAATCTACACCGAACGGCTCAAAGAAAAGTTTAAAAAGCGCCTCTTCGTACAAGGCAGACCCTTTTCTTGCACGGCAGGGAATCCGACACCAATAGCGTACAAACACATCGTCCCACAAGGGCAAATACCAATCGTAGCCCTCGTATTCGTAGGCCCGTACCGAATTGACAATGAGATTCGACTGCCTGTTACGGAATCCCCATGCGAAAAAAGCCTCGAGAAGCGGCTCCTCTTCATCCTCCACTTCTCCCATCGTAGAGGAAAGGGCGTCCCCTACAAGACTCTTGCATGTTTTTGTCAAGAAATTTACGTTGAAATATTTATCAAACAATTTTTTTACAATATTCCGTTTGCTGAGCCCGGACGGGAAATGACTTCCCCCGAGAAAATCGCCGGAATGCCCAGGAATAATCACGGCATTCTCCGGCAACAAGGATTTTCCCTTTAATTCCCTTATCGCCAATATGTCCTGCATATGCGCGATCGCTTTCAAATTGCTCCCATAACAAAGATATCCCTCAAAGTCCGGACTCTCGATAAAATGCGCCCACTTCTCCTGCGTATATTCCACAAACAGCCATTCAAAACCGAGTTTACGCGCCACCTTGCGCGACACTTCCACTTCCGGACTCGACTTGATTCCATAGGTGTAGCATATCACGCGGGGAAATCCATATCTTTTGCACAAACAAGCCAACAAACGGGAATCGTACCCGCCACTCAGCGGTATCACCAAAGGCCTGTCCCCCGCCACCTGCCGCATATGTTCCGCCACCTGCCNCGNCACCGCNTCCAACTTCGCTAAATCCGCTTTCTCCGATTCCTGCTCGCAGAGAGGTTTCCTATATGTTTTTTCAACTATTTCCTCCCCGTCCATAAGCACATAGGAAAAAGCCGGAACGATACGGCAATCCTGCAGCAATGTTCTGTCTTCTCCCACATAACCGGCCGATACATATTCACAGAGAGAAAGTTCCGAGAACGTTTTCTCTCTTATCGTTTCCCATACCACTTCCTCCGAATCGGTTACGGCGTACCCATCGGCAGTCTTGCAATATAACAGGGGATAACTTTTCAGTTTGTCGGCAATGAGAAGACGCTTTCCATCCCGTTCCAAAACCATGCAGAAACTCCCGTTCAAGCGATACAGACATTCCTCCAGACGATTCTCCTGCCAAGCCTCCGCCACCCTCCGGATAAGCATCTCAGCCTGCAACAACTCCGTATCAACAAAGGCGAAACCTTTCACATATCCGTACGGCGACCGCTGCCAGGCGTGAACCCTGTTGTTCTTCAAAAGCACCTCTACCATATTCTCATCCCCCAAAAGAACATCATCAATAAAATCCCGCCTGCAATTCCCAATCTTTCACGCCAACGCATCCGCATCTGCAACACGCGGACAATAAAAATGCCTTCGACCAACCAAAGCAAGAACCCCGTGGCACTATAAAGAATCAGAACCTGCGCGAAAGACAAGCGAAAATATCCGCCACAGAAGATAACCAGCATTCGGCTCAGGAACATAACCAGATTCAGGTTCATTTCGGTTCTCTGCTTGTCCTTTGCATCAAAAATCCAGGCCAACGGAGAAAGACAAAGCACGGAAACGAACCAAGGGGAAAGATATATCGAATAGAGTCCCACCCGTTCCCAATCAGCACCCAGCAAGAACGAAAACAAGTATTCCCCTCCCACAAAAAGGACAACAAGCATTCCTATGCCGATGATGGCCGTGAAGGTGAAGAATTGTCTTGCAAGACAGTTGGTTTTCTCCACAGTCCATACGGAAGCCTTTTTGTAAAAGACCTGACCGAGAGCGCTGCCTATAAAACTTACCGGCAAATAGAGAAGCGACAACGCCATAGAAAAATATCCGATTTCCTCCTTGGCATAAAAAACGGCGAAAAGAAGAACCGGCAGGTTGGTGGAAAGCACATTCAAAAGATTTCCCGGCATAAGGTAGCACGGAAAATTCTTGTAGCGNACCGCCAGTTCCCCGATGCGTTTCCAGGAGAAACAACGCCGCAACGAACCCAAGGTTCTGATTTCGGAGACGTAGGCCACGCAACCGCCCGCCCAGCCTGCCACGGCGCCGGTTATCAACCCNGTNCCCNTGTGCANCANGCCCAGGCCTGTCCTGACACAAGCCTGTACCACACTTCTCAGGATATTGGAAACCGTAATCGTCCTGTACTTTTCGAGGCGNAGCGCATGATTGCTCAGAATCTGGAACATCGCCATAAAAAGCAACATCANCGGNAGTCCGTATCTGCAGGGGAAGTTTGCAACCGCCGCTATCTTCAAGCCTGTTCCCGCAANAAGAACCGCCAGCGTAAGCAANCTCACGCCCACNGCAATCANGGCAGAGAGCGCCATCAGGTTGAGGGCATCCACTTCCCGTTTGGGACGCACGATGGCGTAATCATAACGGCCGCAGGTAAAAACCGNCAGNATGCCCACGCAGTTGATGAAAATGCCGAAATCTCCATAGTTCTGCGGCGTGTAGAGCCGGGCCAGCACCAACGACATCAGCAGCGGTATCAACTGAGACACCACGCTGCCCACGCTCAAGGTGGCCACACTTTGCACGATTTCGGACTTGCCGAACTCCTTCAGCAATTTCAACTTAGCAATGCATATATTTCTCCACCAGCTCCAGCATCTTGGTGGGGCTCTTGGCTACCTGTTCGCGCAATTTCTTGTCGTTGTAAGCCTTGAGGCTGTTGATGATGCCGTCGATCAAACCCTTGCTGAACACACCGTATTTTTCGTACACGGCACGCTGTTGTTTGAGGCATTCCGCCGAATCCTCGCAGCAGACAGGCAGCTGACGGTATTTCTTGGCCTTTTCCTGATTTTCGGCATGGAAGATNTNTACATCCACATANTTGNCNNNNGCNAACTNGAGNNNGTTNTNCATTTCGAAACCNTGACGGGCGGCCACGCAAAGACCGGCNANCAANAGATATACNTTGGCNGAACCGTCCGGAGCGNGGAACTCGGCGGTCTNNTTGTTNNNATANNNCGAAGCNNCANTTNNCTTTCGAGNGGATTGGCGTTCACGGCCATGTTCTTCTCGGTTTCCCAGCCCAGCGGCACGCGCACCAGCGCGGAACGGTTGCGGTCGCCCCAGCAGATGTTGGTAGGCGCTTCCTGATGAGGCACCAGACGGAAATACGACATGGGGTTGGTGTTGCCGAAAGCCGTCAGCGAAGCGGCGCAGTCCAGNTAGCCGGCAATGGCTTTCTTGGCCGTGTCCGAAAGNTTGCGGTCGGCGTCGAGCATCTGATTCTTGCCGTTCTTCATGATGGCGGTGTGGATNTGCATACCGCTGCCGGCCTTGCCCACGGTGATTTTGGGCGAGAANGTCACCAAAAGACCCTGTTCGTAGGCCATAGTGCGCAGAATCCACTTGCCGATGATGAGCTGGTCGGCGGCTTCNTCCATAGGGCAAGGCAGGAACTCGATTTCGTTCTGTTCGTAGTTCTTGCCGTCCATGCTGAAGTTGCCCACCTCGGAGTGACCGTATTTGATACGGCAACCGCAGGCGGCCATCGCCATCATCGCTTCCTTGCGGAAATTCTCGAATTTGGTGTAGGGAGAGGATTCGTGATAGCCGCGTTGGTCGTCGGCCTTGAAAAGTTCGTCTTCGGGGCCGATCACATAGTATTCCAACTCGCCCATGCAGTAGAANTCAAAACCGGTCTTCTCGCGCATCACCTCGGCGGCACGGTGCATCACATAGGCGGGATCGCTTTCAAAGGGATTGCCGTCCTTGTCGTAGTAGGAGCAGAGCAAATCCAAGGTGGGACGCTCGGCAAAGGGGTTCATATAGGCGGTGCGGTAGCGCGGAATCACATAGAGGTCGCTCGCGCCGGCATCCAGATTCTTGAACAGGCTCGAACCGTCCACACGCTCTCCGCAACGCAGTATGGTCTCGATATAATCCAGATCGTTCACCACGAAGTTGAGGGTTTTGAGACGTCCGTCTCCCGCCACATAGCGGAAGTTGACCATTTCAATCTTGTTTTCCTCGATAAAGCGCAGGATGTCGTAGCGGGTGAATTCCGCGGCAGGCTTCTGCAAGAACTGCACCAAGGGGTGCGGATTCATAGAAATACTCATGATTATTTGTTTTTCTTTATTTTATGCGTAATTTATTTTGCGCGTTCAGAAATCAAAGATACAAAGAAAATCATTACCTTTGCATCGGATTTCCCTTTGGGTAAATAATTGGAACGTATGAGAAAGAACCGTTTTATTGTAACTGCCGGTATACTTGTATTGAGTATTCTTTGCATGGGCATCTTCGCTTCCTGCGCCTCGCAGGGAAAGGCGACGATGGCGGCCCGCACCCCCGATTTCTGCAACACCACCTCCGGAGTTTCGGTGGCCCCTGNCNCCAAAAAGCCGCATCCCGCACCGGCGCCCGACACGCCCATCGGCGGCAATTTCAGCGAGAAACGCCGCTAATTCCGGTCGTCGCTCCGTCGCTCTATCATCAACTTGTTCAGATAGAACACATTCTGACGGCTTTTCCCTTTGCGTCGGGGGTTGAGTATCTGTTGGTACCCGTAGGAAAGCATACATCCCGGATACCAAGGCAGAAGCCCCTCGTTCCATGTGCGTTGCACACGGTCGTTCGGCACCGACGGTGTCAGACGGAACGAATGTAAGGGTGTGAAGCCGTTTTCCTTATCTATGCTCCGATAAAATACCGTCCCCTCCGACAGATAGGCGTAGAGGATTTTTCCCGCCGCGGTATCCTGCACAAAGGCCGTGATGCGTTCTCTGTCGCTCTCCCTGCGTACATGCTGGATGTCGAACACCGTGGAGGCCACCTCCCCGCCTGCCGAATCCACCGCCGTATAAAAGGCGTTCTTGTATTGATAGCCGTCGAAAGACGTCCGGGTATAGGGCATCATGCGCCCGTAGAAATCATACGAGACATCGGTCGTGGTGGTGATGAGCCGGTCGTAGGTCTCGCCCAACAGATGAAAGGCGCCGTCCTGCGCCCNAAAATAGAGTTCGCACAGATAGTCGGGCAGGATGAAGCGTCCGTTGGCCCGCTGCCGCACCGAAGTCAGCTTATAGCTTTCCTCCACACTCATCAAGCTATCCAATCCCTGAAAATCAAAATAGTANTGGAGATTAAAAGCCGTCTGCCGACCGTGTTCGTAACGGCTNGTAAAAAGTCCCGCCGTCTCGGTGCCCCGGTCGTAGTTGGAGGTGTGCTGCCGCGAACTTTCGGTGTTCCATGTGCCGCCCACAAAAAACGTATCCTCTCCTGCGGCGAGGATACGGCCGTCGGTAAGACGCAGATCCGTACGCGGACACAAGATGTCAAGAGGGTTCATCTGCGACGAAAGCATATCGCCGACCACCAGACGCAGGCCTTGCGCCTTGATTTCCTTGTCGCGGAACAGGAAATAGGTTCTGTGCGAAGAAAAATCCCATTGCACGTCGCAAAGCTCGTGGTCTTTGGCCGATGTCACCGTGACCGAACGCAACGAATCGGCCGTACCGTCCCAGGCATACCGGACATAGGCATCGCGGGTGCGCGCCAAGAAGAACACCTGCCCTCCGTGCACGGCAAAACTCTCGATNTCGGCCTTGTTCAGTTCGCCCACTTCCACGGTATGGTAGCGCTTGGAATAGGCACCGTCGGCNATGCAGACCGCGATTTCCAGAAAGGCGGGCAGGGTTGTTTTCTCGGGCAGGGCCGTCAGGAAAAAACGCACGCTGTCTTCTTCTATCTCGTAGCCCGCATAGCTGTAAACGCTTTCGGTAGCCAAGGCAGAGGTCCAACGGAGGGCAAGATTCTCATCATAGAAATAGAGTTTGCGTTCGGCGCGGGGAGAGAACAGATCGTTCTGCCGCATCACCACCATCACCCCCAAACGTTCCAAAGAAACCAGCGAAAAAGGGGTGTCGTCTTCCGTAACGGGAAGTTCGGTACGGCAGGGCACCGCAAACTGCGCACGCACGCCCTGCCCCGCCCCCGCAAGAAGGCTCACCGTCAGAACCGCAAGAAATAAAATCCGTTTTCGCATCTCGCTATCCTTAAAAAAATTCCACCGCGATGCCGTCGGTCAAAAAGCGACGGGAATCCGGCACCCGATAGCCTTTGGGTGTNGGCTCCAAGTTGCCTATCGCGCATTGCTTCNCGGCCTGCCGNGCAAANTCCTCCTGCAACGCCGGCGAAAAACGCCGCAAGGCCTCCCGTTCCACACCCCACATCGTCCGCAAGGCCGTCATCACATATTCGTGATAGAGATCCTTTTCGTTCAAGGTTTCGCCTTGCCGGCTNCCTACGGGGTCGGCAACATAGGCCGCCACGTCCGACACGTTCCACACACGTCGGTTCCCGAAAAAGGAATGTGCNGAGGCACCCAAGCCCACATAGGGACGCGCGCGCCAATAGTTCGTGTTGTGCACGGCATACCGTCCGGCGCGCGCGAAATTCGAAATCTCGTAGGCCTCGTATCCCGCCTCGCGCGCGAACTGTTGCAGGTAAAGATACTCTTTTTCGAGCAAAACCTCATCGGCGATTTTTACCATGCCTTTTTCCAACTGCTTCTCCAACAGGGTGCCGGGCTCCACGGTAAGCGCGTAGGCGGAGAAATGCGGCACGGACAGCGCGGCGAGGCGGGAAAGGTTTTCCTGCCAGCGGCTCCGTCCCTCCCCCTCGGCATACAGGCCGAAAATCAAATCGACCGAAAGATTTTCGAAACCCGTCTTGCGGGCGTTCTCCACCGCCTGTATGGCTTCTTTTCCCGTATGGCCGCGGTTCAACCGCTTCAAATCCTCATCAAAAAACGACTGCACGCCTATGCTCAGCCTCCGTATGGGCGTATGTTGATACAGCGCGCGCAGATAATCTTCGGAAAGTCCTTCCGGATTGGCCTCAAACGTGGCCTCTTGCAAAGCCGAGAAGTCGAAGAAATCCGAGAGTGCTCCGAGCAGGTCGCCGTAGAAAGCCACCGGCAAGAGGCTGGGCGTGCCCCCTCCGATATAGAGGGTCTCCGGTTTCACCACCTTTCCGCCGTACTCGCTCCGGCTCACGAAAGCGGCCTCACGCAACAAGGCTTTTCGGTAGGCTTCCCGCACCTCGGACGTCAGCCCCGCGCGCGAGAAGAATCCGCAATAGGCGCATTTGCGGCGGCAGAAAGGAATATGGATGTAAAGTCCGGGATTCATCGGTTCTTGACCTGCTTGCGTAGAACGATACGGAACACCGAGCCTTGCCCCGGCGTGGTGTCGCGCACAAAAATCCTGCCCTCGTGATACTCCTCCACAATCCGCTTGCAGAGCGAAAGTCCCATGCCCCACCCTCGGGTCTTGGTGGTGAAACCGGGATCGAAAATCTTGGCCGCCAATCCCTGCGTCATGCCCTTCCCGTTGTCCTCCACATCGATGAACACCGATTGTTCGTTCTCTATCAAATCGATATGTATCTCACCCTCCTTGTCTTCGATAGCGTTGAGGGCGTTCTTGCAGAGGTTCTCCATCACCCACTCCAGCANCGAAGCGTTGATCTGCGCCATCACCACCGCATCTTCGGGCATATTGATGATATAGCGTACCCGCGACGAACTGCGTCCCCGGAGATAATCCACCGCACGGTAGACCACCGGCACCACATTCTCCCAGTTCAATTCGGGCACGGAGCCGATCTTGGAAAAACGGTGGGTCACCAATTCTATCCGACGGACGTCCTTTTCTATCTCGTTCAGATTCTCGCTCGTCAGCACGGGATTTTCCTCCATGCGGTAGTAGTCTATCCACGCCAGAAGCGAGGAAAGCGGCGTGCCCAACTGGTGCGCCGTCTCTTTCGACATACCCCACCANACCTGATTCTGCTCCATCTTCTGGGCGAAATTGAGCATCAACAACACACCCAGAATGGCCAAAAGGAGCGTCACGAACAGCAACCACGCCATCATCCGCAGGTTATGCAGCATCGTGGAGGAATAGTAATACACATAGCAGATATCGCCGTCTTCTTCGGAAAGCGCGATTTCGACGGGCTTGTTCTCGCGCGCCATATTGCGCAGTTCCTTGGTCACGGCCTCGCGCGAATAGAGGGTTTTCTCGTCTATATTGGCGTAGGCCAGAATCACTTCGCCCGTCGAATCGGTCATCAGCACGGGCACATTGATGTCGGAGGTGGTCTGCAAGGCCTCGCGGCTGAAAGAGTTTTCGAGGGAGGTGAAGATGTCGCGGATATTGTAGAACACTTCCGAGGGCTTGAAATAGAGTTTGTAGACCATGCCCTGCGCGTCTATCAGAATGGGTGGGTAGGAACGGTACGCCTCGGCCAGTTCTTCGTCGAAAGTGGTGTGCACCGAAATGTCGAGGTCGGGGTCGTGCGATTCGATGAGCCTGTCCTTGCCGTCGGTAAGGATAAAGGGGCGGTTGTTGCGCAGCAGAATCTGCCGGAGCTGCTCGAATTCGCGCAACGACGAGGGGGTGGGATCAAAGACGCGCTCGTAGACGAACGACCACACCATAGCGTACTGCCTCTCCTCGGTCTCCATATGGGCGTAGAGGGTGCGCACCCGTTGTTCCAAGGCCTCCTGCCGCCGCATGGCGAAAGCCCAGTTCCGGATGCTCCGACGCTCGTCCTTCGCCTTTTGCTTCACCAACACCAAGGCATAGACCAAGGCGAACGCCAGCACNGCGGTGGAAAAGAATATCAGCAGAAAGTTCAGCCGGTTGCTGCGCAACCGTGTACCTCGACGCGCCATAAAAATCGTATATGTCGCGAAGTTCGTAAAAAAAACGCAATCTTTGTATCCGTATAAANAATNGAACGTATGAAAAGGATTTTCCGTATCGGACTTTTCCTGTCGCTGGCGGCCTTGGTGGCGTGTGCCGGGAGCGGACGGCGGCAGGCGGACGCCTATGTGCCGCAGACGGGCGACCTGTTGTTTGTGGTGGCCGACGCTTCCGCGTTTGCCGACGCCATTGTGGAGGCCACGGCGCAGCGGGATTCGTGCAGGTTCGCGCATGTGGCGATGGTGGGGATGNAAGACGGGAAACCGTATGTGGTGGAGGCGTCGAGCCGGTGCGGCGTGGCCCGTACCCCGTGGGAAACGTTCTTTGCCCTTGTCCCGAANATCGGCGGNAANCCCGGNGTGGTGGCGATGCGCGTGGNGGCNGACGGNTTNTCGNCCGAAGAGGCCCTTGCCCGCGCCGANTCGCATCTCGGGGAGCCTTACGATTGGTCTTTTCTGCCCGACAACGGCAAGATGTATTGNTCGGANNTGATTTANGAGAGNTACCGNCTNGANGACGGGCGGGCGCTGTTCAGCGCCCGCCCGATGAATTTCCGCGATGCCGACGGAAATCTGCCCGATTTCTGGCGCACATTATTCGAGGAATCGGGCGACCCTATCCCCGAGGGGGTACCCGGCACAAACCCGCATGAACTCTCGAAAGAATCGGTATTGACGGAGGTTTGGCACGGTTTTTGAAATGTATTTCCTCAAA
>WFLX010073349.1_pt1 | contig 10619 bp, 4 predicted proteins | sample 4967041 | NCBI WGS metagenome assembly WFLX01 (sample SAMN12857096, study PRJNA449069) | gut metagenome | isolation source: stool from male and female vole | host: Microtus ochrogaster | place: USA:Florida | collected 2017
TCAGCGCTTATAAGATGCACCACATTGGGATCATCGGCAAAGTTGTCGAGACACTGACGGATGTAATTGCGATGGAGCTCACGACGCACCGGATGGTTTACGTCATAGAACATATCAGCCACAAAAATACGCTTGTCGCCGGCAAACGGAACCGGTTCGGGAAAGTCCGTCGAATTGATGTTATTGACTGAACGCCAGGGAGCATCGACCCAGTGAGCACCGGCTTCGAGGATATTATGCTGGAAATAATGCTGATTGAACAGCAGAAGACCTTCAGGCGCACCCNTTTCAGCAAACTCACTCAAACGTGCCCAATACCACTTGTTAGGGCGGGTAAGGNCGTATTTGCTCAGGCCTNCCCACGCGGTGCCCTGACCGNTGCGGGCAAACGGCTGCTCATAGAACGGGCCCNAGACATCACCGTCGCGGCGACGCACGCGCTCATGGTCATCGCGGCGACGCTCATACCACAGGCCATAGTTGTGGTCAAGGACAGCGATATCATTTTTAGTCATGTAAGTCACAACGGAATCTATGCGGTCGGTAAGACCGTTTCCTTCCCTGCCNGGGACAAAGCGGGTCACATGAGGCTTGGCCTGCGGCAGATAATTATATTTCAGTTTGCCGTTCCACCAGGGCACTTCCTGACGACCGCCCACTATAAGCTGGCCGTCACGCACAAGACGTCCGTTGGCGATTTCATATACAGAAGGTGCAGATGGCTTGGAAACCACATTACGGGTCTTAATATCGTCAACCGACTTAACTCCGTCAGCATCAACCGAAGCGGTATAAGGAGCATCCTCAATCCAACGCTTCATGGTGAGACGCGGCTGATAGGCCTCCTGAGCCAGAGCCATGGCGGCCTCAACAGTAGGACTACTCGTGGCATTTACCGGCATGGGGAGTATCCGCGACTGGGATGCAGGCACACTGTCAAGGCGCTCGTCAAGCTGCGCATAGAACAGGCTGCGCGGACGCACATGATTGTTTGACTGTCCCCACTGACCATCACCGGAGAACTGTGACCAGCAGCCGAATGCACGATTCTGAGCATCGGGAGCCGGTGAATAGCAGTCGATACCTGCAGCGGTACACTGCCATGCCATACTGTTGGCAGTGTTCCAGCCCGCACCGTTTTTATCCTGACCGAGATTACGGAAGCTCAGATCATGACCGTCGATATTGACAACATCAAAGAGCAGGCCGGGGGCCCAGGCGTCGATTGATCCGCTGAACCCGAGCGCCTCGTCGGCATCACACTGTACAAAAGCGTTAGGACCNGGNGCACAGAAGCCGGCAGCAAAATCATGGATGCCATTGCGCGAATAGCANCGCTGGAACAACGCTTGCTGACCAAGGGTCAGATAAGTGCAGCGGCGCATTCCGCCTACTTCAGAAACAGGATCNGTAGCCATACAATCCTCGACTGTAATACGTGCAGCACCGGGCTGTACGATCACAGCACTTCCGGCAAGATGCTTGAAGTTGACACGGCGTACCCAGCAGTTTTCAGCATTATCAATAGATATGCCTACCCAACAGTGGTCCTCATCAAGNGGATACNCAGGATCATATACAGAGGCGATGGTGAGATTTTCGACACCATTCTCTCCAATACGGCCTGGCCATGAATATGTAGTNACTGTGGCAGGAGATAATTTTGCATCAAGNGCNACTGTGAGCGGNGCATCGAGGGTGATGCTGTCGCCGTCAACTGCAACAACCGTGCGATCCCATGTAAGGTTGGTGTCGCCAGTCTTCCAGCCGAGGGCGCTGATACCGCCGCCGAATATGTCACATCCGATCGACTCAATCCATTCCTTAGTCGCCTCGCNGGTAATGTTGACACGATCGCCGGGCTTGATCCCTTTGACCGAAGAAAGATGCAACGTGCGGCTATTGACGGGCACATAGGCATCAGTAACTGTCATGGTGTCGCCATTGATAATGTCACGGACACCCTCTACATATACAGCAGCTCCACGATCCACACCGTTCTTAAGCAAGACGGTGGCATCGCGGTCGGCACCACGNAGNACTATTCCGGAAGCGGGTATACGCAAAGCCTTGTCGATACGGTAAGTACCTTTGTCGAGCAGAACTGCGCCACGGCGCCCCATCGCATCGGCAGGCAATGTGGCTACGTAATCAATAGCTCTCTGCAGGCGGTCGGAATTATCTCCGTCGACCAGACTTACATGCACCACATTCGGNACATCGGGTATGGGGACTTCCGATTTACGGTAGCCACANGTCGAGAAATCNAGTATGCGGTTGCCGCGGGCATCGGTAATATATGTCACNGTATCGTTTTTGACCTGAAGGTCAATGGGCTGCTGAGCCGTCGCTCCAAGAGCGGACAGTGCAGCAGCCCATATAAAGAAAAATCTTATTTTCATGATAGTTTCAAATTTTTCCACCACGTGCGCGGATGCGCTCGTACCATGCCTCGCGTTCTTTCACAAGGTCATAGCCGCGACCCGACAGATAGTTGTTGATGCGGCCCTTGTATTTACCGAACACCTCNTGCTTCTTGTTGGAAGTCTCGGCATCGATGGCAAGTTCACGAGCTTCGATAAGCCACGCCATTATCTGGGCTTTCTCCTCATCGGTCAGTGTCGGGATCATATCCAGATGTGAGTTATAGGTAACCATCAGCACCCCGTAAGTCATACCATCCTTCACACCATCTATCTGCTCGGGAGTAAGATAGAGCGACAGATCAGCGGGAAATTCGAAGTGGCAGCGGTAAAGCGCAGCATCCTTCTCATCGTTGGCAGCCTTGACAGCCTCATTCTTGGCATCACCGGTGAGCGACTCTTTGGCAGCCTTCACCTTGTCATCGCGCTTGGAATAGATGTCATTGAGCTTAAAATAGCGGTTAGCAACGATTTTGGTGACTTCATCAGCCTTGACCGAATCGTTCAGCTCGAGTTTATCCACTATCTTTTTCGAACGGTTTACTATCGACTCGACATACTTCGGATCGCGCCCGTCAGAGTCAAGCACAACTGCCCCGGCGGAGAAAGTCACCGCNGCAAGCAGCATGCATAATGCAAATATACGTGTCATAGTCAGTATTTACATGAGTTTGCCTTTGGCGGCAAGAGTGTCATAATTGTTTCTCAGGTCAGACCAATCAACCTTTGTACGGGTATTGATACCGTTGATATACTTCTCGATATTGGTATAACCGTCACCGTTGCAGTCACCGTTGGCATCAGCGGGATCATTGGGGTTCAAGCCATTGGCAATCTCCCATTCATCNGGCATACCNTCACCATCNGTATCCTTGTAGGGTGTACCCTTATANTCCGGATAACCGCCCATCTGANCAGGATCGGTGATGATGCCAAGCTTGTAAGAGTCCTTGGGNAGACGACGGTGCTTGAACTGACCATCCTCGCCGAGTGACTTCGGAGAAAGACCGCTCACGTCACCATAGGCATTGTCGGGAAGATTTTCCACATAGTAAGGAATACCGGTGCGTACCTCCTCGATGATGCGCTCGTCAATAATGTCACGTGTCGGTATTGTAGCGCCCACGTTGTTAAGCACATAATTGTAGGCATCATCGGCAGTGGTAATACGAACATAAGGCATTTCAAACGGAGCCTTTGCACGCATATAGTCGGTAAATTCGCCGCAGTCAGGATCGCTCTCGATCTGAATACCGCCGGCCCAGTTATCGGCAGTAATTTCGGGATAACCCTCCATTATGTTGCCCTCGGCATACACGCGGCCATACACCTTGTGGTCGAGCTTGCTTCGGCCGGCCTCAGGCTTCAGGATACGATGACCGATATTGTTATCTTTCGGAGTCGCAGGACCCGGCTTGTANTANTTGTTGATCATGTTGAACTTGGCGGTATAGTCGCCGCCGTCAGCGCTGCGGTGTACCCAGTTATAAACCACATTGTTGACAAAGTTAAACACACCGTTCCAGCCTATCGAGGGATTACGGCCTGAGTTGCTGGCCCAAAGATTGCGGGCAAACATACAGTTCTCGCCGCCGAGCGTACTACCGAAAGCATGGTTATACGTGTCGAGAGCCTTGGCCGAGATTGTATTCTGAATAGTTACGTTNACGGTAGGTAATTTCAGGTCGGTAACCTCATACTGGCCCTCGCTCGGGTCATACATGTGGCGGTAGAACGAGATATTCTCGTCCAGGCCCCATTCAGCCGAGCAGTGGTCGATCATGATATTACCCACCGGATTACCTCCGAACGAATCCTCACGGTTGTGCACNCGGGTATCGCCACGGCGGAAACGCATGTGACGCACGATCACATCGTGAGTGTCAACCTGGAACGACTCACCGGCTATACATACACCGTCGCCCGGAGCTGTCTGACCGGCAATGGTAATATACGGAGCCTTCACATAAAGCGGAGTCTTGAGATTGATCACACCCGACACATTAAACACGACGATACGCGCACCGCCCTGCTCACAGGCCTCGCGGAACGATCCTGGACCGCTGTCATTAAGGTTGGTCACTGTGATCACCTTGCCTCCACGACCGCCGGGAGTGTACATACCGCCACCCTCAGCACCGGGGAAAGCCGGGATTGAAGCCTTCACAAGGTCATCGGGACGCGAAGCCCAGGGCACATAGGGGCGTCCTTCACGAGCTTCCTGCTCTACTATCGGCTTCGCTACCGCCCATGCCGAGTCAGCATGTTCGCGCGCCGAGGTAATCATTTTCTGATAAGTCTCACGGGCCTCCCCGTTGATCTGGGGATACTGCGCCTGCATTGCAAGCGGCATCGCTGCTGCTGCAGCCAGCGTTATTATAAATTTATTCCTCATAGCAGTTTTATGATTGATTATATCAGTAACAAAAATAGCAATAATCCCACACAATTCCGTGTTTAAAGACGTTAAAGTCTCTAACACATTTAATGCAAGTATTATACAATAAGACCCTGTTACCAATCAATAGTTTAATCCATTACTTCATTTTCCCACCATACATTAACGGCCCTAAAGTCCTTAATGACTTCAAGGCCGTTAAAAACATTGTGGTCAGAGAATAATCTTATTACTCGGCGAGCGGGTCAAATGTACCGGGTGCACCACCGTTATTATCATCCTCCCAACCTATAGTCTGGAGAAGTGACGGATTATTGTTCATAATGTTNCCATTGAAACCAAGAATATAATATCTCGGCAGGAAGTTCATATAGAGCTCGATATGATCCGAGTTATAACCGTCACCTTTCTTCTTCTTACGCTGCAGATAAGTATCATAGAATTCGTTCAGTGCAACGAACTGAGGAGCGAGATCCTCACGCAGGTCCACACCGGCAGGACGTACTACATCCTTCAGCGGGTCAGGATTTTCACCGTTTGCACCCCACTTCACGTCACCGAGNCCGTCGTTGTAATCATTCTTAACACGGAATTCCATATTATCGCAACGGGTNCCATTCAGCGGCTTAAAGCCAAGCCAGGTACAGGTGTTTCCACCCCAACCGGTAAGGGTCCATGTCTGGGGAGCACCTTCTACCTTGCCAGCACCACCGTCATAGAGCATCCAACGGCGGGTATCCTCAAAGCGCTTGCCCTCATAAGCCAGCTCAACCTGACGTTCATAGAGGATAGCAGCCATACATGCGGCCTGATCGCTTGCAATACTTGGCTGCAGACCATAGTTAGCCACTGATGAATCATATACGCGGCTACGGATACGCTTAAGCTGCTCAAATGCTACATCGGGATGACCGGCCATACATGCAGCCTCGGCATAGTTCAGCAATACCTCGGCAAAACGGATTTCCATATACGGAGTAGCCGAATAAGTAAAGCCCTTTCCTGTAGTTTCGAAGGTATAACGGCAATTGGAATTAATATCAAGATCATCGGTACGCTTACGGATATACATACCCTTAACATTACCAAGGAGGTTGTCAGGACCGTAAGTGTTGCCACTCTCGATATTGTCGCGGTCAGCGGCCGATTCATACCATACGTAATTCCAGAGCTCATAGGCATCACCCTTATAAGGATTATAGTTCTCCTTATTACGCGGATCACCGTTGAACGCCCAACGCACACCGGGGAAAGCGAATGTACGATAGAAACGCGGGTCACGATTCATATAGGGATGGTTGCCGTCATAAGCGATTCCCGAAGCATCCAGACTTGTATAGGCAGTGTAAGATGAAGGACGCTTACCGTCGGCCATCGGGAAGAGATCAACCATATTGGCTGTCGGAGTCATACCACCGCCACCCATGGCGTTTGAAGGACGGATACCATGTTCCCATGTGTTGTTTTTACGGTAGTCAGGACCCGAGCCGGCATCTACAATCTTATTACAGATAGTTACGAAAACAGCCTCGGGATTAGCATCCTCAACAAACATATTGGCCCAGTTTGAGGCATTCTTTCCAGGATTACCTTCATGAGCAAGTGCATAACCGCATGAAGCCATCACGGGAAGAGACTCCTTGATTACCTCATAAGCTGCCTGCCAACGTGCCTGATCGTTGGCACGGTTAAAGAGCGGGCTTGCCCAGAGCACCATCAAGCGACCCTTAAGTGCAAGAGCAGTACCGGAAGTAACACGGCCATAGCTGTCAGACGATGACCAGCCTGCACCTGTTGCGGTAAAGGGCGCCAGCATCTCGGCTGAACGGTCAAGATCCTCACATATAAATTCAAAACATTCCTTGGCTGTAGAACGGGGAGTAATAGAAGTAGCCACCGGATCCTGAACCTCAGTGATGATAGGAATACCGCCATACCAACGGAACATCAGATAATAGCACCATGCACGCAGGAAGTAAACCTGACCGAGAAGCTGATCCTTTTCCTCCTGAGTAAGAGTACTTCCGGAAATACCGCGGATAATATCATTGATGTTACGGATACGACCCCAGCAGTTCTGCTGAATATTACCCATAGTTCCCTGAAAATAGTCGGGGATAGTATTGCCGGTAATTGCAGTACGCTCTTTTTCGGGATCAACAAATGTTCCGAAGCCGCTGTACTCCTCGGTACATTGTGACATACCGTCGGAGCGTCCTGTACTCGGATACTGCCAGCCGGCACTACCGGCCGGATCAGGCAGAGCAAATTTATAAGCGTCAGCTACACGGCCTGAAGCTCCGCTGAAAAAATTGTACGCAGCTTCATTGGTCTGTTCATAGTTCTGCTTTTCCTGCAGAAATTCATCACTACAGGATGAGAACATGGCAGCGGTCAACGCTGCGAAAGCATAATATTTAAGTTTCATTATAGTATCCTGTTTTAGAATGAGAGGTTAAGACCAACGGTAAATTTACGGAGTACCGGATAGCTGCCATAGCTCATCATCGGATCCATAAAATGGTCGGGATAAGGATTATACAGGCTCAGGAGATTCTGGCCGGTCACATTCACGCGGCAGCTGCTCACACCGAGAGGCTTAAGAATTGACGAAGGCAGTGAATATGCGATAGTCAGTCGGTTAAGCTGTACGCGGGCACCGCTGATACGCCAGAACGATGATGCCACACTGTTGACATTCGAATATGCAAGGTTNGGCATGATTGCATCACGGTTCTCCGACATTACCAGATTACCGTTGTAATCATAAATATCCTGATATACNAACATGTTGCTTGGATCCCAGAACGAAGGCATGTTAGTGTACTCAAGTGACTTGCCNGGCTTGAGAGCCGAGGTGGGAAGTACTGTGTAACCGCCCCAGTTACCGCTTACCTGAGCTGTAATAGAGAATGCCTTGTAAGTAGCGTTAAGGTTAAGTGTCACACCATAAGGATTTGAGCGGTTCGAAAGACGCACCTGGTCCTCTGACTCCGATACNACGCCGTTGGGGCCGGCATATGTACCGTCAGTATTCTGTGTACCACGGATATCCTTATAGATAAGCATACCGGGACGAACCTGATCCTTATTCATACCCATATAAGTAGTGATACCGTACTTATCGAAGTACTCTTCAATATCCTGGAATGAGCGGAACATACCGATGCACTGCATACCCCACACACCGACGTCGGTGCGGCCATTCTTCTGAATACTGCGGTAACCCTGGTTCTTGGTATCCCAGTCGATAAGGATTACCTTGTTGTCGTTAAGACCGGTATTGATGTTGATCTTATAGCTGAAGTCCTTGTTCACACGGTCACGCCATGTTGCGGCGAGCTCGATACCGTAGCTGTCCATCTTACCGTAGTTGGTGTTAGCAGACTGTGTACCGACGGTNCCNGGGATTGATGCCTTGTAAGGCAACAGCATATCGCGGTCCCAGTTGTAATAACCGTCGATATTGAAAGTCAGGCGGCTGTTAAGTACATTGAAGTCGATACCTACGTTGGCCTTGTACGACTTATCCCAGTGAGCATCGCGGTTTACTGCCGAGTTGTTCTTGTTAAGAGTAATATGGCTACCTGCATTGTTGGTATCACCTGTACCGAAAGCCGGACCTTTGTCCTTATCGGTACCGTAGGTCTGCATCCACTGCCATGCTACAGTATTATCACGACCTGTGATACCATAAGAACCACGGATCTTAAGATAATCGATCCAACCTACATTCTGGTTAAACCAATCTTCACGTGACACAACCCANCCGGCAGACACTGACGGGAAAGTTCCCCAGTAGTTCTCGGGAGCAAATTTAGTCGACGAGTCGATACGCAGAAGGAACTCAAGCAGGTACTTATCAGAATATGCATAATTGACACGACCGATGTAAGAGAGAGAACCTGACTCAGCGCGTGTAAACACTGTAGTCTGATCACTGTTCTCACCTACTGAGTTTGACTGGTCAGTAGTAAATTCATACGGGTCAGTTACATAACCATAGAGGTATTCGCTCTCTGACTCGGTTTTCTCTATTGAGAACAAAGCACCGACTGAGTTAACGCCGAAATCACGGTTATAAGACAGGGTGAAGTTCATCTGATAGTTGTCAGCACGGTCCATGCTGCGCGACAGGAAGCCATTGCCGGCACCGCCGTTAAGCACAAGACCACCGCCGTTACCAAGCAGCATGTTGCTCTCAGCCAGCAATGCCTCATATTCCTCTTCCTGACCGGGTATCGGAGTATAGAGGTGACTGCCGCTACCGGCGCGGTGTGACATATAATATATCTTATAGGCCGAACCCTTCTGGTTGGTCTTGCCGGTATTGATCGTCTTTGCATAAGAGAAGCGTGCCTTCAGGCCCTTAAGAGGCTTGATAAAGCCCATGTCAACCTCAATTGCAGTGTTGATCTGCATATTGGAGCTCATCGTACGGCTGTAATCGCCAAGATTCTGCAGAGTAGAGAAGTGATAGTCCTGCTGCTGATCCTGACGGTTGTTGCTCGGACCGTAAGAGGCCATCGGAAGTCCGTTGACATACTCCGGAATATACGTGGGGTGAGTCAGGAGGATATTGTAGTCATCAGTACCTGAACCACCTACCTTAATNAGAGGAGTGTTCTTCTTGCCGTAGTCACCTGCTACCTGCAAGCTGGCCTTTACATACTTCTTCAATGTCACATCGACANCTGCACGGTANTTCCAGCGGTTGTAGTCAAGCTTTCCGAGGTTACCGTCCTGATCAAAATATGAAATACTTGCAAAGTAATTAGCTTTTTCAGTTGCACCACTTACACCTACGCTATGCTTCTGGGTCCAGCCTGTCTTCCAGTGCTGATCAAGAAGGTCGTAGTTAAGATTGCGCATGGCGTTCAGCTCGTCGAGCTGGAAGAGATCGGTCTTTCTGTTGAGGGTAGTGCTCTTGGGGTCAGCAGCCTGCACGGCNTTCCACAGCTGTCCATACTGATATGCATTAAGCATNTTAGGACGTCCTACCTCATCGGCATAGCCAAATGAACCNCTATANGAGATAACNGGTTCTCCAAGTTTACCTTTTTTGGTAGTTACAAGGATTACACCGTTGGCGGCACGAGAACCGTACACGGCAGCGGCTGCGTCCTTAAGTACAGAGATACTCTCGATATCATTGGGATCAAGGTTATTGAAAGCAATAGCACCGGGATTCTCGTTGACGTTACCTACCTTGATATCATTCGGATAGATAAATCCATCGATTACAAACAGAGGCTCCTGGGCAGTACTACCTACCTTGCTCATGTCATCACTGTTACGGATAGAGATACGGGCGTTCTCACCGGGACGGCTTTCACCACCGCTTACGCTAAGACCGTTGACCATACCGCTGAGGGCTGATGCAAGGCCGCCTGTTGACAGGTCAGTTATATCATCCATCGGCACAGTAGCGATAGCACCGGTAAGATGNGCCTTTTTCTGAGTGCCATAACCTACCACAACCACCTCTTCAAGAGTCTGTGAATCCTCTTTCAGGACAAAGGTTTTCTGGCCGAAATCCTTTTCTTTTACTACTAAGGGGATATAACCTACATATGATATGACAACCTCTTTGCCGGCAGGAACTTTCAGGAAGAAGTTTCCGTCAATGTCGGTGGTAGTACCTATTGTAGTGCCCTCGACGCGCACGCTTGCGCCGATCAGCGGTTCGTCGGTTTCGTCAATGACCGTACCGTTGAACTGTATGTCCTGGGCCATAGCCGGCATTGCCAGCCACATAGCCACGAACATAAACAATACTTTTACTATATTACTATGTT
>WFLX010084271.1_pt1 | contig 10619 bp, 10 predicted proteins | sample 4967041 | NCBI WGS metagenome assembly WFLX01 (sample SAMN12857096, study PRJNA449069) | gut metagenome | isolation source: stool from male and female vole | host: Microtus ochrogaster | place: USA:Florida | collected 2017
AGAGCGAATATCATTATAATTCATACAAATTGGCAGGCTATTCATTCTAGACAGATAATCGATCATCGCCAACAGATAGAAAGCTTCCCGATACCATTGCCGATCATACAACTTTCTTATTTCATCTTTCTCAAGCGTTTCAATAATAAAATCAATATCGCCAAGATCCTTTACGTGATGACAGGTATTGCTCTTGAACGTTTCAAAGGAACATCTATTATCAGAAAACTGCTCTTTATTATTCTCCAGTAGCGAATCGACTGTCACGTCAAGCACCTTTGCAATTTTATATAAGGTACCAGCCGCACATTTATCAAGCTCAGCCTTTCCGCTACAGATATCTGCGATCGTGGTCATCGCTATGCCGCTTTCTTTGCTTAGACGATATCTTGACATATTCTTTTTTTGTAGCAATTCATTAACAATCATCAGTTTTCTCCCCTCTTCTATCAATATATCGGCAGACCGAACTATTGTCAATATTATTTGCTTCATAAATTTTTTTATTCAATTGACAACATAGAATATCTAAAAAGTTCTTGTCCCGAGGGTTGAACTGTAACAATAAACAGTCAGCATTTTCATTTTCTTATTGCTTTCTGATGAAATGATGGTTTAAATACCCTATGGAATATAAAGATTTTCCCCAAAGGAAGGACAATGGCAAATGAGCATCATGAATTATCTGATTAGCATGCTGATCTTCATTGTATGCATCAACCTGATTAACGAAAAATGGATTCACCTGTAACTTCATTTTCCAATAATTTTTTATATAAGTTATCTATGCAAATTGCTCCAAATGGTGCAGTAATGAGAATTGATAACACCGCCACTGTCAATACAGTCTGTCCACAAGCCAGTCCCATTGTAAAAGGAATTGCACTGATAGCTGCCTGCACGGTTGCTTTAGGGGTGTATGCTATCATGCAAAATAGTTTTTCCTGTGTTGTAAGCTTAGTTTTTATCAAAGACATTGCTACACCCAACATTCTAAAAACCAAAGCACCTATAACCAATAAAACAGCATATATACCTGCACTTATTGCATATTTTAAGTCAACGGTTGCCCCTACAAGCACAAAAAGAAATACTTCCGCTGCTACCCATAATTTATTGTATTTACTTGATAATCTTTCAGCCAGTACAGAATACTTCTGTTTTATTACAATTCCCAAACTCATAATTGCCAAAAGTCCGGAAACCGGTATCATACCTTCTAAGCGGTTTTGCAATTCAAGAAGCAAAAATGAAAAGCTGAGTATGATCAGAATTTTAACAGAGTCCCGCATATGAAATTTTCTGAAAAATATAACCAATATTATTCCCACAGCCGTTCCTATGCCAATTCCCATCAGAATGGAAACTGGTATCTGCAAAAAACTGATAACAGATATCGTACCTGTTGAAGCCAAAGAAAGTAATGCAGTAAATACAACAATCACAAAAACATCATCCACTGACGCACCTGCCAATATCAACTGTGGAATACTATGTTTTTTACCATATCCCTCATCAATCAGTTTAATCATTCTCGGCACTATAACAGCAGGTGATACCGCCGCAATAACACTTCCGATCATTGCAGCTTCCAGTATGGTTACACCTAATAATATCGGTGCTAAGATCATTGTTCCAATAATTTCTATGCACGCAGGAACGAAGCACATTAGGATTACCGGTCTGCCGGCTTTTTTCAAATCATCAACATTTAATGATAAACCTGCTCTTGTCAGAATAATTACCAATGCGATCTGCCGTAAATCTGCCGAAATGCTTAATATTGATTTGTCAATGAGATTAAGCGCATGAGGGCTTAAAATAATTCCCACAATAATCATTCCTAACAGGCTTGGCAGCCTCATTTTTGAAAATATGCTTCCTAAAAGCAATCCCAATAACAAAATCAATGCAACACTGGTTAACATATAAATTCCTCCTAATTAGATGCAGAAATTAAAAAAGCTGATAATTTCTGCTTATTTTTCGCAGAAGTCATCAGCATAGATGCAGCATAAATGCAGCATAAAATGCGGTTTAGGTTTCCCACGGGAGAACTTCATTCCCTTCATTGACTATTTTAGCATAAGCCTAATATGCTTTCAACAATAATTTTATGACAATTTACCCAATTTTTAATAACAAGATAACTTTAATTCTACATCCCCATTACTAAGCAGTTCCTTCACTTCATCTTGCGGAATATCCATTTTCCCAAGTCCCGTATATGCCCATGAATTGGAGCCATAGAAAACGACGATCTGGTTTCCACTGTAAAGGACAATGTCTCCGTTGTGGGTAGTTGTCTGCTTGTCATCCCGTGTATAATCTTTCCCCAGTGGTCCTACCTGCTCATTGTCACTATACATAGACATTTGAACCGTGATATCAGAGATCTCCGCCTGCTCCATCAGCTCCGATACTGTTTCATTATCTTCCCAAATAACCGGAATCTCCTGATCATTGATATATAATCTCATTTCCCCCTCATCTCCTATCTGATAATTTTCATCCGAAGAAACCGAGGTTGTTTCCTCCTGAGCTTGTTCCTTTTGAACATTTTCCTGAATTGATTCTGCATCGTTTCCACATGCCGTAAAAACTGTCGATATAACTATCGCGAAAACCAATTTCATTAAAATACATCCTAATTTCTTCATATCTTCAACCCCGGTTCCTATCTTGGGTGCATCCACACCTATATTTTACCTTTCTACTTTTATGAAGTGTAATACCAACTTTATTTCAAATAAGTTCCAAAGAACTCTGCTAATTTATCAAAAGGAATCGCATCTTTTTTTCCGCCATCATATAAATCTGTATGAACCGCATCAGGAATGATCAAAAGCTCTTTATTATCAGCCCATGGATTCTCCTTCACCATATTGGCATAGGCGTCCTTTGAGAAATAGCAGGAATGCGCTTTTTCGCCATGCATTACAAGTACGGCGCTGCGGATTTCATTACTGTACTGAAGGATTGGTTGATTCATAAAAGAAAGGCATCCTGTAACATTCCATCCGCCATTGGAATTCAGCGAACGAGCATGATAACCACGATTTGTCTTATAATAATCATAGTAGTCCTTTACAAAAAAAGGGGCGTCTTCAGGAAGCGGGTCCACAACACCGCCGCCAAGCGCATAAGAACCATTTTCATAATCAACCAGACGCTGTTTATTCAGTGCCTGCTTTTTTGCAAAACGCGCATCAGCCGTATTCTCGGAATCGAAATATCCCTTTGCATTCACTCTGGTCATATCATACATGGTAGACGCCACCGTTGCCCTGATTCTGGTATCAAGTGCAGCTGCATTAATCGCCATGCCGCCCCATCCGCAGATTCCGATAATTCCGATTTTCTCTGGATCGACCATTTCATTCACAGACAGGAAATCAACAGCCGCCTGAAAATCCTCTGTATTGATATCCGGTGAAGCCATATATCTTGGCTGGCCACCACTTTCCCCTGTAAAGGATGGATCAAAGGCGATTGTCAAATATCCTCTCTCAGCCATCGTCTGGGCGTAAAGACCGGCACACTGTTCCTTGACTGCTCCGAAAGGTCCGCAGACTGCTATTGCAGGGAGCTTTCCTTCTGCATCCTTTGGTACATACATATCTGCTGCAAGAGTGATTCCATAACGATTATGAAAGGTCACCTTACTGTGATTTACTTTGTCTGATTTTGCAAATGTCTTATCCCATTCCTTTGTTAAATTTAATTTCTCCATCTATTACATCTTCCTTTCTTTTTTAATATCCGGGAACTTCCCGGCTGATAACTTGTTTTTTTCAATCTGGTAAATCAACAGATCAAGATCGTCAACACGCTTTCCGCTCTCATGAAGAATATCCATCAGTTTTTTTCGATGACGTCTTAGCAGCAGTTTTACCGTATCCTTATCTCCTGCTAATACACGTTCAGTGATGATCTCTATCTGATCATGATCCAGATGTAATTCCTGTAAACGTACTGTTAATGTCTTTTTTAATGCATCCATATCATTCTCTGAATATCTTCCAAATCATTTTTCTACAAGAAATCCGTGTCACCTTTTCGGATGATTCTATTGTACTTTCCTTTTTTGGTATTCGCTAATACCTATATTGCATTTCATGATATACATTTTATGTATATCATGATATAATGTACGCGAAAGCAATAATGCAGTGAATAGGGCGAAGCCCGTGAATAAATGGTGCACTGCGGATATGATATAAAACCCACAACAAAAATGGAGCTGCCAAAAATGGAACTGAAAACATTGCAAAACTTTTTAACAATTGCCCGGGAAGAGAACATGACAAAAGCTGCGGACATCCTTCATATCACGCAGCCAACTCTATCCAGACAGATAAAATCCCTTGAGGACGAGCTTGGACAAAAGCTCTTTATCCGTCATAGTTTCCATATTGAATTAACAGAAGCCGGTATTCTGCTTCGGAAACAGGCAGAAGACCTTCTTTCCATGGCAAATAAGATTACTGACAGTTTTCAATCCCTTGATGATATTTCCGGCGGAGATCTTTACTTTGGTCTGGCAGAAAGCTATCAGATCGGTTTTCTGGCAGAATTCATTAAAGATTTCAAAATCAAATATCCCAACCTGAAATATCACATTACAAGCGGGGACACGGAACAGGTCATCGAAAAACTGGAAAAAGGAATTCTCGATTTCGCTGCCATTGTTGAAAAACCGGATTTTAACAAGTACAATGTCGTCTCCTTTCCGGAAGCGGACAAATGGGTAGCCGTTGTATCATCCTCCCATCGGCTTGCTTCAAAATCATTGATCACGCCAAAAGATTTGATTGGCATACCCCTGTTTTGTTCTGCCCAATCATGGGAAAAGGATATCCCCGGTTGGGCTGGCAAATTGTTTACGGAATTAAAATTAGAAGGCAGTTTTCGTCTTTCCTATAATGGATCACTCTTTGCCAAAAAAGGGCTTGGATGCCTCTTGACCTTTGATAAGCTTATAGATACAAGCGATGGAAGCGGGTTGAAAGCAATCCCCCTTTCTCCGGCTTTATTGACGCCCATGTATCTGATTTGGAAAAAGCAACAGGTATTTTCGCCTATTGCCGAACGGTTTATATATGAATTTCAAAATGTTCTTGAATCAGAGTGATCATTTTACCTCTCCGCCGCCTCAATCAGATGTCCGCCAGGGTCCTTCAGCATGACTGCTCACCGTCTTTGATGATTGCCGCAACAACATTTATTGTTTTCATTGATCTCTGCCACACTACAAGTACTCATCCATAATCGCCAGCACTAGTCTTGAAAGGACTCACCACATTTCAGCTTGACTTGAAAGGACTCACCACATTTCAGCTTGACAATATTGGATACCTATGTTAGTCTATAAGCACTCTTTGCACTGCATATAAATCTACAGTACAAACTGAACAGACCGTGACGATATGTCATGGAGTCGGGTCACATAAGTGACAGTGGAACTTTTTATCCACGGGACAGTAACTGCTAATACTGGTCGTGGGTATTTTTTTATACTTTTTTATAAAGACAGTATTCTGGGGAGAAATTGATTATAGCGTTTCTCTATATTCTCACATATATTGGTGTATAGGGCTATCTGACATTTGGGAAGTAACTTTAGCAGCAAGCTACTCTGACATGGAGGATTCGTATGAGGGGAAAACAAGTGACAAAAAAGGTGTGTACTGAGCCGGACAATCATTTCCAGAGAGTCGCAGACAGGGTGTCAGCCGTTAGTATTATAGGCAATTTGGTATTGTCTGTGTTTAAGCTGATAGCAGGTATTGTAGCTCATTCCCATGCGATGATCAGCGATGCAGTTCATTCCGCATCGGATGTATTTAGTACGATCGTGGTGATTATCGGGGTCAGACTTGCTTCCAAGGGAGCAGATAAAGAACATCCCTATGGACATGAGCGTATGGAATGCGTGGCAGCCATTGTTCTGGCTATGATTTTGTTTATGACAGGGCTTGGCATTGGGGCAGGGGCATTGAAAAATATTCTGTCCGGCAATTATGGTGATTTGCAGGTGCCTGGGATTTTAGCGCTGGTGGCAGCAGTCATTTCCATTGCAGGCAAAGAGGCCATGTTTTGGTATACAAAAGTGAATGCAGTCAAAATTGACTCCAGTGCACTGCTGGCGGATGCATGGCACCACCGTTCAGACGCTTTTTCCTCTGTTGGCGCTTTAATAGGAATTGCAGGTGCAAGGCTTGGCTTTCCGATTATGGATTCCATTGCCAGTCTGGTAATTTTTATATTCATCGTGAAGGCTGCATATGACATTTTCAAGGATGCTGTCGATAAAGTAGTGGACCATTCCTGCGACGAAGAAACGGAACGGCGTATTTATGAACGGGTTATGAAGAATGAAGAAGTTCAGGGGATAGATTCGCTTCACACCCGCATTTTCGGGAATAAAATATATGTAGACATAGAAATTGCGTTGGACGGCTCTTATACGCTGAAACGATCTCATGAAATTGCCGAAGAAGTCCACGCGGATATTGAAAAGAATTTCCCAAAGGTAAAACATATCATGGTACATGTCAATTCCGCCCAGACGGACGAGTAACAAAACCGGCACATTATTATTTTCCGATCAGCGATTCCCAATCTTTATGTCCCTTCATGTATCCGAAATCTTCTTCATCCTTAAAAAGATTCCGGATTTCCTCTTTATACCTTTCCAAGAAGGAACTATCCGGCTTAGTAAATTTCATATGCTGAAATAAGCCCGATGTCCGAAAATCGCAAAGGCTGTCTACGCTTTCTAATAACTGCACAACAACACGGTATGTTTCCTCAATATTTTTTTCTGCACAAACAACGTCCAGCATTGGCGAACATTCGTTATATTTGCCCATTTCAAATAAAGCCTCTGCCGTTCCCATCTTTTCCGCCAAATAACGGGCTTTCTCATAATCGCCATCTTCAATCGCCAGTCCCATCATCAGGTTAAATGCAAATTTTAATGTTTGATGTGCAGAGAATAAAACGTTCTCATAAGTTTCATATGCATTTTCTTTATCTCCCTGTGCCTGGTATAATCTTCCCTGATAAATCTTCTTCATAGGATCATTGGCAGGAAAATACTTTAAGTATTCTTCCGCCTTTACATATTTCTTTTTTCTGAAATAAAAGTTAAATAAAGATTCCGCCGCCTGACGCTTTATATCTTCATTCTCATCCTTCAATGCAATCTCATACCATGCGCTGATCTGCTCATCATATTTTTCAGGATCAGGAACGTCGTCTGTTGATCTTCTCGCATCCAGTATGACCGCAAACTGCCATATAAGCATATTACAGTTTGGATACTCCCTGATCTTCTCTGACGCCCACTTAAAAACTTTTTCAAAGCCTTCATAATCAAACATTTTATCCATTTCATGGATAATTTCCTTGATTTCTGACGGCGTAAGCTCTTCCCGAAAAGACAGCAGAGTATCAAGAGATATGTGTAACAGCCTTGCAATGGGAGCCAATAACTCAATATCCGGATTAGAATTTTTATTTTCCCATTTATTCACTGCCGGAGTTGTCACTCCCAGTCTGTGAGCCATTTCCTCCTGCGTCAGTCCCGCTTCTTTTCTATATTTTCTAATAACATTTCCAATATTCATCCATAAACCTCCTGAAATAATTCCAAAAGCTTTTGTAGTAAAATTATAACAGGAACTGATATCGCACACAATTGAGTTGATATTAAATATTTTTAAATAAATTTAACTTCCAGTTAAACAAATACGCACTCTGGCATTCCCCAGTTCTCATTCCCCACCACAGTAATGGTCAAAATATTGTTCCCGCAGAAGGCGGTAACCTCCCCTGGGCAGATAGATTTTCTGTCCATTATCCATCCTTGCCACCTGTGCATTCAGACTATCTATATGCTCCAGATGAATGATATAGGAAGCCCCCACCTTTACCAGATTCTGACAGGACGAGCACATCCCATAAAGCTTTGCCATCGTCAGATTTTGCAGCACTTTTGTGCCATCCGCCATATAGATACACTGATGTTTCCCCTGTGCTTCACAATATACGATATCATTTAATGACACCTTTTTAAACGATTCTTCCACACGCAGCAATATATATTGCTCCCGTTCCTCTTTTTCCAAAAGACGATCCAGCAAGGAATATAATTTGTCTGCCTGTATTGGCTTTAGCAGATATTGAGACGCCTCTACATCAAAGGCGTCCAATGCATGTTCCCTTGAAGCAGTCAGAAAAACCAGTTTTGCCATGCTCTCCATGTCACGAAGCTGTCTCGCGGCTTCCATTCCCAGTGGAGCACATTCTCCTGTTTCGCCAGGCAAATAAATATCCATAAAAATCAGATCCGGCGAATATTTTTCCTCTCTGACACTGCAAAGTAATGCATCCGCACTTTCAAAGCGTTCTATAATGAAGACTGCGTCCGTATGATTTTGTGCATAGGCACTCAATAATTCTTCTGTTTTGTTAAGTTCTGCTGGCTCATCATCACAAAGTGCGATCTGAACTGTCATCTTTGGCCTCCATGTTCATAATCAGCCGGAATACAAACACGCCCTTGTCATTTTTAAAATCGTATTCCCCATCATACTTCTCTGCCGTCCGGATAATACTTGAAACCCCGACACCGCCCGTAAATTCTGCTTTCGGCTGTCCGTCCTTTAATTGTGTTTCCATCCTGCAGGTATTGCGGCAGCTAATAATGATTTTATTTTTCTTTTGTTTCAGTGTCAAGCGGATGAAACATTCCCGTCCGTCCGGATGCTTTTTTACTTCCATACAGGCATAGATTGCATTTTCATAAGCATTGGCAAGAATTGCCACCAGATCGATACCCGGAAACGCCAGATTCTTCCCGATCTCCACATCCAGCGTCACCTTGATGCCCTCATTCCTAGCCTTTCTGGTATATGCCACCAGAATATTGTTGACTGCCGAATTGGCACATATTATTTCCGGTATGTTCTGTTCTATTTCCTCCTCATATACCTTCAGATACTGTAATAGTTCTTCCTGCTGCCCCCCTGCGTGCGTACTCTGCAATGACTGCATTGTGGTGTCTTGCATCATGGCGGATCCGCCTGCCCGATTCCACAGACTCTTCCAGAAGCTCAAGCTGCCGTTCCAACAGTCTGTAATTCATCTGAATGAGCTGTTTTTCTCTCTCATATTCTTTCTCTTTCCCAATATGCAGATAGAAACGGAATACCAAAAGCTGCAAAGTACCCGTCAGGAAAAAATTGATAAGCAGCTGATAAATACGGTGTGGTGTCATTTCCCTGTTCAGAACAGGATTCATAATATAGCCGATTCCAAACAAAATACAGATAATCATACTGACGACACTGAAGGTATCTGCCTCCTGCTCCACATAACGCCCAAATCCCTGTATGGATGGTCTTACATATTTATTGATCAGTAATACAAACAGAGCAATCATCAAAATACGTGCAATAATATCTGCCCATAAATTCCGGTGAAAGAAAATAACGGAAATCTCCACTCCACCGATGACAAATATCGCCATGAGATAAAAAACCAGTGTCAGCTTATAAAATTTCAGACACACCGTATCCCTGTCCATCCAAAAGGCAAAGACAGAAAAACACAGATACATACAAAACGCAACCATCCGCACACAGCTTTCCCTGTCCGCCACATACCAGATACATGCAAGTGCAGACACAGCCACACAAAAACATCCATAGCACAGAATTGTCTTCTTTCTGCCAAACCGTGATTCGTCAATCCGGCTAAAAATCAGAACCACTCCCATAAGACTGATCAAATACCGGATAAATGCAATATATATAGGTCCTCCTAACATAAATTTACCTCATCCTTCTGGTGCAATACGCATTTTTTGGGGTACTAAAACCAGGTGTTTTCCATGTCATAAATATTGACATCCTTATTCAGGACACCTATACTATCCATGNAATTATATCACGTTCACCCCTGAACGAATCAATTGTTTTTTGAGAAATATCAAAAAAGCAGAGGACGTTACTATGAAAAAAGGCAAAACCAATCAACAACTTGCCTGTCTGGAGAAAATCTGTCTGNCTTAGAGGAAAGCGTGAAAGAAATGCGTCTACGTACCCATGATATGCCGGATATGTCTGTACCGCTTATATTTTGAAGGAAGCAACCGTCTGATTCAAAAGCTCACTAAGATGGAACAATTCTTCCATCCTGCCCAGTACGGTATTGGAATTCTCATTGGAACTCTGGGCAGACTGCTCCATCTTCTGTATGTATGTTGCAATTTCCCTAACCAGTTCTGTAATGGAGCGGATAGTCTCATTAATGCCTTCCATGTTGACGCTCATCTGCTTAGAAGCCATTCCCAAATCACTGGAAATACTGCTGTAAAATGCTGCATCCTGCTTGTACATCTCAGCTAATCCCGTCATACTCTGGTAGTCTTCCATGACCTTGCCATTCATAAAGTCCAGCAATTTCTTGGAGCTCTCAGACAAAAGAGAAACATTCTGTACAACGCCTTCCGTCACCTGGCGGATCTTATCTACCGCTTCTTTGGAATGATCCGCTAATTCACGAATTTCATCCGCAACTACGGCAAATCCCTTTCCTGCTTCACCGGC
>WFLX010232049.1_pt1 | contig 10619 bp, 5 predicted proteins | sample 4967041 | NCBI WGS metagenome assembly WFLX01 (sample SAMN12857096, study PRJNA449069) | gut metagenome | isolation source: stool from male and female vole | host: Microtus ochrogaster | place: USA:Florida | collected 2017
TATCATCCCATAGTCCCTTTTTATGTATGTAAATAACCAATATGTATAGTAATAACCAAGAATACCATGAAGGATAAGAACGTTGGATGAAGCAGAGAGTAAGGACTATAAGAAAAATTACCGTATATCGTGGATTAAATCCTTTAGGAATCACAGAAAGATAAAACAAAATCACGAACAAAACACCAATCCAGCCATTTTTAATTACATAGATTTTGAATCCTGCTCCTCCGACCAACTCCATATTGACTTTGTCTTTGACTCCTACAAGCGTCTCACCTTTTTTCTGAGCTTGTTGAAATACAAAATCTGTATTGTTAAAATAGCGGTTGTTGCCTTTGATTCCTTTTTCTTGATCATATTCAAGTCGGGATACGATTAACTCATTAAATACGCTGTCACCAAGAATTCCACTTAGAGCAATCACGACCAAACTTATAATACCGATTACTGAAATAATAGCTCTTTTGAAATTTCTTATCCAAGTCAGTGTCCATCCTGTAAAAAGAAGAAGGTAGCCAGCCAGAGAAAAGGAGAATATCACGGCAATAAGAAGAATTATGCAGTAACGATTCTTTTTGAAATTGAAAGAGTTGGCCATNATCAAGAATGTGCTTGCCAAAGCTTGNTGTCCTGGTTCNAGGAAAAATGCATTGAANCNNGTGAAAANACCGTTGTCAAATGTGGTTTTNATGTANAANAGGTAGTTGTCAAATGGTTCGTAAGANANATATACGAATCTTCCGAACGCAGGAAGAGGNACNACAAGCGTCACGAAATATTCTACGAGACCAAATGCAATCATATAAGAATACCATTTCGTGACGAATTGGAGAAGATCTTTTTTATAATCCGTTGGAAGCATTATAAGGAAGATTACAGGAAGATAGGCCAGCAACGTACAAATGCCCATTATAATTCCATCGCATAATATCGACCAGATCATCAATCCTACAATCGCGAGCAAAACTCGTCCGATCACTTTATCGAAATAGATCTTGAAAGGCAAAAAGCCCATACTTACAATCATGACTACATTCACAATAATCAAAATTGGAGTCAGGGAAGTGTAAGTCGTAAACCACGCATAGGTCGACGATAGCAGCCAAATTAAATTAATTATTTTAAATATAGTCCACATAATTACACCGAAGGTTATTTTCGGTTAAACCTATTTTTTACAATCTCTATTATCATAGCCCGGTCATTTTTATCAAGTCCGAGAATGGATGCGATAAACAAACCGAAAACTCCAGCGACTATAGTATTTGCCAAAGTTCGCCAGAAATCATAATAGTTTTCACCATTCAGAAAAAGTGCATACACAGGAATAGCCACGATGCCAACTTTAAAAATTGGTAAAACTACCGATTTAAGATATGCAGAATAATCCAGTTTCACCTGACGATGTGCGACTATGACTCGGACTACTTGAGCTATACTCATTATTGCGATAAGCACTTTGACTGTCATAGTCGCGCTTCCTCCTAAAGAAAGCACTATTGCGGCAATTGGGATATAGCTTAGAGTGATAACGCCTACTGCTATCTGATAATTGCGTATTTTGCCTGTGGCTTGGATTATTCTGGAAATTGGAGGCTCAATAGCCAATATCATGCAATATAGTAGTATTAGTTTTGAAAAAGCGCTCATATCAGGCGTATATGCATTTGATCCTAACCAGATTACGAGCAGCCCTTGCATATTGCAAATAATCGGAAACGCGATGACAAATATAAGCAGGAAAGACATTTTGGAGGTCTTTAATACCAGAGACAGCGCTCGATTATAATCTTCAGAGGCGTAAGATTTAATAATCTGTGGGCTGGCTGCCGTATATAAGTTGATAGAAAAACCGTTGATTACATTCTGGATTCTGTCTGCAATAGCCTTCGCTGCATTGATGACTGGATTAAAATAAAGATTTAGCAATACATTTTGACCCTGTGAGGCTAATGTCCCGGAAATAGAACCTAATAGATTCCATCCCGTATACTTTGACAATTCTGAAAAAATCTTTTTATCCCACTTCCAGACATATTTACAATATTTGAACTTTGAGTGGCAATAATACATCGACATCAATAAAACCACAATGTTAGTCAGGGCGGTCATGACTCCATAAAGAATTAGTCTGTCGCCTCCAAATTCCAACAGCATGAATGCTATTACGAGCTTCATCACTCCTTCGACTATACTAAATATAGCAAAAGCATCCATTCTCTCGTTTGCAATAATTGAAGCAGTGTATGGTATCGTGAGCAGTCCGACTCCAAATGCAATGAGGGATGTCTGAAAAACCCAATAGGCGGCCTTAGTCCTATCGGGAGGCATGTTCATCCAATCTTCCACGAAGAAATAGCCTACGACCTCTCCAATCACGAAGAGGATTGCTGCTATTATTGCAAAGATTATTAAAAGAAGAGTAAAAGTGTGGCTGTACTTGTGATAGTCTTCTTTCCCCAGATGAAAAGAGAGAAACCGCTGGGAAGCAGAAGACATTGCTCCACTCAAAATCGTAAGGGAAGCAACCAGACTGACTAATACATTAAAGATACCATAATCTATAGCACCGAGAGCTTCGAGTGTCACTCTGACCGCATACAGATTGATGAAGGTCAGGAAAATCAGTCGAAAATATAATAGACCTGTGTTTTTAAGCAGTCTATGGTTGGCCTCATTCATTACTTCAATCCAACAATTCGATATTGTCTGTATGCGTCTGTTTGTGGTCGTCGTCAGGAATAGTCTCCCAATCGCCATATAAATTAGTCAGATAAGCATCCACGTTGTGAGGACAATTAAATTTAAATCCTTCAAATTCAATTTTGCCAAGTGGAAACACATCTTCTTTCTTATACTGATTGTAGAATGGAGTGCCAATTCCGTATGTGATGCGATTGCTGCTGTTTTTAATGAGCCGGAGAAGGGGATACGCGCATTTGTCAAGCATTCTATGGTTGAAATCTACAAATGGCCTGAGTATCTTCGTATGATATTTTCCTTGCAAAGGATAATAAACTAAAAATCCATGCAATAGATTTGCAAAATATTGTATTGAATGAGGCAGATTCATGTCCATCATAAAAATATCTACTTGCAGACCTTGGTATTTCAAAGAATTATGAGCATAAAAATTCAATACATATCTGCTTTTAGTATCCCTTAAAGTCATCCAAGATGAATTGGAGTAATGTTTATCAGACTCAGTGGTCTGCAAGACTATATGTCCATCATGAATATCAGTTTTAAGGATTTCTTTTAGTTTCAACGCATCTTCGCGAGGCATACAAATGTCGGTGTCATCATCCCATGGAATAAATCCTCCATGTCTGGCAGCCCCAAGTAAAGTCCCTCCATCTATCCAATATGTAAGATTGTGTTTCTGGCAAGTCTTATCTAAGAATTTCAATAGTTCCAACATCTTGAGCTGTGAAGCTCTTAGGGTTGATCCTTCAGGGTTATATTTAGTTTTCAGTAGTTGCTGAATCTCTGTGTCGATCATAANNTATAATTAGTTAATTAGNCATCNTACNTAGAAGTCGNCNAGTCNATTNCTCACTCAAGTAGCTATTGGCNTCTTTTATAAGTNANCAAACAATCATNACCATTNTGNTGCNTANGGGNAACNNNGCGANAATGCTTACTGATCTGGNGATTGCNCATTGAACTCTGAGCGAAGACAAGGGCTATAGGGAGTAAAATCAACAATATGCACCACATGAGCTGGATTCCTCGGTTTGGCAATTCGTTCTCTCCGAGTTTTCTATAGCTGTACATTGATGCTGTCAAGGCAATAGAATCGAATGACGTGCTATAAAAGGCAAACATAGTGAGCAACACGAGCAAGAGGATGAAGGGAGACCATGGAATAGTGCGTATAATATTGATGATGATTGCATAAGAATCGCCATTAGCCACATATTCAGATAGGAAATCGGCTGCTCCATTGGCTTGCAAGCCCATGGAATAATTGCCCAGAATGACGAAACTTATTATTGTAGAACCCACCCCAAATAAATAGCCACCAAGAATCGTCTGCTTGATTGTGCGTCCCTTAGAAATGCTTCCAATGAAAAATGGAGCGGCAACACACCATACCATCCAATAAGCCCAATAATAGATTGTCCAATTTTGAGGGAATGAAGTAGAGCGTTGNGGNTCGGTGTAAGTAGAGAGTTCAAAGAAGTTTTGGAACATTTTTCCGATTGACATCAATCCATTTTCAATGATGAATTTAGTCTCTCCACCAAAGAAAAGAACATAGGCAAGGAGGCCAAAAAACATATAGACACATATTTTAGCAAGAATACCTATGCCTTTGAATCCATGAAGCAAAGCATAAGTGTANATACAACACGTCAGAACTAAGATGCCGATCGTAAGGCATGTTGGATCTATGGAAATATGGAATAGTTCTTTAATTATACTAGTCATAAGAGGGGTTGCCACAGAAAATGTGGTGGCGGTGCCTGCGATCAGAGCAAAGACCGCCAGCAAGTCGATGATGCGGCCGATCCATCCATCAGTATATTTGCCTAATATAGGTCGGCAAGCCTCTGAGTATTTTTGTCGGTCACGTTTTCTGACATGAAGCATAAATCCAAAAGCCACAGCCAAAACCAGGTAGAATCCCCAAGGAATCAGACTCCAATGAAATACGGGGAATACTCCAGCCCATTCATAGATACCACCAAGTTCTGACATTCGAGGATCTACGGCATACATAAACCATTCGGAGAATGAATAGAAGAGTATATCAGCTGCCAAGCCTGCGGTAAACATCATCGCCCCCCAAGTAAAGAATGAGTATTTTGGCTTTTCATTNTTACCACCAAGCACGATATCGCCATACTTGGAAAAAGAGAGATATATAGAGACGAGGAAAATACCCAGTCCGACAATAAGATAATAGGCTCCAAGAGTGTCGCCAAAGAAGAATCGAATTTGGCTTAGGATTATGTTTGATCTATCAGGCCATATCATGAATGTCACGCACAATCCAAGAATTAGGGCTAATGGAAGAATCGTTATCAACCAGTCGATTCTCCCTTTTGATTTAATTGTCTGTTCCAATCTTAATTTTATTTAGATTCANTATAGCTCGATTAAAGCGGTCAGTTCCGTAAGTCCCGAAATCATCACCCTTTGCTTCCTTTATCACTGTCCATTGAGCCCAAAGATAGTCCCAAAGGATTTGATAGCACATGATTTTTTCTTTTGCATTAGAGGGAATCTTCCCTTCGAAATATTTATCCAGAAAATATTCTTCATTTTCTTTATCGAAGTCAGCNTCAAGGAAGAGAGCGGCGAGGTCGGCCATAGGGTCGTTCATCCCGGAATATTCCCAGTCGATGAGATAAACAGTCTNATCTTCAGCCTTAATGAAGTTCTCATAAAGACCATCGTTATGACAGGGCTTCAACTCAGCTCCGAGTGTCTTCAGATGGGATTCAAGAGCCATTACTTTACACCTTGTCTGTTCCCACCCTTCATACATTGTGGCGTGTGCTTTTTCCAAGAGAACGTCATATTTTTCAATCTCTCTAAAGATATTGAATTCATTATTAAAACTTTCTTTAGAATTATGTACACACCGGAAGATATCCGCAATTTTGGATAAGTTTTCGTGCTTTTGGATTGTGGATGCCGTAAGAGTCTCAGCGTTCTCGATGAAATCGGTCAGCTTTATTCCACTCTCCTGATTGAAGTATCTGATGGGTGGAGTTATGCCCAATTGGCAAGCCACCATGGAATTGAATTCCTCATTTGATCTTACCACCATCCCTTCCGATCCATTTCCAGGAATCCTCAGTACATAACTCTTCCCTTGCAATGAAACTTTGAAATTTTTATTGCTCATTCCTCCAATCCTGGAGAATTCAGCATCCCCAATGTCTTGTCCTTTAAAAATGTTTGATAAGTACAGACGGATTTTTTTCTNGTTGTATGGATCCGGTTTGTTTGGATTGTATGGTTTTATAGAGTTGTCCAATCCGCTATATTGATATTTTGAGTCCCCCTTTTCAAAAGAAAAAATCAGATGGGTTTTGTCATGAGGCAAATTCTGGAAATTACGCAGTTCAGATTCTTTCACATTCAATCGCTTTGCTATATCCTTAATGATGCTTGATCTGCTATCATCCAGATAGGTNGGGTCGAATCTTCTGAGCTCTTCAAGGGAATCGAATTCTTGAATTTCATCGTCATCAAAACGCTTGATTTGCAACTTCGGAAGCTGATTGATATTACGAATGAATACATCCTCCCAGTATTCTTTTTTCACTTCATTCCTCAGGTATTCTTTTTCTAAAATAAGCTTGAATTTCGCACTGAATTCCGATGAGAAAAATACATGGCCCACCATATACCATGAGTCGCTGCCACCTATATTGACTCCCACGATTTCGTCTTTATCGTTCAGTTCAAGACAATATTCGTTGGTGGCTCCATTGGCATACTTTGCACTATAGTAGCTGCTGGCAGGTGTTTCNANGAATACGTTTTTCGAGAAATAATTATCTGACGAGCAAATATAAGTGTTGTCAAGTAGGTCAAGTACCCTTATTAAGGAAGAAGTGTTGTTGTAACGGTCGAAATCTTCATTGACTACCNGTTTTACACCGAATTTTTCCCTGAGATATTCGAATTTTTCTGCCATATAGCCAACGACTAATGTAATATCAGAGACACCGGCTGCATTTAATTGTCGGATTTGTCGCTCTATTAATATTTCGTCCTTCACTTCAAGCAATCCCTTGGGCATTTCCTGAGAAAGAGGGACAAATCTTGACGATGTGCCTGCGGCAAGAATGATGGCATTTTTGTGCATGGAGCTATTTGATCAAAAAGCGAAGTTGGCTGTGAAATTGACGAATGATTTGTCGAATACAGGATTGTAGATATAAGCTACATTGAGAGGAAGGGTCCACCCGCTTTTAAATGCTACGTTGTAGGTGTACTTAAATTCAAGATTGCAAACGGAGAAATTATGTTCATATCCGTTATAGCAAGATTTGTTGAGGGCAGAACCCACAGTTAGTGAAACCCTATTATAATTAAGGAAATCATAATATGTGCCCAATTCCAAATAAGTGGAATAAGCCTGCTTTTCTTCTCCTTTGTCGGAAATATACTTATCGGCTCCATAGAAAAAGTTGCTAAGAGTGGCCCAGAACGGGATTTTCCCCGGAGTAAAAGACACCACAGCCTCAAGCCAGTGGCCTGTATGCTTTCCCCCACCCAAGTATTCATCTTGGTTTGTGTCAACAGTCGGGTAGTAATAATCGTTGAAAGCAATCCCGAGGCCATTTTCAAAAGTATAGCTCGCTCCTAAATCAACTTCAGCATACTTTCCGTTAATGGCGTACCCGCCCATGGCATAAACGAAAAGGCCTTTCCAAGAGTAATTGAGGGATGGGAACAAGACTGGAGCAGAATCTTCAGTCATCATTTCCATACCGCGCCAGACATATTTTGTCTGGATGTCAAGTCCAAGGCCGAAAGGAGAGTTTATAAGCTTCCCTCCCCATTGATTTTTCTCTATTCCAGATTCTTCTAAGGCACTGTCGGTGGATTCTGCATGCAAGCCCACAGGGATAAGAGAAAACAGGAGAAGTTCAAGAAATATTATTATATATTTTATCATTGGCTTAGTATTTAATGAGACATTCGACGCGTTGTATTGCTATATGTTTGATTTAAAATGAATAAATTTTCAAAATATGTGAACTTGAGCTTTTAGATAGTATATAAGTTTTCTTCCTCAAGCCTTATTGAAAATGCAAAAAAAAGCCTGAGAACTGACATTATTTAAGAATATAGTTTTAAGAATCAACATAATGTCTCAGACCATAGTATGTTATCATGCAAACATAGCTGATTCATAATGCAAAATTACAAAAAAAAATTGATAAGACGAAATTTAGAGCCCATCTCATGAAAATTTGAGATGGGCTCTAAGCTCACGACTTAAAAAATAGGGGACTTATATCATCTTAATATCCGAAGATTTGTTCAGGAGTGAGGATTACTACTTTGCCGAGTTTTGCAAGGGCATCCATGTCGAGGTCTTCGATATCGCCGAGTATGCAATAGTAGTAGGTGCGGCCTTTGACGTTTTCCTGCTGGAATTTCACGATGTCTTCGAGTGTGAGCGAGGGGAGTGCTTCAAACACTTCGCGGCGGGTGTCGTGGTCGTCGCCAAGATCCTGGGCGTGGATGTAGCTCCATGCGATATTGTCCTTGATGATGCGGTCGGTGCGNAGGCGAGCATCCAGTCCTTCCTTTGCGAGGTCGAATGCGCGCTGGCTTTCGGGCATATCGTTGATGATCTCATTGAAGGCTTCGATGGCATCTGCCATCTTGTCGTTTTGAGTTGCGATCATCGAGGTGTAATAATAGGGAAGTCGCTCATAGCTTGGGGGATAATAGCCGGCTCCGGCTGAGTAGGCGAGCGAGCGGCTCTCGCGCATCTCCTGGAATACGATTGCATTCATTGAGCTTCCGAAGTACTCGTTGTAGAGCTGACGCAATGGCTCGTTGACGGATCCATACTTTTCGCCGGTGTTGGAGAACATACGCATGTAAAGCTGCTTTGCTGGATAGGGAGCCACGAATACGATAGTCTCGTCGGTGCTTTGATAGGGATACTTGTCGATGGTCTTTATCTGTCGAAGTTCCTTCACTCCCTTGCCATGGTTGGCATTGAGAGTTGCCAAGAAATCATCCGGCTTCATGCCTCCATAGTATATGATGCGGTGCTCGAGGCTCATCAGGTTGCTGAGTGCATCTATAAGATTCTGAGGGTTCGTCTCGCGCAATGCTGCTGAGTGGATGGCGTCGGTGGATGGATTGTGCTCGCCGCGCATCATATAGTTGGTCAGTCGGCTGAAGTTCTGGCCTTGGTTGGTCTTGGCGTTTTCTTCNGANTGTGCGATGCGGTCGACAAGTGCATTGTAGGCTTCTTGGTCTACTACGGCGTTGGCAAGCAGATCTTCCATGAGGGCCATGGCTTGAGGCATGTTGTCGCTAAGTCCGGAGAGCACGATGTAGGAGCGGCGTTGACCCGGTACTATACGGAAACTGCATGCAAGGCTGTAGAGTTCATCCTTGATCTGCTGGGCGCTCTTCTCGGGAGTCCCGATATAGTCAAAATAGTCTGATGCCACATCGAGGAGCGGATCATTATCTGTCCCGTAATCGTAGATATAGGTCACTTGGAATGTGTCGTTGGAAGTGTTAGGAGTGTATAGCACCTCCACTCCATTATTGGCAGTGAGTTTTGTGAGGTCTTTTTCGTAGTCAACGAATACCGGCTCGATAGGCTCTACTTTGGTATTGCGGATTTCAGTGAGGAAATCGCTTGTTGCGTCGCGGTTTGTGGCAATTGGAGTGAGGGCCGGTTTGGCTATCTTCAGTTCATTAGGGTCGTCGCCTTGGCGCTTGTAGATAGCCACATAGTTGTCGGGACCAAGATACTTGTTGGCTACGCGCACTACGTCTTCCTTAGTGATTTTGTCGAGATTGTTCATCCGCTCTACTGCCTTGCTCCAGTCTTGACCGTCGACGAAAGCCTGCACATACATGTCGGCACGACGGTCGTTGCTCTCGAGGGCACGCTGCAGAGAGAGCTTTTCATTGTTGACGATTGCTTCGATAAGGGCATCTGAGAATTCGCCGGCACGGAGTTTTGCCACTTCAGCAGTGAGAAGAGAGCGCACCTCGTCGAGGGTCTGGCCGGGTTTTGGGTCGCCGTACAGAAGGAATGCACCTTGGTCGGCAAGGTCGTACATTCCGGCGCCNGTGCCNAGNGTGAGCTGCGGCTGATTGATGTCGATGTCGAGAAGACCGGTCTTTCCATTTGAAAGAGCCTCTACTGCCACTTNAAGAGCNGGCATATCNTCATCNTTNACNGCNGGAGTGCGCCANGCGAGGAAGATATATTCNGATTCNTTGCCAAGCACTTCNACGTCGATGGGNGANGTNATAGGGTTNTCNGCGGGGAAGTTTAAGACGGGAAGGTTGGGATTTGGCTGGAGNTGACCGAAATACTTCTCGATGATATCCACCATCTCATCCGGATCGAAATCACCGGATAGACAGATTGCCATATTGTTNGGCACATACCACTGTTTATGGTAGTTCTTTACGTTTGTGATGGAAGGATTCTTGAGGTGCTCCTGAGTGCCGAGCACGGTCTGGGTGCCGTAGGGNTGGCTTGGATANAGGGNGGNGAGCATTTTCTCGAATACCTTGCGNTTGTCTTTGGTGAGCGACATNTTNTTCTCCTCNTAGATGGTCTCNAGCTCAGTGTGGAACCCACGGATCACGNGGTTTTCGAAACGGTCGGCTTGGATTTTGGCCCAATTCTCGATTTGATTGGAGGGGATGTCTTCCACATAGCAGGTCACGTCTTGCGACGTGTAAGCGTTAGTGCCGTCTGCACCGATGGCAGCCATCAATTTGTCGTATTCGTTTGGAATTGCGAGCAGGGAAGCCTGATAGCTTACGGAATCTATCTCATGGTAGATGCGTGCACGGGCGGCGGAGTCAGTCGTATTGCGGTAAGTCTCGAAAAGCTGTTCGATTTTGTCGAGAAGTGGTTTTTCGGCCGCATA
>WFLX010206947.1_pt1 | contig 10617 bp, 9 predicted proteins | sample 4967041 | NCBI WGS metagenome assembly WFLX01 (sample SAMN12857096, study PRJNA449069) | gut metagenome | isolation source: stool from male and female vole | host: Microtus ochrogaster | place: USA:Florida | collected 2017
AAGAGTGGAAGAATTAACAACCGTCATCTTGCCGTCAACCTTCTTCGTCTCATAAACCCATACATCAACATCGCCGGGAACCCTGCCCGCAGTAACGGTTACTACGCCCTCTTTGTATTTTGCAGAAGCAAGATCTTTACCTTCCTTAGCCTTCGTCGCGTCCAGCTTGCCCTTTTCGTCAAACAGTTTAACAAAAGCTGCCTCATCAGAAGCGGTACCCTTCTTTACAACCGCAACACCGATCTTACCGCCGGAATAATTCGCAACGTGAGCAAAGGATTCGCTCTTCATCAGTGTATCGTAATCGCCGGAACCCTTCTTAGCTTTAACGTCCTTCGCGCCGATCCAAACAACCTTATCATAGTTGCCCGTGGGTTCTGTCTTTTCTTCCGCAAAAGCGGTTACGCTCGTCGAAGCTAAAATCGCAGCAGTCGCGAATAAAGCAACAGACTTTTTGAGTAATGTGCTCATAATAAATATCCTCCTTGATCATTTTGTCGGGGCGACCGCGACCCAAAGTATCGCAATTCGCGTTCCCGATATACGCCTTTTCTTCATGAATCGGCGGTTACATTTTGCGTACAATCCGCCTGATCCACTTACATTAATTATAGCAGATTTCGGGTCGATTGTCAACCCATTTTTTGGAAAATCCCAATGAATTTTGGGATTTTCTTCCAGATTTTACAGGTTCTGCCCGCTTCAGGTGTTACCCCGAAGACGAGCAGTCCTGTAATGAATAACTTTTTAGCCCTTAAGCCGTTAAGCGTTTACGCTGATCGGGGATTAGCCGAGGAGCTGGAGAACGCCCTGAGGCTGCTGGTTCGCCTGAGCGAGCATGGACTGAGAAGCCTGCTGGAGGATATTGGACTTCGTGTACTTGATCATTTCCTTCGCCATGTCGGTGTCGCGAATCTGAGATTCCGCCGACTGGAGGTTTTCTTCCGCAGTGCTTAAGCTGTTAACGGTGTGCTCGAGTCTGTTCTGAACCGCACCGAGCTTAGCGCGCTGAGTGGAAACGGTCTTGATCGCGTCGTCAATCTTGTTGATACCGTCGTTCGCAGAATCACGCTTAGAAACGTCGATGTCCGCTACGCCGATCGCCTTCGCGCTCATATCGCTGATGTTGAGCTGGAGTCTCTGATCCTCAACGCCGTTCGCGCCGATCTGGAATACTAAGCCTTCGCCGTTTCCGAGAGCCTTGTCAGCGCCTACGCCCTTACCTTCGGACATGGTTAACTCAATTTCCGCACCCTTCGTCTGCGCAAAGAGAACCTTATCGCCGTCAGGGTTCGCAACTTCGTCGGTGAGTTTTACAGTATAATCGAGACCCGCCTTCGCGAGGAGCTTTTCGAGATCTTCTTCGGTGTACTCAACGCCGGTAGAAAGGTGGAGCGTGAACTCGCCGTCCTNGANTCCGGNTGCTTCGNTGNTCATTNNGGTNGNNTCAACCCATTCCTTGCCTGCCGCAACGTCGGTCTTTAACGTGATCGCACGATCATCAGCACCGTAGTTGTTGGAAACAAACTGGATCGAATCCGCGTACTTTTCGTTCTGAGCGNCGCCCGAGGTCATCAGAAGGNCGGTGATGTCAGTAGGATCGCCGCTGGTCGCGCGAACACCGGTATCGGTCGTGAAGGTTTCTTCANCAGTGAAAGCGAATACGCCGTTCGCGAGCGTGAAGGATACTTCGGGACGAGCCGCAGCCTGAGTATCATCCTTCGCCTGGGTCGCGTTCTTGATTAAGTCGTCGATCTGAGACTGAGTATAAGTAGAACCAGCTACTAAGTTCAGGGTTAAGGTCTTACCGTCANCAGACCATTCCGCGTTCTCGCCGCCCTTACCGGAAGCAGTGTCCGCTAAAGCAACGGTTACACCAGCAACGCTAGAAGTGATGGTCGAACCTTCGAGAGAAATGTTCGTAGCAAGTTTCGCGTCAGAGTCGTTCTGCGAGAGGTAAGCGCCGTAGCGAGGACCGTAAACGCCCGTGTCACCGAAGCCGCCGTCGAGCGAGCCGTCGAGTAACTTCATCTCGTTGAACTCGGTGGACTGAGCGATTCTGTCGATCTCTTCCTTCAGAGCGTCAACTTCGTACTGGATCTGCTCGCGGTCTTCGTCGGTGTATGTACCGTTCGAGGACTGAACCGCCAGTTCGCGCATTCTCTGGAGAATGTCTTCGGATTCCTGAAGTCCGCCTTCAGCGGTCTGGATCANGCTGATCGCGTCATTCGCGTTGTTCGTAGCCTGCGAAAGACCACGGATCTGCGAACGCATTTTTTCGGAGATCGCGAGACCTGCTGCGTTATCCGCCGCACGGTTGATCGAATAACCGGTCGAGAGCTTTTCAGTCGACTTCTTTAAGCCGCTTACGTTCTTCGTCATNGCGTTATTAGCGTTCATAGCGCTAATATTGTGCTGTACTACCATTCCCATAACTGTTTCCTCCTTGATTGTGTTGATCGNCNGNATTCCTTTCCNGCCGATTCAGTTGATTTTTTGTTACACGGTTTGTGTAACGTCGGTTAAATAATTTGTGTTTGTGTGGGTCTTTTACGTTTCCGGAAACGTTCTTTAACCTTTACACAAGTATTATCGGCGGGGGCGGGAAAAACTTTAGCGTTTTTTTGAATTTTTTTTGGAATTTTTTGCTTTTGTGCAGATATGCCATTGAACAGGTGGTTTTAGCAGGTTGGGTTGGTTAATTTTAACAATCAGAGCGTCTGAAAGAGAGGAGTATACTATATATAATAGTAAGATTTGACAAAACAGGGTGGGAGGAGATATAATAAAGGTACAAAAGGCGGGGATCGGGGTGCCGGGGAATTTTAAAAAAGGTGTTGACAAATCGGGGGAGAGGGAGTATAATAAAGTCATACGAAAGTCAACAAATTCGTGCTATCTCACCAAAGAGAAAAAGAACGCCCGCAGAGACTGTCAAGATTCACTGTGGGCGCCCTTTTTACCGGTTACTTCCGACGATTGACTCTATCGCTTATGTAATTGGCGATTACGCCTGAGATTACACCCGCGACAATCGATAACGCGAAAGTCAACAAAAGGTTCATGCTTCTCACCTCCGATCCGTCGGAGGTCCCGGCAATTGTTATTTTATCACAGTTTTTGTCGAAAGTCAATGAAAAACCAAGCGCCCGTGCCGGAACACGGGCGCTTGTCTTACTTTTTCAATCCGCCGAGAAATCCGCCGATCTTATCCTTGATGTCGTCCGCAGAGATTTTCGCTTTTACGCCGTCCACGATCGACTTGACCTGATCGTCGGGGAGATCAATGCCGAGGATTTCCTCGACTGCGCCGATCGGATTTTCGCTGAATTTCTTGGAAAGCGCGGGATCGTTCTTGACCTTGTTTACGATCTCGTCAATTTTTGCTTTGATGTCCATGTTGGGGTTCTCCTTTCATTACTTTTTCGGAACTTCAATGACGGATTTACCGCCCATATAAGAACGAAGCACTTCGGGGATCCGAACGCTTCCGTCCTCGTTCAGATTGTTTTCGAGGAACGCGATCAACATACGCGGCGGCGCGACAACGGTGTTGTTCAGTGTGTGGGCAAGGTATTTCTTCCCGTCCGTTCCCTTTACGCGGATTCCGAGCCGTCTTGCCTGCGCGTCGCCGAGGTTCGAGCAGCTTCCGACCTCGAAATATTTCTGCTGGCGCGGCGACCAAGCTTCTACGTCGAAGGATTTCACCTTTAAATCCGCGAGATCGCCCGAGCAGCATTCCAACGTGCGAACGGGGATATCCATGGAGCGGAACAGATCGACGGTGTTCTGCCAAAGCTTGTCGAACCACATCATGCTGTCCTCGGGCTTACAGATCACGATCATTTCCTGCTTTTCAAACTGGTGGATCCGGTACACGCCGCGCTCCTCGATCCCGTGCGCGCCCTTTTCCTTCCGGAAGCAGGGGGAATAGCTCGTCAGCGTATGCGGGAGGGTTTCCTCGGGCACCATTGTGTCGATATATTTTCCGATCATGGAATGCTCGCTTGTGCCAATCAGGAACAGATCCTCGCCCTCGATCTTATACATCATGGAATTCATTTCCCCAAAGATCATGACTCCCTAAACGACCGCACTGCGGATCATGAACGGCGGAACGCAGTAGGTGAAGCCGCGGTTGATCATAAAATCGCGCGCGTAGGAGATCACGGCGGAATGAAGCCGCGCGATGTCGCCCATCAGGTAGTAGAAGCCGTTCCCCGCGACCCTTCTCGCCGCGTCGAGATCGATCCCGTTCAGCTTTTCCATAATGTCGGTATGGTAGGGAATTTCAAAAGAAGGCGTGTACGGGTCGCCGTATTTCGTGACCTCGACGTTCTCGGTGTCGTCCTTCCCGATTGGGACGCTTGGGTCAATGATATTCGGGATCGTCATCATGATCTTTTTGATCTTTTCGGCGTACTCGCCCTCTTTTTCCTCCAGCTCGGTCAGGCGGGCGGAAAATTCACCGACCTTCTTTTTTGCTTCCTCGGCTTCTTCTTTTTTTCCCTGTCCCATCAGCATTCCGATCTCCTTTGAGATCCGGTTCCGGTCGGCGCGAAGTCCGTCCGCCTCGCGCTGTGCCGCGCGGCTCTCCGCGTCGAGCGCGATCACCTCGTCCACCAGCGGGAGCTTCTGATCCTGAAACTTCTTTTTGATATTTTCCCTGACGAGATCGGGATTTTCCCGTAAAAATTTCATATCAAGCATGGCTTGTTTTCCTTTCTTTGCGGCGCGGTTTCCCCACGCCGTGATCCTTTTTTATTTTTTGCAATTGCGCGGGCATACCGCGTAGTTGCGGCAGCGGCTTGCACAAAAAGAAAAAACGTTAATTTCCTTTCCCGGAGAGCGAACCGAGCAGCTCGCGCAGCTCTTCCTCGGTTTTACAGTCGATACTTACCGTGTACCGTCCCCGCCCTTTTTCTACCCGGACAGGCTTTCCGAGGTAGTCGGTCAGGCTCAGCTCGGCTTCGACAAGGAAGGTCTCCTTCGGCGCCGGACTTTTTGCGGCGGGCGCGTTTTCCTGTTTTGNGANCTTTTCNAGCGTCCGCNCACTCAGCCCCTCGGCAACGACCCGTTTCGCGAGAAGACTCTGCCGTTCGGGATCCGAGATTCCCGTAAGCACCTTGCTGTGTCCCGCGGAAAGTTCGCCGTCCCGCACCATGATCCTGACCTCGTCGGGCAGCGACAGGAGCCGCAGCGAATTCGCGACGGAGGAACGCGCTTTCCCGACGTGCTTCGCGACCTCCTCCTGCGTCATGCGGTAGGTGTCGATCAATTGCTGGTACCCGAGCGCTTCTTCGATCGGGTTCAGATCCTCGCGCTGCAAATTCTCGATCAATGCGATCTGCGCGGTCTGTTCGTCGGAAAGCTCCATGATCCGGACGGGAACCTCTTTCAGTCCCGCGATCTTTGCCGCGCGCCAGCGGCGTTCCCCCGCGACGATCTGGTACACGTCGCCGTAGGGGCGGACGGTAAGCGGCTGAATGATCCCGTGCTCGAGGATCGATTCCGCGAGGGCGTTTAAGCCTTCTTCGGGAAAGGTTTTCCGCGGCTGTTTCTTATTCGGTTCGATCTCGGTAATTTTCAGCTTCTGGGGCGCGGTATTTTCTTCCGCGCCGAACAGTCCGTCGTCGTCGAAGATCGAGCCGAAATTTTCGCCGAGCCCTGTCTTTTTCGCCATAGGTTCTCCCTTCTTTAGGCAACACCGCACAATGACCGGCTACGCCTTTGCCGTCCCATCGACAGCCATATTTTTCGTCATACTGCACAGAATTTGCTTGAAAGGCGGCAGCCTTCCTGCCCAAATTCTGTACAATCTGACAGACAAATCTGACTGCCGCCGGAACGACAATTATTGTGCGGTGTAGCCTTATATTATGTAAGATTTATAACATTTCCTCCATCTCGCGGCACTTTTTCAGAACCTCTTTCGCGAGGCGGTTATACGCCTCCGCGCCTTTTGAATCGGGGTCATAGTAGAGGATCGGCTCGCCGTGGCTCGGGGCCTCCGAAATACGGACGTTCCGCGGGATCTCGGTTTTAAAGATCACGTCCTCGGGGAAATTCGCCTTGATATTGCGCATGACCTCGCGGTTTACGGTAAGCCGCCGATCAAGCATGGTGAACACGATCCCCATGATCTGGAGCGAACGGTTGCTCGATTTCTTGATCCGCTTTACCGTCGCGAGAAGCTCCGCCACGCCTTCCAAGCTGTACGGCTCGCACTGCATGGGGATAATGAGTCGGTCGCAGGCGCTCAGCCCGTTCAGCGCAAGCACGCCGAGCGAGGGGAGGCAGTCGATGATAATAATATCGTAATCGTCCTTGACCTGGAGCAGGGCTTTTTTCAGGCAGAGCGTTTTATTCTCAAACTGCATGAGCCGAACCTCGGCTTCCGCAAGGGTCGCCGTCGCGGGCAGCAGGGAGAGGTTCTTGAATTTTGTCTGAATGATCGCCTGCGCGGGGCGGGCTTCTCCCATGATGACGTCATAGGTGGTATATTCGAGTTTTTTCTTCGCCGCGCCCGCATAGCCGCAGCCCGCCGTCGCGTTTCCCTGCGGGTCGAGATCGACCAGCAGCACCCGCTGTCCCATAGCGCCGAGCGAGGCGCAGAGATTGATCGCGGTGGTCGTTTTCGCGACGCCGCCTTTTTGATTTACAATGGAAATAATGACTGTCAATGATCTTTACTCCTTCTGAACTGATACGATTTATTATACCACAATTTCTTCCGGAATGGAAGGTTTTTTGAAAAAATTTGTCAAATTGTCAGACCGTTTCGGGGATTGTCCAGCTTTCCGCTTCTCTTCGGATTCGCTCCGCCGTGTGCGGATCGCCCGTTTTTTCATAGCATTCCGCCAGCCGCAGGAGCGAATCCGTTCCTTTTACGAAAATCGAGATGATCGGCTCCGCTTCGTAGATTCCGTCGTTGTACCAGCAGAGGGCTTCGGCGAAGTTCCCTTCCCCGAAGAAGTACGCGCCGATCTCGGTGCAAAGCTCCGCGCTGTAACCGTAGGGAAGCTCACGCAGGATCACCGAGAAGAGGGAGGAGGGATTTCCCGAAAGGCGGTAATGCCGCGCCAGAACGCAGGCGGCTTCGCGGCGCTCGTCGGGCGTTCGCGACTCGTCCCGCCAGCTTTCCAAGAAAAACGGCTCCGCTTCCGCGCGATCGTCCGCGTCTCCCGCGCTAAAAAGCTCCTTCGCGTACATACTGTGGAGCTTTTTCGTCAGGCGGATCCCCTTTCGGAGCGCTTTCCGGAACGTGGCGAAATCCCGCTTCGCGTGGTGTCCTTCGGCTTTATGGAGAATTTCGATCTCGCTGTCGTAAACGATCGGGTCAAGGCGGATCGTTTCGTGAACCGGATCGATCCACTCAAACGTCCGCAGCCGTCGGAAAAGCTTCGGACGAAGCTCGCGCCGCGCGTTATAGGCGGTATTTTCCTCCATGAGATTGAGATAGTGCATCTGGACGATCTCAATTTCGGGAAGGAGCGCCGCCTTTAATTCGCGGAACCGCCGGAGATTGACCGCGTCAAGCTCCTCGTCCGCGTCGGCGGTATAGATATAGTCCATTTTCGCCTTGGAGAAAATGAAGTTCCGCGCCGCGGCGAAATCGTCGATCCACGGAAAGTCGTAGATCCGATCGGTAAATTCCGCCGCGATCTCCTTGGTACGGTCGGTCGAGCCGGTATCGGCGATCAGGATCTCGTCCGCGATCGGCTTCAGGCATTCGAGACAGCGGCGCAGACGGGCTTCCTCATTTTTGACGATCATGCAGACGCTTACGGTAATCATCGGGAGATTCCTTTCTTCTTTAGGATCAGTACGTTCCAGCGCTCCCGCTCGGCGTGTCCTATCTCGGAAAAGCCGTTTTTCTCCAACGCTTCGCGAACCTCGGGGAGCCGTTCGGTAATAATCCCCGAGACGAGGAGGGTTCCGTCCTCGGACAGGAATCCGCCGAAATATTCGCTCATCGAGATAATGACGTCCGCGACGATATTCGCGGTAATGACCGCATAACCGCCGCCGAGCTTTTCGCGCAGCGCCGGATCGGTCAGGATATTTCCGCAGTATGCACGAAAAACCGTATCGGAAAAGCCGTTTTTCTTCATATTTTCCGCGGCGGTCGCGGCGGCGTTTTCGAATACATCCACCAAAACCGCTTCCTTTGCGCCGAGGAGCATTCCCGCGATCGCAAGGATCCCGCTTCCGCAGCCGAGATCGAGCAGGCGGTCGCCCTCGCGCAGAACCGATTCAAGTTGTTCCATGACGAGGCGAGTGGTGTGATGCTGTCCCGTCCCGAAGGAGGACGCGGGGTCGATCTCCAGCACCTTTCGTCCGCTCATTTCGGCGGGGAGAGGTTCCCATGACGGCTTTACCGCGAGCCGATCGCCGACCGTAAACGGTTTATAATACTGCTTCCAGTTATTTGCCCAGTCCTCCTCGCGCACATGGTCGAGCGACAGGGAAAGCGAGCCGTAAAGTCCGCCGTCCTNTTCCGTTNNTTCCGCNAGAACGCCTTTNAGCTCCGCGAGCGTTTCCAGCCCCTGCGCGTTATCCTNTAAATAAAGCGTGATATAAGTCGGCTCGTTCTTGAGATCCATCAGACCGTCNTCCACGTAATCCCAGTTCATTTTCTTATTTTCAAGGAATTCCTCGAAATCGGTGGGGTTATGGATCACAAAGCCCGTGATCCCAAGCTCGGAGAGCCGCATGACCAGAAGCTCGACCGCTTCGGGGGAGGTGTCGATATCGACCTGCATAAAATTCATTTTTATGATCATTCCTTTCCCATGAGAGGACTGTATTTTTCAACGAAAAATACGACGGGTTTGAAATATCGAAGATTTTTCAAACTTGTTCATTCCTTAATTTATATAGTATCGCAGCGGAGCGCGGGAAAAAATGCGCGCAAAAAATCAGGAGGCTTTTTCGCCGAGCTTTTTTTCCGTGTGGTTTTTCAGGCGCTTCAGGTTCGCGCGGTGCATAAAGATCAGCAGGAAGGCGATCCCTGCTGAGAAGGCGAAATCCGCCCACGCGCACACATTCCCCTCCATCAGCGAGAAGCCGAGCACCGTAAACGGGTAGAGCGCCGCCGCGATCACCGAGCCGAGCGAAACGTAGCGGGTCAGCGCCGTCACGACCGCGAACACCCCGAGCAGCAGCAGCGCGGGAACCGCGTCGATCGTCAGCATGACCGCAAAGGTCACCAGCACCCCTTTTCCGCCCTTAAAGCCGTAGAAGATCGGGTAAATATGCCCGAGTACGGCGAAGACCCCCGCGCAGAAGTTGACCCACGAGTGTCCCTCCGTCGGTGAATAGGTGTCGATCCCGAGCAGGAGACGGAAGAGGAAATGTACCAGAAGGATCGAAAGAACGCCTTTTAAAATATCGCCGATCAGAACGAAAAGCGCGGCAAGCTTCCCCTGCGTCCGGAGCGTATTCGTCAGTCCCGCGTTTCCGCTCCCCATGGTGCGGATATCCTTCCCCGTTTTGATCTTTGTGACGATGATCGCGCTGTTCACGCCGCAGAGCAGGTAGGGGATTACCGCCATCGCGGCGAAGCAGACGATAGTGAGCAAAAGATTCATTTTATTCCCCCCGTTCTCTTACGACGATCCGGATCGGGGTACGGTCGAGCGAGAACGCCTCGCGGATCTGATTTTCGATATACCGCTGATACGAATAATGGAACAGATCTTTTTTATTGCAGAACACGACGAAGGTCGGCGGCTTGGTCGAAGCCTGCGTCATGTAATAAAGCTTCAGGCGCTTTCCCTTATCGGAGGGGGGCTGTACCCGCGCCGTCGCGTAGGCGAGCAGGTCGTTCAGCATTCCCGTCGTGATCCGTCGGGCATTTTGCTCGGCGGTCAGGCGGATCTCCTCAAATAATTTGTCAATCCGCTGCCCCGTGAGCGCGGAGATAAAGACGTACGGCGCATAGGACATGAACGAAAAATCCACGTCGAGCTTCGCACGGAATTCGTTCATGGTTTTTTCGTTTTTCTCGATCGAATCCCACTTATTGACTGCGATCACGCAGGCTTTTCCTTTATCGTGCGCGTAGCCCGCGACCTTACTGTCCTGCTCGGTATAGCCGATATTCGCGTCGATCATGATGACGCACACGTCCGCGCGGTCGATCGCCATATAGGCGCGGAGGACGCTGTACCGTTCGATGTCGTCGGAGACCTTCGATTTTCGCCGGATCCCCGCCGTGTCNATNAGAAGGTATTTTTCGCCGTCCCGCTCNACGAGNGTATCNGTCGCGTCNCNNGTCGTTCCGGCNATGTCCGAAACGATCACGCGCTCCTCGCCNGCGATCCGGTTCACGAGAGAGGATTTNCCCGCGTTCGGCTTTCCGATCACGGCGACCTTGATCGTCGCTTCGTCCTCCTCTTCNTCCGTTTCGGGCGGGAGAAGGGCAANCGCCGCGTCNAGCAGGTCGCCCGTTCCGTGACCGTGGATCGAGGAAACGGGGATCGGCTCGCCCAGNCCCAGATTGTAAAANTCGTAAAGCTCGGCGGGCGGCGCGCCGACCGAATCGCATTTNTTCACGCAGAGCACGACGGGTTTTCCGCTCTTTAAGAGCATGGACGCGACGCTTTCGTCGTT
>WFLX010248442.1_pt1 | contig 10615 bp, 8 predicted proteins | sample 4967041 | NCBI WGS metagenome assembly WFLX01 (sample SAMN12857096, study PRJNA449069) | gut metagenome | isolation source: stool from male and female vole | host: Microtus ochrogaster | place: USA:Florida | collected 2017
CAGCGGAATTACACAGGCAGAAGGGAAGCAGCTTGGAATCGTTGTTCTTCCCATGCCCTTTATGATCAATGAAGAAACTTTTTATGAAGATATAACCTTAACGCAGACGGAATTTTATGAAAAGCTGGAAAGCGGCGTGAATGTGGTAACCAGCCAGCCTTCTCCGAAGTCCGTGCTAGAATTGTGGGACAAGCTTTTGAGTGAGTATGATGAGATTGTTCATATCCCTATGAGCAGCGGACTTTCCGGTTCCTGCCAGAGCGCAATGATGCTTTCTGAGGATTATGACGGAAAGGTACAGGTTGTAAACAATCAAAGGATCTCTGTTACCCAGAGGCAGTCTGCCTTAGATGCCAAAATGCTGGCAGAAAGAGGAATGGATGCAACTCAGATTAAAGAGTTTCTGGAAAAAGATAAATTTAATTCCAGTATATACATTATGCTGGATACCTTATATTATTTGAAAAAGGGCGGACGGATCACACCGGCAGCAGCGGCAATCGGAACGATGCTGCGTTTAAAACCGGTTCTTCAGATTCAGGGCGAAAAGCTGGATGCCTTTGCGAAAGCAAGAACGGTAAATCAGGGAAAATCTATTATGATATCGGCAATCCGAAATGATATGGAAACTCGTTTTGGAGGAGCAAGCGCAGACAATATCTGGCTGGAAATTGCATATACCAAGAATACAGATACGGCAATACAGTTTATGGAAGAATTAAAAAAAGAGTTTCCGGGATTTGATATTATATATAATCCCCTTTCATTAAGTGTGGCATGCCACATCGGACCCGGTGCACTGGCAGTTGCATGCTGTAAAAAGATAAAATAATTGGTAACAGAAAGAGGTTTAGCAATGGCGAAAGCGGCAGTTTATGATGCATCCAGCATCACGGTCTTAGAAGGGCTTGAGGCGGTAAGAAGAAGACCCGGCATGTACATCGGCAGTGTCTCCACTAAGGGTCTTAACCATTTGATCTATGAAATTGTAGATAATGCAGTGGATGAGCATCTTGCAGGCTACTGTGACAGAATTTGTGTGACGCTGGAGGCGGACGGTTCCGCCACAGTGGAGGATAACGGACGAGGCATTCCCGTAGGAATGCATGAAAAAGGAATCAGTGCGGAACGTTTGGTTTTTACAACGCTTCATGCAGGCGGTAAATTTGATGACTCTGCCTACAAGACCAGTGGCGGTCTTCACGGGGTGGGTTCCTCTGTAGTTAACGCATTATCCACGCATTTGACCGTGAGAGTCAAAAGTGGCGGGAATATTTATGAGGACCGCTATGAGAGAGGAACACCCACGGTAGAATTGATTGACGGGCTGCTTCCGGTGGTGGGGAGAGCAAAAGGAAGCGGAACATGCGTTAATTTTCTGCCGGATGATACTATTTTTGACAAGACCCGTTTTAAGGAGGATGAAATTAAAAGCCGTATGCATGAGACGGCTTATCTGAATCCGCAGCTTACCATTGTCTTTGAGGATAAGCGGAAGGAAGAGACGGAACACATTGAATATCATGAGCCGGATGGTTTGATCGGATTTATAAAGGATTTGAATAAATCCACAGAAAGCATCTGTGATGTGATTTATTTCAAAGGGGAAAGCGAAGGAATTTCCGTTGAGGGGGCTTTCCAGTACATTAATGAATTTCATGAAAATGTTTTGGGATTCTGCAACAACATTTATAATGCGGAGGGCGGAACCCATTTGACCGGTTTTAAGACTGCGTTTACCAACATTATCAATACCTACGCAAGAGAGTTAAATATATTAAAAGAAAAGGACGCAAACTTTACTGGTGCGGATGTGCGGAACGGTATGACAGCAGTGATATCCATCAAGCATCCGGATCCGAGATTTGAGGGACAGACCAAGACGAAGCTGGATAATCAGGATGCGGCAAAGGTCGTGTCCAAGATCACTGGAGATGAATTAGTCCGTTATTTTGACCGGAATCTGGATACTTTGAAGAATGTGATCGGCTGTGCAGAAAAGGCCGCTAAAATTCGAAAAACCGAAGAAAAGGCCAGAACCAATATGCTGACCAAGCAAAAGTTTTCCTTTGATTCCAACGGAAAGCTGGCGAATTGTGAATCCAGAGATGCTTCCAAATGTGAAATATTTATTGTAGAGGGCGATTCTGCAGGAGGCAGCGCCAAAACCGCAAGGAACCGTGCTTATCAGGCGATTCTGCCTATCAGGGGTAAAATCCTGAATGTGGAAAAGGCAAGCATTGATAAGGTCCTTGCCAATGCAGAGATTAAAACCATGATTAATGCATTCGGATGCGGTTTCTCGGAAGGTTACGGCAACGACTTTGATATTACAAAGCTGCGGTATGATAAAATTATTATTATGGCCGATGCGGATGTGGATGGAGCTCATATTTCCAACCTGCTCCTTACGCTTTTTTATCGTTTTATGCCGGAGCTTATTTATGAAGGACATATCTATATTGCTATGCCTCCACTTTATAAGGCTATGCCGAGCAAAGGGGCGGAAGAATATTTGTACGATGACAAGGCACTGGAGCGGTATCGTAAGAAGCATAAAGGACCTTTTACGTTACAGAGATATAAAGGATTGGGAGAGATGGATGCCCAGCAATTATGGGATACCACTTTAAATCCGGAAACCCGAATTTTAAAGCTGGTGGAAATTGAAGATGCCCGTATGGCTTCTGAAGTAACGGAAATGCTGATGGGAACGGAAGTTCCTCCCCGAAAAGCATTTATCTATGAGCATGCAACCGATGCGGAACTGGATATTTAATATGAAATTGCGGCGGACGTTTTTAAAGGGGAATGCCGCCATGGCTGCGGTGTTTTAAGCTGCAGGCAGAAAGGATAGAATGATAAATGGAAGAAAAGATTATCAAAACCGAGTATTCTGAGGTCATGCAGAAATCTTTCATTGACTATGCCATGAGCGTTATCATAGCCAGGGCACTGCCGGATGCAAGAGACGGACTAAAACCGGTACAAAGGCGTGTATTATATGATATGCATGAACTGGGAATCAAGTTTGATAAACCGTATCGGAAGAGTGCACGTATTGTGGGCGATACCATGGGTAAATACCATCCCCATGGAGATAGTTCGATTTATGATGCACTTGTGGTAATGACACAGGAGTTTAAAAAAGGACTTCCGCTTGTTGACGGTCATGGAAACTTTGGGAACATTGAAGGTGATGGAGCCGCTGCCATGCGTTACACGGAAGCAAGACTGGAGAAGGTTACACAGGAAGCTTTTTTGTCTGATCTGGATAAAGATGTGGTAGATTTTATGCCAAATTTTGATGAGACGGAAAAGGAACCCTCTGTGCTTCCGGCTAAATTCCCCAATCTTCTTGTTAACGGGTCCGAAGGTATTGCGGTAGGTATGGCAACCAGCATCCCCCCTCATAATCTGGGTGAGGTAGTGGATGCGGTAAAAGCATATATGCTGGATGAGTCCATTACGACCGAGGGACTTATGAAATATGTTAAGGGACCGGATTTTCCTACTGGCGGTATTGTAATCAACAAAGATGAACTTGCACAGATTTACGAGACCGGTGTGGGCAAAATTAAGGTTCGCGGAAAGGTCGATATTGAAAAGGGAAAGGCAGGAAAAACCAACGTTGTGATCAGCGAGATTCCTTATCCAATGATCGGCGTTAATATTTCTAAATTTCTTATGGATGTGGCTGCGCTTTCGGAGTCCAAAAAGACACAGGATATCGTAGACATATCAAATCAGTCCTCCAAAGAGGGGATCCGTATCGTGATTGAACTGAGAAGGGATGCGGATGTAGACAACTTTGTCAATATGCTGTACAAAAAGACCCGGCTGGAGGATACCTTTGGGGTTAATATGCTTGCAATTGCAGACGGCCGGCCGGAAATCATGAGCCTTAAGCAGATTATTAAGCACAATGTGGATTTTCAGTTTCAGGTGGCAACCCGTAAATATACCACATTACTTGAGAAGGAACGAGAGCGCAGGGAGATCCAGGAGGGCCTTATCAAGGCCTGCAATGTCATCGACCTTGTGATTGAAATCCTCCGGGGCTCTAAGGACAGGGCAATGGCCAAGGCCTGTCTGGTGGAGGGAAAGATTGACGGGATCAAATTCCGCTCTAAGGAATCCAAGATCATGGCGGCACAGCTCTGCTTTACGGAAAAGCAGGCAAATGCTATTTTGGAGATGCGTTTGTATAAACTGATCGGGTTAGAGTTGGAAGCGCTTATCAATGAACATGAGGAAACTCTGGCAAATATATATCGATATGAGGATATTTTAGAGCGCAGGGATTCTATGGCACAGGTGATCATCAATGATCTGGAACAGCTCCGCAGTGAATTTTCTGTTCCCCGCAGAACAGTTATTGAAAATGCGGCGGAGGCTGTTTATGTAGAAAAGAAAGCCGAAGAGATGGAAGTTGTCTTTTTGATGGACCGCTTTGGATATGCAAGATGTGTTGATCTGGCAGCTTATGAGAGAAATAAAGAAGCTGCGGATACGGAAAATAAATATGTATTTACCTGTAAAAACACAGGTAAGGTATGTCTGTTTACTAATACCGGACAGCTGCATACGGTGAAGGTCATGGATATTCCTTTCGGTAAGTTCCGTGATAAAGGGGTACCGATTGACAATATCAGTAACTTTAACGGAGAAAAGGAGATCGTTGTAGCGGTGGCAAGTCAGACCAGCTTAAATTTATATCGTATGATTTTTGTGACCAAACAGGCAATGATGAAGGTGGTAGACGGTGGAGAGTTTGATGTGGCGAAACGGACTGTGGCAGCCACAAAGCTTTCTGAGGATGATGAAGTGGTATCGGTTGAGGTGCTGAACGACCAAAAGCAGATTGTTTTACAGAGCCAGGAGGGATATTTCCTGAAGTTTAATGTGGATGAAATTCCGGAAAAGAAGAAAAATGCCATCGGTGTCAGAGGTATGCGCTTTACGGGAAAGGATCATGTGGAAAGTGTCTATTACACCAAAACCGGTGAGGAGCAGTGCATTACTTATCGCGAAAAATCCGTGGATCTTCATAAACTGAAGCTTGCTAAAAGAGATGGAAAGGGAACAAAGATCAGAGTATAGAACAGAAAGGGATTATATGCGTGTAATAGCGGGAAAAGCAAGAAGTCTAAGGCTGAAAACGCCAATGGGACAGGATACAAGACCGACTACGGACAGGATCAAGGAAACTTTATTTAATATGATTCAGGGAGAGATTGCGGATTGTATCTTTGTGGATTTGTTTGCGGGAAGCGGCGGAATCGGGATTGAAGCATTAAGCCGGGGAGCGAAATATGCTTATTTTATAGATAATGGACGGGAAGCAGCGGCATGCATACAGGAGAATCTTTCTTTTACGAAATTTACGGAGAAAGCAACGCTTTTGAAGCAGGATGTATTTACCGCACTTCCGATAATCCATGAAAAAGAAGCTGATATTATTTTTATGGATCCTCCCTATATGTCAGGATTGGAACGGGATTTGCTGGAAGCTTTAAGCCGGCAGACTTATGTGACCGGAAATACGTTATTGATTATGGAAGCGAAAATTGATACGGATTTTGAGTTTGCAGAGGAATTTGGATTTACAGTAGTACGCGAAAAGAAATACAAGACTAATAAACATGTGTTCTTAGAAAGAATTCTTTAGAAAGAATACTTTAGAAAGAATACTTTAGGAAGAATTAAAAAGAACCGGCAAAATGATGAAAAGGCAGGGAAAATTATGAAGGCAGCAATCTATCCGGGAAGTTTTGACCCGGTTACCTACGGACATTTGGATGTGATCAGACGTGCAGCAAAGATTTTTGATAAACTAACGGTCAGCGTATTAAATAATAAACTAAAGACTCCATTGTTTTCTGTGGAAGAACGTGTTAAGATATTACAAGAGGCAGTAAAGGATATGCCAAATGTAGAGGTGGAATCTTTCAGCGGACTTTTAGTTGATTATGCAAAATCCAGAGATATCCATGTGGTAATCAGAGGGCTTCGTGCAATTACTGATTTTGAGTATGAACTTCAAAATGCACAGACGAATGCGAAGCTGTCAAACGGCGNTCTTGATACCATATTTCTTNCGACCAGTCTGGAATATGCATATCTTAGTTCATCCAGCGTGAAAGAGATTGCAAGCTTTCACNGAGATATTTCTATGTNTGTGCCGGAGTTTGTTGCACAGCGTGTATATCAAAAGTATGGATNTGAGGTCAGTTAAACGGGGGAAAGGAAATGAGCAGCAGAATTGAACAATTAATTGATGAGATTGAAACTTACATTGACGGTTGTAAGTATCAACCGCTTTCCAATACAAAGATCATTGTAAATAAAGAAGAAATTGACGAGCTCCTTCGTGAACTCCGGATGAAAACACCGGATGAGATTAAGCGTTACCAGAAGATCATCAGTAATAAGGAGGCAATCTTAAATGATGCCCGTGCGAAAGCGGAAGCGCTTGTCAATGATGCAATGGTTCATACGAATGAGCTAATTAGTGAACACGAGATTTATCAGCAGGCCTACGCACAAGCAACTATTGTGGTTAAGCAGGCCAGCCAGCAGGCGCAGGAGATTTTGGACAATGCGGTTATGGAAGCGAACAATATGCGTGCGGCTGCTACACAGTATACCGATGATATTCTGGCAAATATCGAGAATTTAATGACTCAGACCATGAAAATGACAACGGATCATTACGAAAGTTTTATTACAGCATTAAATCATTATAGTGATGTTGTAAATGCCAACCGGGTGGAGTTAAATCCACCGGAGGTGGATGAGTATCTGCCCCCGGATACGCCTGAAGATGATAATACACAGGAAACGGGCGGAAATCTGAATCTTGATTTACTTTAATGACCGGATGCCTGCAGGTTTTTGCAGGTGGTCTTACTTAACTGATTTCCCGCCGGCTTGCCTTTTAGGAGAAGCTAGGAGTTGGCCGTCGGCCAACTCTTTTTTATGGGATAAGAAAGGAGACTTCACAGAGAAGTATGAAATATATTATTTCTTTAAGCCGCAGGATCAGAAAAGCAATTGTTATTGCATTTGGCTTGTTTGGTATCTTTTTTTTAGGTATGGGAATGTCAGTCAGAGCTGATGAACCTCTGGTCATTGTAATCGATCCGGGGCATGGAGGTGAAAACCGGGGTGGAGAGCATGAGCAGTATACGGAAAAGGATCTCACGCCTATTGTAGCAAGAGCTATGAAAGAGGAACTGGAAAAGTACGATGGCGTGGAAGTATATCTGACACATGACAGTGATATGGATATGAGTATTAAGGATCGGGCGTTGTTTGCAGCCGAAAAGAATGCTGATTTCTTATTTTGTCTTCATTTCAATATGTCAGTGAATCATAACTTATTCGGGGCGGAAGTATGGGTTCCGGCCACGGATGAATATTATTCAAAGGGGTATTCCTTTGCGCAGATTCAGATGCAGGAGTTTCTGGATCTTGGTCTTTATTCCAGAGGAATCAAGACAAGGATTAATGACCGGAATGAAAATTATTACGGGATTTTAAGATATTGCACGGAAGAAGGAGTTCCGTCGGTACTGATTGAACATTGTCATTTGGATCATCCGAAGGATCAGCCCTTTTATCAGGCAGGAGAGGAACAACTCAAAGCATTTGGCGTTATGGATGCCACTGCCGCAGCAAAATATTTTCATTTGAGATCAGAGATTCTTGGAGTAGATTATAGTGATTACGCTGTCCCGGAAACTCCGATCCCGGCAGATATCGTTCGTCCGGATGACACCGAACCGGAAGTATCGTTTATTGAAGTGACAGATATCGATGAAGAAAACAGAGAGCTTACTGTATTAATAAATGCAGAGGATTCGGATAGCTATATTTTGTATTATGAGTATAGCTTGGATGGCGGAAACAGTTATTCGGAATTGAATGAATGGCCTCGACCGGAATGGCACACGTCCCTGCCAAGCAATACGTTTACGATACAGGTTCCTTATGACCAACCGATTGATCTTCGAGTCAATGTGTTCAATGGTTTTGATCTTTGGACGGAGAGTAATATCATTTCCTTGGAGGCAATTCCGGATCCAGAGAGACTTAAAAGGGAAGCGGAGCTTGCTGCAACAAAGGAGGAAGAACTTCGAAAAGAGCAAGAAGAACTTCAAAAAAAACAGGAAGAGCTTCGAAAAGAACAGGAAGAAGCGGAAAGAGATGGGGAACTTGTTATAGAGCAGGAGGAAGTGCAGGAGATTTTAGCGGAAGAATACCAAACTTCGGATGAAGAATCACAATCGCTGCTGTTTGTTGCGGCTGCATTGGCGCTTATTTTTTTGGCAATGGTTTTTGTGGCATTTTTTATGGCAGGAAAAATCGATTTACTGCTGCGAGATAAAAAACGACGGTGATGGCAGTGAGGATTGCTTTGTGCATGATATATTCGGTAATGGACAGGTCGGTATGACGAATCATGCTGTAAGTCTGCAGTGTGCAGGATAAACCGCCGAAGGGCAGTACGCAAAGTACAAAATAGGAGGCATGTTTCCCCATCACACTGATTCCGCCGGTGATTTCCAAAAGACAGCAGATGCCCCCTTTAAGAAGATCCATTTGCGGGAAACCGGCTAAGAGACCGGATAAAAGCACAGGAAGGATAAAAAGCAGATTAAAGACGATCATATAACCGCCCAGCCGGGCAATATTCAGCAGTGCATTTTCAATGGACTGATCCAGTGCACAGGCAAGGGAAAGAGTATGGGCGCCGGCTTGATAATCCGCGTGGAGGGGGCTTATCCGGTTGGAATAGGTTGTGTAGCGGAGAAACAGTCCGTACAAAAAGGGAAGACCATACATACCAAACAGGTATAGACCGGGAGCAGAGATTCCAAGCGTGGGTATCACAAAGCTTAAAAAGTAAACCGGACCGATGTTGTTACAAAATGCCAGCAGAAAAGACGCCTCGTCCTTAGTAATCTGCCGGCTTTCATAAAGCTGTGCCGCCGTATGAGCTCCCATGGGGAACCCGCATAAAAATCCTACCAGGATACCATAAATACAGGCAGGGCTTGTATGAAACAGACGTCCAAGAATGGGCATAAGGAATTTGACACAGGGAGCGGCGAGATCCATTCGGATCATAATTCCGGAAAGAACCATAAACGGGAAAAGTGNNGGGATCATTTTTTGGAACCACAAATTAAGTCCATTTAAGGAATAATTCAGACATATGTCAGGATAAAGCAGAATAATGGCTGTAAGACCGACAAAAAGAATGACATATAGAGAAAATTTATGTTTCATGATAGGCTCCCGTTATAATTTATGTTATGATAATGCTTATGAGAATTGACAGATTATTATGCGAAATGAATATAGGTACAAGAAGCCAAGTGAAGGAGCTTTTAAAGAAGGGACTCGTCACAGTGAACGGAATCACAGTGACAAAGGCGGACACGAAAGTTGTTGAAAAGACGGATCGGATCATTTGTCAGGGAAAAGAATATTNCNATCGNCCTTTTGTTTATTATNTGATGAACAANNCGGCAGGNGTCATCTCTGNGACAACAGATATTCGGGAAAGANCCGTGTGGAATCTTTTCTGTGAGCGGATATCTGAGGCAAATAACGGAGATCTTACAGGAATTCCGGTGAAGGATATTTTTCCGGTGGGAAGGCTGGATAAGGATACGGTAGGATTGCTTCTTCTTACTAATGACGGGGAGACGGCACACCGGCTTCTGGCTCCCAGCAGCCATGTTCCGAAGAAATACTTTGTGAAAACAGACTATCCCCTTGATATTGATGCCTTTGCACAGTTACAAAACGGTGTGGATATTGGTGAAAAAAACCTGACCAGGCCTGCACTGCTGGAATATAGCGATAAGAATACACCAGAAAACCCGGAGTATTACCTAACCATCACGGAAGGAAAGTTCCATCAGGTAAAAAGAATGTTTCAGGCAGTGGGACGAGAAGTAATTTATTTAAAGAGAGTTTCTATGGGAAGTCTTGAACTGGATAAAACACTTCCGGAAGGACAGGTGCGGGAATTAACACAGGAAGAGGTTGATGCTTTATGCTCAAAGAAATAGATGCAGTATTATTTGATTTAGACGGATCGCTGGTGGATTCCATGTGGCTTTGGAGAGATATTGATATAGAATATCTGGGACGTTATGGAATTCCGTTACCGGAAGGATTACAGGCGGATATTGAAGGGATGAGCTTTTCTGAGACAGCGGTTTATTTTAAGGAGAGATTTCAGCTGCCGGGAACCCTGGAAGAAATCAAAAAAGACTGGAATCAAATGGCATGGGATAAGTATACCCATCAGGTTCCTTTAAAGCCGGGGGCGGCAGAATTTATAAAAAACTGCCAAAGGCACAAAATCCATTTGGGTATTGCATCCAGCAATTCAAGAGAATTAATTGAAAATGTATTGAAAGTGCATGGAGTATTAGATTTTTTTGATGCCATCGTGACAGGATGCGATGTGGAAAAAGGGAAACCGGCGCCGGATGTATATCTGGAGGCAGCTAGACAATGTAAGGTACGACCAGATCGCTGTCTGGTGTTTGAGGATATTGTTGCCGGAATTTTAGCAGGAAAATCTGCAGGA
>WFLX010292151.1_pt1 | contig 10615 bp, 8 predicted proteins | sample 4967041 | NCBI WGS metagenome assembly WFLX01 (sample SAMN12857096, study PRJNA449069) | gut metagenome | isolation source: stool from male and female vole | host: Microtus ochrogaster | place: USA:Florida | collected 2017
TTTTCCTCCGGCGTCGTTTATTAATATTCCTACAGTCGATTTCCTTCCCGGAACGCTCCATGACTGGCCATAAATCCTATCGAACAATACCTTAGGTTTTTCCGTTGAGCGTTTTGCCAAATCAGCTAAATGTTGATATTCATTTTCTGTGACAGAAAAGAGGGAATCAGCTTCCGAAGCCCTATCATACAATCGTCCGTAAAATTTCATCCACTCCGCACGACCTAATGGCGATGGTTCCATATAATCTGCACATTCTATTATTGGAATTCCGAATTTATTAATCTTTGATTCTCCTCCTCCATTTTCGTATGGTGACAGAAGCACGGCATCCGGTGAGAGTTGTATTATTTTTTCTAAATTGGGTGAAAGACTACTTCCACAATCCTTTATTCTTCCAGATTGTAATCCCTCCTTTACTTTCTCATCTACTATATATTCTTTATCGCATATACCTGCTATGGCATCCGATTTACCTAATTCAGATATCAAGGAATTATGGACTGAAGAATACACCAAAGAATTTTTAAGTGGAACCCTTATTACTGTGGCATCGCTGAAACCGTCAGGCATTTCTTGACCGTTTTCCAATAATATAAGCCGCTGTAATGTTTTCAGTGTATCCCAGGGATTACGAAGTTCTACAAATGTGAAACCGTCATATTCCTCCATTTTGATATTGGAAGCATAACGAAATTCTATGGGCTCACCTTTTGAATTAATAACATTGGAGGAACTTCCTCCGCAACTTTGCAGAAGAAATCCCCCAATGGTCAAGATTGAAATTAATAGAATAGTATTTTTTGTCATTAAAGATCAGATTTACTATTTGTTGAAGAAAATNGCAGCCGGACCCGAGCCTGTTCTGAATTTCTTCATAAGATTCAGNTCTGTGCCATATACACATGTCCAACCCGGAGCCTCATAATCGGCAAACATACCCGCAGGTTTATCGTAGGTGGTAATTATGATATTCCCGGTGTTAGGATCTATTCCTACATTCGATGGTGCGGGCGCATCCTCGAATGAAACGGGTGTCTGTTCTCCGGTTTGTGTGTTAACAAGAGTATAGGTCAACATCGATCCCTCTGCGACATAAGGATTATTGCCTATCAATAATGTATGACTACCGGTTGTAGCTACAGTAGCATCAGCTATCTTCTCAGCTCCGTCAGTGGTAATTTTATATACTGCAGAAGGCACATCAAAATAGTTGCCCATACTCAACAGATATAAGTTAGATCCGTCACTCATGAATTTTGTAGGATTCAAGGGTACGGTTATCACATCCTCTTCTTTAAATGGATTTAATGTCACGACAGAAGCCGTGGTGCCGTAAGGTTTGTTTTCAAGATAATTCATACCCTCTGAATTGGGCACATAAAGCTTTCCGTCATGAAGGCACATTATGTCAGGATTAGCCCCGACTTTCACAGTAGCTTCAATATTATATTTTGTTGTATCAAGTCGGGCCACATAGCCTTCATATAAGCAAACATATATCTTTCCTCCGGTCGCCACCATAGATCTCGGGGATCTACCTTCCTGAGATTTTTCAAGACTTATCTTTTCGATACTTTTGAATGTAAACCGATCGATCACCTCTATTGTATATGATTCAGATGCGCCTACATAAATTTTAGAACCGTAAACAACTCCGCATTGCGGTGTACTCCCTAAGGTTCGGCCATTCTTCGATTTAAAAACATCATTGGGGTGTATGNCGCTGTCAGTGTATTCAGGTCAATCACACTAAGACCTCCGTCAATTCCTGAATAAGAGTTTCCTTGATTTAATACATAAGCTGCATCCACAATTACTTCAGGCCCCGAAGGTACATCAGGCTTTCCTGGTTCCTCGTTATCATCACTACAAGCTGTGAATGTCAAGGCTGGAATGCAACCTGATAATAGAATTTTAACAAATTTCTTCATGTCTGTTTTAGTTTTGTTTTATGTTAAAATAAACCGGTTTATCTTTTGAAGATTATTTAAAGTTGAAGTCAACCCCGACGCGCCATGATCTTCCGGGCATTGGATAACGTGCAACAATTTCGTATTGTTTATTAAAAAGATTGAGCAGATCTACACGCCCTTCTATTTCAAATCTCTTGAAACGGAATGTTCTGAAAAGTCCTAACCCGAATTCAGCGAATCCGTCTATCTTGCTCTCGGGTAAATTACTGCTTGTGGTGAAACGTTCTCCTGTTGCGGTCATGTGTAGAGCAATGTTGGCCCATGGATTTAACCAAGACAGGGATGTGGAACCGGAGTTACGGGGAATATATGCAACCTGTTTCATCCAATCCACACTCTCTTTGGATGTTCTCGGTTCAGCTCTTTGATATGAATAGGTTCCTGAAAGAAGTAAACTGTTTCCTTTACTGAGTTCAAAAGTAGTGGAAAGAGTAGCATCAATCCCGAATACCCGTACCTTACCAATATTAGACATTCGCCATATAAACATATTATAAGGTACCGCTACAATTTTGTTCTTAACGAAATTTACATATCCATCTAAGGACGCAGTAACTTCAGACCACCATTCTTTGGGTGACCCTTCAAAAGTTAATCCTAAATTCAACTGATCTGTAATCTCAGGATTCAAATTAATACTTCCATAGTGATCAAAGTAAAGCTCATTGAAGGTTGGAAGGCGGAAAATATTCTTGTAGGAACCCCTTATATAGAAATCTACTGACGTTGGCTTATATGAAAAGTTAAATGAAGGTGAAAAACGTTTCTCATCTTTCCCGGCATCTCCTGAGCGCGCTCCGTTTAGATAAATGGAATATAAAACCCTTCCCATAAGGGAGAGATGATCGTTCCTGTACTTTAAAGCAAGAGTCTGAAGTATTGAATGACGGAATGGGGAAGTTGATGCCGTTGAATTTGATGTCAGATTATTCCATATCCAGTCAGCCGAATAGTCGGCGGAGATACCTTTACCGGAGGTATACAATAAAGCAGCCGAACCGTAGGTTTCTCTCTGTATATAGTAATTATGTAACATTCCCCCCGGATATATTTCCTGAAAGTCTTTATATCTTGATGAAGCCCAGTTGAATTTGGCATTGGCCAACAGGGAGAACACAGACGAAAGTCGGCCTTTGAATTGAAACTGACCGAAAAAATTCCGTTCTCTCAAATGTTCGTTACTTTCGCTGACATAATAGATTACGGGTCCCGGAAGATCGCGTGAATTATCATATTGATACAATTTAAATGAAATGGTTTTGCCATCCCATTGTCTTCTTCCTGTTAATTCAGTATGCCAGGAATTCATTTTGGAATGTTCCCGTCTTTCCCTTGTGTAGATATTTCCGTTTTTTAAGGTAAAAGGATAATTGTTGTCTGCGTGGGTATACTCACCGTTTATTGATATTGCGTTACCTTTACCGTCGGAAAACTCATACCGTAGATAAGGATTATAAAACCCGAATGAACCGATTTTCATTTGAGCTCTCACTTTACTTCCGGATATTTCAGAAATTACCGGGCTGAAAGATGAGATATATAGTGAAGATGCTGAAGCAGAGGCCCGAGCCGGAATGAAAATATCGTCATTATCCCCTGAGAATAGTGATATATTATTAAGATTACTAAGGGAATATCTTGACAGATCAATCTGACCGTTTTGACAGTCGCTTAACGCTACACCGTCATATAGCACAGCCGTATGCTCACTGCCAAGACCTCTAACTGACAATGTCTTCAACCCACCGTTTCCACCATAATCCCTCAAAGTAACTCCCGGGAGCCTTCTTATAGCATCGGAAATATCAGTTATGGCAGTGTTCTTTATCTGTTCTGCATTGATTGATTTTACAGGAGTGGCGGAGGTAGCCTCTTTTGAAACCACCTGCGACTTTACTTGTAAATCAGGGAGCAGTGTCACCACTGTATCCTGTGCTTTACAAAAATTCACCTCGACTGATATAGCCGAGGTGAGAAATGCTATTGATAAGTTAATAATCAGATTCAGTTTTCTCATCCTCGAAGAAAATCAAATTTACTATACCTCTTTTTTGAGATACGTTGGAAAGTTTAACATCATGAAAGGTCGGACTTTTACCGTAGCGAGACTGTAGAGGAATCACACCTCTTTCTATCATTGATGTTTTAGCGATTAAATAACCGCAAATTTCATTCCAGTGCAAAGTTAATAATTATTTCTTTACTTAATGCAAATTCTTATTCATTTTTATTAATCTTCAATCGGATGTTTGCTTCAAAAAATCTTTATAAATCTCTTATTTCTTTCATAATTATACAAGTTTATTGGATAATTAATACTTTGTTATTAACTTTGTACCCGAAATTGTCAATTTGATAATAAATAATTTAAATTATGAGTCTGATAATACCTGAGCATTATAAACAGAAATTACTTCCTGAAACAACAGAGGTCGCGATTAAAATGATAAAACAGGAATTCCAGAAAAAATTATCTGAAGCTTTAGGCCTCCGTAGAGTTACAGCTCCTTTGTTTGTATTGTCCGGTACCGGTCTTAATGACGATCTTAACGGAGTGGAACGCCCGGTCTCTTTCCCTGTAAAGGATCTCAATGAAAGAAAGGCGGAAGTGGTTCATTCTTTAGCAAAATGGAAAAGAGCGAAATTAGGGGCCTACGATATTGCACCCGGCTATGGTCTGTATACTGACATGAATGCAATTCGTGCAGATGAGGAACTCGATAATCTTCACTCGCTATATGTTGACCAGTGGGACTGGGAAAAAACCATAAATGAAAGCGATCGTAATTTAATGTATCTGAAGGAAACCGTACGTAAAATCTATAAGGCGATTCGAGAGACTGAACAAAAGGTTTTCGAGACATTTCCTCATATCACGCCTCGTTTACCGGAAGAAATTACCTTTATTCACACTGAAGACCTGCTCAAGCAATATCCTGATCTTTCACCCGCTGAACGTGAATCTCGTGCGGCTAAAAAGTATGGCGCTATTTTCCTGATCGGAATCGGTGCTCCCTTGAGCGATGGCAAACCTCATGACGGACGTGCTCCGGATTATGACGACTGGATTTCAGTAAATGAGGAGGGTTATCAAGGATTAAACGGTGATATCCTTGTTTGGGATTCAGTGCTTGGTAGGTCTTTTGAACTTTCATCAATGGGTATAAGGGTCAGTCCCGAATCATTGAAACGACAACTCGAGGAGAGAGGTTGCACTGAACGGGCTGAACTTAATTTTCACAAACGCCTGCTCAATGGCGAACTTCCCTATTCTATCGGAGGAGGTATAGGCCAGAGTCGTCTATGCATGTATTTGCTTCAGAAAGCTCATATAGGTGAAGTGCAAGCTTCTATATGGCCGGAAAATCAGGTCGAAGAATGTAGAAAAGCCGGTATTCTTCTAATGTAATTTTCTCACATCTGATTACTTTTGCCCTTTATACGTAAAAAGACTTAAACTTCAGGAGTTGTTTATTTAAAATACAACTCCTGTTATTTTTATACCTTATTTATGTCATTTAATGCATAAATAAGAACCATTTTTTATATTTTTTTTATAAGATTTGCACTTTAGAAAAATTTTGCATAATTTTGCCGGACTAAATAAAATTTACTACATAAAGGAACAATGTTGTAGGATTGTTTCCCACGACATGCCGCTACAGGTAAGAATAATATTATGGTGAACCAACTCAGAAGCTACGCCAGCACCTTTGGAAGACGGATGGCGGGAGCTCGTGCCCTTTGGCGTGCCAATGGCATGAAAGAGGAGCAGATGGGTAAACCCATCATTGCTGTTGTAAACTCTTTCACCCAGTTTGTGCCCGGTCATACCCATCTTCATGAAATCGGTCAGATAGTTAAAAAAGAAATTGAAAAACTTGGTTGTTTCGCAGCCGAGTTCAATACCATTGCCATAGACGACGGAATCGCCATGGGACATGACGGTATGCTTTATTCATTGCCTTCGCGCGATCTTATAGCCGACTCTGTAGAATATATGGTTAACGCTCATAAAGCGGATGCTATGGTTTGCATCAGTAACTGTGATAAAGTTACTCCCGGAATGCTCATGGCAGCCATGCGTCTCAATATACCTACTATTTTTGTTTCCGGTGGTCCGATGGAAGCCGGAGATGTTAACGGCCGTAAGCTCGACCTTATTGATATAATGATTGATTCAGCAGATACTTCAGTATCTGACGAAGAGGTTGAAGTGCTCGAAAAAGAAGGTTGTCCCACATGTGGATCATGTTCAGGCATGTTTACAGCTAACTCCATGAATTCTCTGAATGAGGCAATCGGTCTCGCTCTCCCGGGGAATGGTACCATTCTTTCTACACATGCCAACCGTATCGAACTGTTCAAGGAAGCGGCACGTAAAATTGTTGAAAACACCTATAAATATTATATGGAGGGAGATGACTCAGTCCTGCCACGTAATATTGCCACAAGAGAGGCAATGCTCAATGCCATGACCTTGGATATTGCTATGGGTGGAAGCACTAACACTGTTCTCCATCTCCTTGCAGTTGCAAATGAGGCCGGTGCAGATTTTACTATGGCAGACATTGATATGCTTTCACGTAAAACTCCTATTTTATGTAAAGTCGCTCCTAATTCCCATTATCATATAGAAGATGTAAACCGTGCAGGTGGCATCCTTTCTATTATGAAAGAGCTTGCCGATAATGGGCTGGTTAATACAGAGGTCAAACGTGTGGATGGACTAACACTTGCCGAAGCTATCGACAAATATGCCATAGGCGGTAAGGAATATTCTGATAAAGCCGATACGCTATGGCATTCCGCCCCGGGTCACAAGCATACCACTGTGATGGGTTCACAAGACAACAAGTACAAAGACCTTGATACAGATCGTGAAAAAGGATGCATCAGAAATTTTGAAAATGCCTACGTAAAAGACGGTGGATTGGCTGTACTTAAAGGAAATATAGCTAAAGATGGCTGTGTAGTGAAGACTGCGGGTGTTGATGAGAGTATTTTTAAATTCTCGGGTCCGGCAAAAGTATTCCATAGTCAGGAAGAGGCTGTGGAAGGAATTCTTAAAGATAAGGTTAAGAGTGGAGATGTAGTTGTCATCACTTTTGAAGGTCCCAAAGGTGGGCCCGGTATGCAGGAAATGCTCTACCCTACTTCATATATAAAAAGTAAACATCTTGGCAAGGAATGTGCCCTTATAACCGACGGCCGTTTCTCAGGAGGCACATCAGGTCTTTCTATAGGTCATATATCTCCGGAGGCTGCTTCAGGTGGTAATATTGCACTTGTAAGAGATGGTGATATTATAGACATNGATATCCCGGGCCGTGCAATCAATGTGCGTATTTCTGATGATGAAATCGAGCGAAGACGTGCTGAAGAAGAAGCCTATGGTAAAGACGCTTTTACACCACGCAATCGCGACCGAGTGGTCAGTCGTGCTTTAAGGGCATACGCTTCAGCNGTAACTTCAGCTGATAAAGGGGGCGTTCGTTCAGATATCTGATCTCAGCCACATAATGAGTTCTCATTTTTCCTTAAAGAAAACTATCTCTGATATGAGTAACAAGATAACAGGTTCAGAAATTCTTATCCGTTCTCTTATCGATAACGGTGTGGATAAGGTTTTCGGTTATCCGGGAGGGTCCATAATGCCGGTTTATGACCATCTGTATGACTATACTGACCGGCTTCATCATTATCTTGCACGCCATGAGCAAGGGGCTATTCATGCAGCTGAAGGCTTTGCACGTGCCTCCGGCAAAACAGGTGTGGTCATCGCCACTTCGGGTCCGGGTGCTATGAATCTCATTACGGGATTAAATGATGCCTTAATGGATAGCACGCCAATCGTGGCAATTACGGGCCAAGTACAATCGGCACTCTTGGGTAAAGATGCATTCCAGGAAAGTGATGTTGTCAGTGTTACCCTTCCTGTGACAAAATGGGCCGTCCTGGTGCGTCGTCCGGAAGATATAGCACCTGCGGTAGCCCGTGCTTTCTATATCGCAAATACGGGTCGTCCGGGTCCTGTTGTGATCGACCTGTCTAAAGATGCTCAGACCGGGCTGGCTGATTACCATTTTGAGAAATGTAATTTTATCAGAAGCTATAATCCCTATCCTGAGATTTCTGAAGAACTTCTCAAAGAGGCTGCCGACCTTATCAATTCAGCGTCGCGTCCTATGATTCTTTCAGGTCACGGAGTCACGATTTCAAAGGCTGAAGATGAACTGTTGACATTGGCTGAAAAAGCTGAAATACCGGTTGCNTGCACAATGCTTGGCCTCTCTTCCATCCCTACAGCTCATCCTTTGAATAAAGGAATGCTTGGAATGCACGGAAATCTTGGTCCCAACATCAATACCAATAAAGCCGACTTGCTCATCGCTGTCGGAATGAGATTTGATGACCGTGTTACAGGTGATGTGAAAAAATATGCGCCTGATGCAAAGATTATTCATATAGATATCGACTCGAGTGAGTTTGACAAAACAGTCAAGAGTCACTTGCATCTCCATTCGGATGCCAAGTCAGCACTCTCACAATTGTTGCCACTCGTTAAAGAAGCTTCACACAAGGCTTGGTCAGACTCGTTCGACTCGCACGCAGAAGTTGAGGATGAACGTGTAAAAGCTCGTGAAATAAATGCTTCCACNCCCGATGGGAAAATGCTTATGGGGGAAGTGGTAAATAAGGTCAGCAAAGCTTTTGGAGATGATGCTATTCTTGTAACCGACGTTGGACAAAATCAGATGTTCTCTGTAAGATATTTTTCTTTCAAGAACCGTAGGAGTTGCATCTCTTCAGGCGGACTCGGAACAATGGGTTTTGGCCTTCCGGCATCTATAGGAGCCAAAATCGCTGAACCGGAAAGAAATGTCGTGCTCTTTATCGGTGACGGTGGTTTCCAGATGACTGTTGAGGAACTCGGAATGATTCTTGAATATAATGTCAAGGTAAAAATAGTGCTTCTCAATAATAATTTCCTTGGCAATGTTCGCCAATGGCAACATCTTTTCTTCAATTCTCGCTACAGCTCAACGCCAATGAAGAATCCCGATTTTGTGCGTCTTGCTGAAGCATACGGTATAAAAGCTGAAGATGTTGCCCACCGTGACCAACTTGACGATGCTATAAAGAGAATGATTGACTTTGACGGAGCATACATCCTTAATGTGAATATCGATGAGACTGATATGGTGTTCCCAATGACACCTGGTGGTCACGGCGTGGATGAGATACTTCTTAATTCAAAGGAATATTACAAACCNGTTTAATAGACCTGCGTAATGGATAATCAACTTTTTACTATTTCTGTGTTTACAGAAAACCAGGTGAGTCTTCTTCATCAGATTTCTATGATTTTCAGCCGCAGGTGTCTCAATATCGAGTCTCTGTCTGTTAGTGCCTGCTCAATACCGGGTGTCCATAAATTTACAATCACTTGTAAAAGCACTCGTGAAATGATGGAGCATGTTGTAAAGCAGATAGAGAAACGCATCGATGTCATCAAAGCTTTTCTTCATACTGATGATGAAATTGTATTTCAGGAGGTTGCTCTCTTCAAAGTTCCAACTGTCAGTGTGTTGCAAAGTAACATCGAAGATATTGTAAGAGTAAACGGTGCANGTGNGCNGGAGATNCATCCGGAATATACTGTNTTTGAAAAAACAGGTCACACTNTCGAGANAAAGCAACTATTTGAAAAGCTGANACCTCTTGGCCTGCGCCAGTTTGTCCGTTCAGGCAGAATTGCTGTCACCAAGGCTCCTATGGAATTAGTGGATGAATATCTTGAGAAACAGGAGCGTCGTCGCCAAGGTCTCGAGAATTAAAATTGATCCAAGAGATTAAGATTAATCTGCTTCTTATTTAACATTTCCTTTTACTCTTTTATTGATATAATTCAAACCATAAACATATAATTAATAATGGCAAAATTAAAATTCGGTGAAGTTGAAGAAACTGTAATCACCCGCGAAGAATTTCCTTTGGAAAAAGCTCGTGAAATACTTAAAGATGAAACTATAGCCGTTATCGGTTACGGTGTTCAGGGTCCGGGTCAGAGCCTTAACCTCCGCGACAACGGTTTTAATGTAATCGTTGGACAACGTGCCGGCAAAACTTACGATAAGGCTGTGGCTGATGGTTGGGTACCCGGTGAGACTCTTTTCTCTATCGAAGAGGCTTGTGAGAAAGCCACAATCATCATGTGTCTTCTCTCTGATGCTGCCGTTCTTTCTGTTTGGCCTACCATTAAGAAACACCTTACTCCCGGTAAGGCACTCTATTTCTCTCATGGCTTCGCCATCGCTTGGCCTGACCGCACCGGTGTGGTTCCCCCGTCTGATGTTGACGTTATTCTCGTTGCTCCCAAGGGTTCAGGCACATCTCTTCGTACTATGTTCCTTGAAGGCCGTGGTCTTAACTCAAGCTATGCCATCGAACAGGATTACACTGGCCGAGCTCTCGATCGCACTCTCGCTCTTGCCATTGGCATCGGCTCAGGTTATATCTTCGAGACGACCTTCAAGCGTGAAGCTTACAGTGACCTTACAGGCGAACGTGGTTCACTTATGGGTGCTATCCAGGGTCTGCTCCTCGCTCAGTATGAGGTGCTCCGTGAAAACGGA
>WFLX010059899.1_pt1 | contig 10611 bp, 9 predicted proteins | sample 4967041 | NCBI WGS metagenome assembly WFLX01 (sample SAMN12857096, study PRJNA449069) | gut metagenome | isolation source: stool from male and female vole | host: Microtus ochrogaster | place: USA:Florida | collected 2017
CTACCACCGCAACACTCTGCCCACAATTTCGGCCGACTCGCTGCTCATAAACTTTCCGAACTACTACACCAAATTCACCAATACCAACCACGCGGTGCCCGCGCTGATGACCGCCAACCCTGACCGCCGGCTTGAGGAACAATCGTTCATAACCCTGTTTAAAAACGCCGGCTACCGCACCGCATGGTTTGCCAACCAGAACCTTACGCGCTATTACTCATATTTTGCCAACGAGGCCGACACGCTGATTTATTGCAACGACGGCAAATCGGTTATGCGCTATCAACCGCTGCTCGACAGCGATATGCTCCCGGCATTCAGCCGGTGGCTCGACAGCGACGACCCGAGGCCGCGGCTGGCGATTCTGCACTGCATAGGCTCCCACTGGTGGTATCCGCTCCACTACACCCGCGCCGATGCACTCTACTCCCCCGAAGTGACCCACAAAGAGGTTGCCGGCCTTAAGCGCGACGAAATCATAAATTCCTACGACAACACCATTTTGGCCACCGACCGCTTTTTGTCGGAGCTCCGCGCCATTGTTGGCAACCGCAATGCGATTATCGTGTTTGTTTCCGACCATGGCGAGCTGCTCGGCGAAAATGGCCGCTACCTGCACGACGGCGACCAGTATCCGATTCACCACCCGGCGGCGTTTATGCTGCCTACGGCAACCTACGCCGAAAACTACCCTGCCCTGATTGACTCGTTGCGGACGGTGGCGCCGAAGCCGGTAACTTCGGCCTCGAATTTCAAAACCATGGTCGACGTAGGCCGCCTGCAAGTAAACCTGCCGCAGTAAGCTCAATGCCTCGTCGAGGCGTTGCGCGGGTGGTAGAGAAGAATCTCCTTGCGCAGGTGCGAGCGGTCGAGGTGAATGTAGATTTGGGTCGTGGCGATGCTTTCGTGGCCGAGCATCTGCTGAATGGCGCGCAGATTGGCACCCCCTTCAAGCAGGTGAGATGCAAAAGAGTGGCGCAGTGTGTGGGGCGACACTTCGGTAGTGATTCCCGCCTCGCGAGCAAGATGTTTAACAATGTNAAACACCCTCATGCGGGTTATGCGGCGGCCGGTGCGTGGCGCCAGAAAANCATAGTNTTCTTCGCCCGGATAGATTTTGCNGGAGGCACGTTGCTCNAGCCATTGGCGCAAAATGTCGACCGTAACCTCGCCCATCGGCACCAAACGCTCTTTCGACCCCTTGCCGACTACCGAGAGATAGCCTTCGTCGAGATTCAGCCGGTTGATTTCAAGGTTAATAAGCTCGCTGACGCGCAAGCCGCAGCCATATAGTGTTTCCATGAGCGCGCGGTCGCGCAGCGCCTGCGGAGAGTCGGGGTCGATGGCCTCGATCATGGCGTCGATTTCGCCAACCGACAATACCGAGGGCAAATGCAGGCCGATTTGCGGCGGTTCGAGCAGCAGCGCCGGATTCGTTTCCAGATAGTTCTCGGCCACCAGATAGCGAAACAGCGCGCGAATGCCGCTGACCAGCCGGCGCAGCGAGCGGGGTGCCAGTCCGAGGTCAACCATGGCCACCATGAACTCATGGAGCGTTTCAACCTCCACGCGGTCGAGCGTAAGGTCGCGTTCCTCAAGAAATTCCAGCAGGCGACGGCTATCGCGCAGATAAGCCTCGCGCGAGTTGTCGGCGTTGCCCGCCTCCAGCAACAGGTATGCCTCGAAGCCGCCGAGTAGCTTGCGCTTATCTGCAGGAATGGTTCTCACCGGAAATGATTCTTACTGGGGATAGTTGAGATTCTCGGCCTTAGGGTTGGCCAACACCTCGTTGAGATAGCGGGCAGCCAAAGCCTTGGCGGCAGGAAGGTCGTTGAAAGTATAGTTGCCGCAATCGCGCGCCGTGGCGCCCGGAATTTCGCCCTCAAAATTGGCTATAAACTCAAAGGTGCGGCGCATCAGCGGCAAAATATCTTCGCTGCCGAGGTCGCCCTGAAGAATCAGATAAGAGCCGGTGCAACAGCCCATAGGGCCCCAGTAGACCACGCGGTCGGCCCACTCGGGGTCGTTCCGCAAAAAGGTTGCAGCCAGGTGCTCCATGGCGTGTAGTGCCTTAGGGTCGGCCGCAGGCTCGCGGTTGGGGCGGGTCAGGCGTATGTCGAAGGTTGTCAGCACATCGCCCGAGGGGGTGCGGTCGCGGCGGCTCACGAATATTCCGCGCTCCAGGCGCAGATGGTCGATTTGGAAGGAAGCGATTTTTTTCATTTTATATCTTCGAGCAGGCTGCTGACTATTGAAAAGGCTTCGCGCGGAGCGGCCTCCCAGAATGAGTCATATTGCGCGCCGTTGTCGGCAACCTGGCCGGGAGTATCGGAAATTACGCGCAGGCAAAGGAAATCAACCCCGAAGCGGTAGCAGGTCTGGGCTATGGCCGTGCTCTCCATGTCAACGCCAACGGCGTCGGGATAGAGCGCAAGCACATGGTCAACCGTTTCACGGCGGTCAACGAAAATATCGCCGGAGGCAACAATGCCGAACTTGACCATCGGGTTATTTTTCAGCGCCGGCAACTCCAGCAACGCCGCCGGAGCTTCAAAGAGCTGCGGACAGTCGGCTGCCTGACCGGGCTGAGTGCCGGGGCCGCACCAAACGTCGTGATAGCCCACGGCGGTGGCCGCAACTACGTCGAGCACACCGGCTGCACCGCCGGTGCCGCCGGCAACGCCCGTGTTGATAATCAGCTTGGGGGCAAACAGTTGAATCAGGGCGCGGGCTCCCAGGGCGGCGTTGACCTTGCCTATGCCGCATTTGGTGGCACAAACCTCGTGGGTGCCAAGGCTGCCGTAATAAAACGTAAACCCGTCGGCCTCAGCGACCTTCGGGTTTCGGATTAGTGGAAGAAGGAGTTGCATCTCCTTATCCATTGCAACAATAATTCCAATCTTCATTATTAAAGGTTAAGCGTAACGGTCATCGAGGGGATTTCGGGATTATAGGCGACCTCGCCGTTGATGGCGGTTTCAATTGCCGGATAGCTGGGAACCCTGACGGCTGCGGAGCCGGGAGTAGCACCGGGAGCAGTAATTGTGAAGCGACAGGTCTTTTCGCTAACGGCAACGCTAACGATTATATGGCCCGACTCCAGCGAGCGAACCATGGCATCGACGCAGGCCAGCAGCAGCAGCTGAATGCGGCGCGGATCGCCGGTGATTATCGGAGTGCCCGGAGCGGGTTTAACGCCAATGGTCAGTCCGGGGTTCAGGTTCGGCTCAACGGTTTCGGCGGTGATAGTTGCGAGCTTGTTAGGCTCAACGGGAACGCTAATCGAGGTTACCGGCTTCGATTCGTTGAGGGCAAATTCGTGCATATCGCCTGTAACGGTCTGAATAACGCGGGTGTTGCTGTCGATAATGTCAATGAAGTTCTTGATGTAGCCCTTGATATCGTCGTCGGGAACGGCATCGACAATCATTTGCGAATAGTTGGCAATGCCCGACAGGGGCGTCGACAGCTCGTGGGAAATATAGGTCATCAGCTGCAACTTTTCACTTTCGCGGCGATGTGACTCTTCGAGCTGCTTCTCTAACTGTGCATTCTTTTTCTTATATTCGGCTAATGCCTTGTCCAGGCTTTCGCCGCGGTGAGAATACTTTCTGCTATGCACGCGCGAATGCATATAAAGCACTCCCATAACAAAGGTCATGAGCACCAGAATTCCGGAGAGTACAATCAGGAACTTATTGTTGCGGCGTTCAACCGTGAGCATCTCCGTAATCTGATAGCGACGCTGAGCGTTAACGTCGTAGAGCATCTGCAGTTCCCTCACGCGCTCGTTGGCCTTATAGTTAACGAATTCTTCGAGCATGTGGGAGTTCATCAGCTCAGCTTCGAGCTTGGCCTGCGGATTGCCTGCGCTATCGGCAATTTCTATGAGCTGGCGCGTGAAATGGCGCTTTTCATACATATCTTGGGCCGAGTCGGCCAATTCCTTGGCAATCGGCAGCGCTTCCTTAAACTTGCGGTCATGAACCAGCATGCTCACCTTCAGCAACTTGTTGTTGTCATACATGCGGGCAATGCCGGCGTCGCGGGCAACTATTTCTTCAATCTGACTCTTAACATCGTTAAATTCAGCGTCGGAAAGCTCGGAATAGTTGCGGGCAATACGTTCCAAACACAAATAGCGGGCAAGATCGTAGTTGCGGTAGGTGCGCCCCTGGCTCCGCGTGTAGTTTTCCATCCGCTTCAGATTCAGCAGCTGGTTGCGGTCAACGCGAATGCTCTTCAGCGTTTCGTCGTTGTGCCAGTAAGCGTCGGTAGCCACGAAGTTATAAAACGAACGCAAATAATTGAAGGGCATCTGTTCGAGAGTGTTGAGTGCCGCGTCGAGGTCGTCGAGATACTGACTCAACAGGTCGCCCTGGGTTTGGCGCCTCAAAAGAATGACGAGAGTGAACAGTCGCGAAATCTTTTCGTGTGGGCTGATGTCGGCAGGCATCTCCGCAATCGTTTTCAACACCTGACGAGTGTAATTATCGCGCTCTTCCTCAACCTCAAAAGGCTCGGCATTGGCTCGGCTTGCGTAGACAAAAATCATGGTCTGCTGCTTATCTTCCGAGTCGGGAACGGCTTTCATCATCTCTTTGGCGCGGTCAACGATGGACGCATCGTTCATCGAAGCGCCGATGTTTGCCAGATTGCGGATTGCATCGAGCTGGGAGGTGGCGTCGCCGGCACGGGTTGCTACATCAAAGTACTCATAAACTGCAGCGAGACGTTCCTCTGACTTTGCACCATCAAAAATATTTCTAATAATTACCAGCGAGTCGGCAGGGGTACTGGCCTCAGCCAGCTCTTTATACAATGCAGTTACGGGTGATGTGTCACTCGCCATTGCTGATAACGGAGCTAACACGCAGGCTATCAGCGCGAATAATATGTATCGGGCGTTAAGCATTGAAACTTTTTAGTAACATTTTCGCAACAAAGTTAAGCAACCTTTTTTATTTTAAGCTCATTTTTTAACAAACTTTAACCCATCCCCACCATTTTAACCTTTCAAGTTAAAAATCGTTAACGCGAAGTTGCTTATGCTCGTTACCATGGCANCCCTTGCAACNTCTTGTAAAGATNGGACAACGACAAATACGAAGACAAACTCGAAGGCACCTGGTGTCATATCTACAGTGAAGAAGACGAGGACGANTGGGAATCCGATGCAATNGAATATGAGCTCACCGACAACANTAANACTTTGATTTTATATTCCGGTGCAATTGAAGTTTGGGAAAAGCGCTAAAACTCATCAATACTTATCTCAAAGAGAGGCTGTCTAACAATCAGTGTTAGGCGGCTTCTGTTTTTGGTGGGAGATGGTGGCTTCGGGTTTGGGCGGCGGGGATGTTGGGTAACTCAAAATTCGGGGTTTGGGGTTCGAAATTCCAAATTATTTTGTAACTTTGCGGAAAATATATGATTATGAGAAGATTTTTTTTCGGAATATTTTTGGCAACGGCTCTCGGGGTAGCCGCTCAAAGTGTTACTAAACTTGCGGCAACCAAGGCAAATGACTATGGCATTGCGTATTCGCTGCCTCGAACAACGGTCAACGTTATCCTCACCGCCCAAAAAACCGTTAAGACTCCCGGCGTTTTTTATAATTACGCCGAGCGCTATCTCGGAGCCGAAGTTGCCCGCACGGCAATTGCCCGGCCCTCGATATCGTGGCAGCTCACTGGCGCTAAAATCTATACGGGGGCTGAAGTTCCGGCCGGCGCAGAGCAATATCTGATGCAGTTCAAAGGCGGTCAGCCGGTGTTTGTTGTTCTCTCGCCAATGGGCAATCCGCTGGCTATCAATTCCGAAGATATTTTAAAAGCTCCGGCAGCGCCGGTAGTGCCCAAGGCCACGGCGCTGACCCCTACTCCACTCGACGACCCTGCGGCGCGCTATGCGGTTACCGAAGATATGCTCAACGGCCTGTCGCTGGCCAAGCGCGCNCAGTTTGCCGCCGACCAGATTATGCAGCTGCGCCAGAGCCGCCAGGATTACCTGACGGGTCAGGCCGAGCAGATGCCCGACGGCCAGGCCCTGAACCTGATTCTGCAAAATATTCAGGCCCAGGAGGAAGCGCTGACGGCAATGTTTCTTGGCACTACGCAAACGGCTACCGACGCCATAGCCGTCAGCTATGTTCCGGAGCACACGATGACGTCGGGCGACGTTGTTATTGCCCGCCTGAGCGCGCTCAGCGGCCTGGTAGACGCCAACGACCTTTCGGGTGCGCCGATAATGTTGAACACCAAGGTTTTAAACGTTGNCAAGCTACCGCTTGGNCGAAAAAGNCCGCAAAAAAGAATTTCCCAAAAGGTGGTGTGCCCTACGTAATTCCGGGTTCGGCGCGCTTCAACGTAACNTTCAACGGCAAAGCCCTTGACTCCGTTACCTGCGACGTTGCCCAGCTNGGCGTAGTGTTTGGCCTCGANCCCACTTTCTTCACCAACAAAAAGGCTCCCGGCTATGCGATTTTCGATCCGCTAACCGGCGCTCTCCGCGAAGCGGGAACAAACTAATCAACCTTGCGGCCAATGGATTTCAACGCTCTTGCCGAAAAAGTTAAGAACTTCTTTAACCTGACGCCCTTTCTGGTGCCTCAGGACCAGGCCGAAGCCTCGATTCGCGAGGGGGTTTCGTTTCGCGGCATGAACTCGCTGATTCTGATTGTTGCAATCTTCATAGCCTCGCTGGGATTAAACACCAANTCCACCGCCGTTATTATCGGCGCGATGTTGATTTCGCCGCTCATGGGCCCGATTATCGGCATGGGTCTCGCCGTTGGCGTCCACGATTTCGAACTCATGAAGCGGTCGTTCCGCAACTTGGCCATCGCCGCCGGAATTTCGGTAGTGACCTCGTGTATCTACTTCATGATTTCGCCGGTCAACGAAAACCATTCGGAGTTGCTTGCGCGCACAACCCCAACGATCTACGACGTTCTTATCGGCTTTTTCGGCGGCTCGGCGGGAATTCTGGCCATCGCCGCCAAAAACAAGGGCAACGTTATTCCCGGAGTGGCGATCGCCACCGCCCTGATGCCCCCGCTCTGCACCGCCGGCTACGGTCTGGCAACCCTGCAGCCCGCCTATCTTTTTGGCGCGTTGTATCTCTTTTTCATCAACTCGGTGTTTATCGCCGTGGCAACTTTTGCCGGCATCAAACTGATGGGATTCAAACTCAAGGCGTTTGCCGACCCGGTCAGAGCCCGTCGGGTGCGCCGAACGGTTTATCTCATCGCCACCCTGACCATGATTCCGGCCATATTCCTGACNTACGTTATGTTTGTTGAAAACAACTTCAAAAACAACTGCCAGGAATTTGTCAACAACGCTTTTGACTTCCCCAACACCCAGGTTCTGAACTATAAATGTGAATACCATAAAGATAACTCAACCCTTTCGGTTGCGCTGATTGGCCAGCCGCTGAACCGGGATTCGCTCTTGGCGGTGCTGACCGCGCGCCTGCCACAGTATCATCTGGCCAACACCAGGCTGAACGTAATCCAGGGGTCGGCAACGCAGAATATCGATGTTGAGCGCACCTCCGGGGCCATGTTGCAGTCAATGTATGCCATGACCCAGCAAACCATCGAGCGCCAGCAACAAACCATTGACTCGCTGCGCAGCTCAACCGCCGCCATCGCTGCCAACGACACCCTCGGGGCGGCAATGGCGCCCGAACTGCGCGTAGTGTTCCCCAAAGTCGCCCGCATAGCGGTAACCACCGCCGTTGTGGCCAATGTTGATTCCGGGGGCGCCGACACCCTCAACATAGCCCTGGTCAGCTACTCGTCGCCAATGGCCCCCGCCGAGCAAAAGCGCTTCCACTCCTACCTGCAGGCACGCCTGAACCGGCCAATCCGTCTCCTCCCCCTTAATAACTGAAACAGATGATTGAACGAATAATCATAATTGACCGCGCCGACCCCCAGAGCTTCTATGGAGTCAACAACTCCAACATGCAACTCATAAAAAATCTCCACCCCAAGCTGCGCATTGCCGCGCGCGGCTCGGTAATGAAGGTTATCGGCGAAGATTCCGAAACCGCGGCCTTTGAAAAAACCATCCACGANCTCGAAGACTANTGCGCAACCTTCAACANCCTCAACGAAGANGCCATTCTGAGCATAGTGCGCGGATGNGAGCCCCGCGAAATCAAGGGCGACGACGCCATTATATATGGCATCAACGGCAANCCGATTCAGGCCCGCACNCCCCACCAGCGCGACCTCATCAAGGCCTTCAGTAAAAATGANCTGGTGTTTGCCCTCGGCCCTGCCGGCACCGGCAAAACCTACGTTGCCATAGCCCTGGCCGTTCGCGCACTGAAAAATAAGGAAATACGCAAAATCATTCTGTCGCGTCCGGCAGTCGAGGCGGGCGAAAANCTCGGCTTTCTGCCCGGCGACATGAAAGANAAAATCGACCCCTATCTGCAGCCNCTCTACGATGCCCTCGAAGACATGATTCCCGCCGCCAAGCTCAAGGAATACATGGAATCGAAGGTCATACAGATTGCGCCGCTCGCCTTTATGCGCGGCCGCACCCTCTCNGACGCCATAATTATTCTCGACGAGGCGCAGAACACCACCACCCACCAGATAAAAATGTTCCTNACCCGCATGGGCATGAACGCCAAAATGGTCATTACCGGCGACGTTACGCAGATTGACCTGCCCCGCTCGCAGGGGTCGGGACTTATTCATGCGCTCAACGTGTTGCGCAACGTTGAAGGCGTNGGGCGCGTGGAATTCGACAAAAAAGACATTGTGCGCGCAAANCTGGTGCAGCGCATAGTCGATGCCTACGAAAAATACGAACAGCAACACAAAGACCAACCCCAGGAAAATAACCAAAATTCAGAATCTTAAACCAAATATTTCAATGTCTAAAACTCTTATCACCACCGACTTTCACTTTCCCGGTCAGGAAAACCTCTACCACGGCAAAGTACGCGACGTTTACTCCATCGTTCCCGACACTCTCGTAATGGTCGCCACCGACCGCATTTCGGCCTTCGACGTGGTCCTGCCCAAAGGAATTCCCTATAAAGGTCAGGTTCTCAACCAGATTGCAACATATTTTCTCGATGCCACGGCCGACATTGTTCCCAACTGGAAGCTCGCCACTCCCGACCCGATGGTAACCGTGGGCAAAAAAGCCCAGGGCCTGCGCGTTGAAATGATTATCCGCGGCTATCTAACCGGCTCGGCATGGCGCGAATATGCAGCAGGCTGCCGCGAAATCTGCGGAGTTAAGCTCCCCGACGGTATGCGCGAAAATGAAAAATTCCCCGAACCCATAATCACCCCCACCACCAAAGCCGANGCGGGCCACGACGAAAACATTTCGCGCGAAGAAATCATTGCCCAGGGCCTCGTTTCAGCCGCCGACTACGAAAAAGTTGAAGCCTATACCCGCGCCCTCTTCAAGCGCGGCAGCGAAATGGCCGCCGAAAAGGGCCTGATTCTGGTCGACACCAAATATGAATTCGGCCTGCTCGACGGCGAGGTTATNCTCATCGACGAAATCCACACCCCCGACTCGTCGCGCTATTTCTATGCCGACGGCTATCAGGAACGCTTCGAAAAAGGCGAACCGCAGCGCCAGCTCTCAAAGGAATTCGTGCGCCAGTGGCTCATTGAACATGGATTCATGGGCAAAGCCGGCCAGCAGGTGCCCGAAATGACCAACGAGTTCGTAGAATCGGTCAGCAAACGCTACATCGAGCTCTATGAGCACATCACCGGCCAAACCTTTGTGCCCGCGCCCGAAACCGACCTTACCCGCCGCCTCGAAACCAACATTCTCGATTGCCTGAACCGGCTTAATGGCTAAAGTAGAAGAAATCACCCCCTACGGTTCGGAGGCCCCCAAGGGCGAGCAGGTTGAACAGATGTTTGACTCCATCGCTCCGGCCTACGACTTCATGAACCGCGCAATGACCCTCGGCATTGACCGCCGCTGGCGGTCAAAAGCCGTAGGGATGCTCGGCCAGCCACGCAATATTCTCGACGTTGCTACCGGCACGGGCGACCTGGCCCTGCTGCTTGCCCGCCGCATTCCGGGCGCTACCGTTACCGGCATCGACCTTTCGGAGGGCATGATTTCCGTGGGGCGCAAAAAAATTGCTCAGGCAGGCCTCGAAAACCGCATCAAGCTCGTTGCCGGCGACTGCCTGGCTCTCCCCTTTGCCGACAATAGTTTCGACTGCATAACGGTTGCCTACGGAGTGCGCAACTTTGCCGACATTCCCGCCGGGCTGCGCGAAATGCAGCGCGTTCTGCGCCCCGGCGGCCGGCTCTGCATAATCGAGCTGTCGGTGCCGGTAAATCGTGTGGTCAAGCCGTTCTACAATATCTACACCCGCGGAGTAATTCCCGCGCTCGGCCGCCTTATTTCGCACGATTCGCGGGCCTACAGCTACCTGCCCGAAAGCATCGCCGCCGTTCCCCAGCGCAGCGCCATGACCGCGCTGATGGAGGCAGCCGGGCTGTGCAACGCAACCTTCCGTCCGCTCACTTTCGGGGTGTGCACAATCTACCTGGCCGACAAATAAGGGTGTTCATAACCTGTTGAAAAGCGGTTGAAAACGATG
>WFLX010022776.1_pt1 | contig 10609 bp, 7 predicted proteins | sample 4967041 | NCBI WGS metagenome assembly WFLX01 (sample SAMN12857096, study PRJNA449069) | gut metagenome | isolation source: stool from male and female vole | host: Microtus ochrogaster | place: USA:Florida | collected 2017
GACCTCAACGTTTCAGTTGCCACCGTCGTTGAGGCACTTCGTAAGAAGAATATCACAGTCCCCGACGACAACCCCAATTTCCGTCTGGAGGAGGCTGAGGCCGACATTCTGTACCGTCAGTTCAAGGTCGACAAAGACCAGAAGAACAAATCCGAGCAATTCTCAACACAGCGTCAGAAAGAGCGCAAGGCCGAGCACAACGCTGCTGGGCAGCAGCAGGCAGCCCCCGCGGCTCCGGCAAAACCCGAAGCACCCGAGGTCACCACTGTGAAGCGCCCCGTGTTCGTCGGCAAGATCGACCTCAAGACTGGCAAACCCATCGAGGAGCCTAAGCCCGAGGCGCCCAAACCCGCTGCTGCCGCACCCGCTCCGGCTCCCAAGCCTGAGCCTAAGCCGCAGCCTGCACCNGAGGTNAAAGTGCAGCCCGCTCCCGCTCCTAANCNCGAGCCCANGCAGGANCCCAAACCTGAGCCNAAGCCCGTGCAGCAGGCTCCGGCNCCCAAGCCGCAGCCCAAANCCGAGCCTAAGCAGGAGCGCCCCGCATCCAAGCCCCAGCCCAANCAGGGNGGCAAGCCCGCTCCCGCTCCCAAGCCCGAGCCTAANNCCGAGCCCGCTAAGGCTGAGGCACCCAAGCCCTCCAAGCCTGAGATCTTCACGCTCGGCGAGCCGCAGGAAGCCCCTGTGAAGCTCAACGTTANAGGCAAGATCGACCTTTCGGCCATCAACCAGTCCACACGCCCCAAGAAGAAGACCAAAGAAGAGCGNCGCCGCGAGGCACGCGCTCAGCACAGTGGCGACAACGGTCAGCANGGCGGCGGTCAGNANGGCGACCGCAAGAAGCGTCGCCGCATCGACGGTAAGCAGAAAGTCGACATCGAGAAGACCGTTCAGCAGCAGCGTGGCGGCGGTGGAGGAAATGGCGGTGGAGGCAACCACAACCGCCCCTCCGGACAGCAGAATCAGGGCGGACAGCAGCAGGGACAAGGCGGCGGAAAAGGACGCGCCAAGGACGGCGCACGCAACCGCGGCAACCGCAACAACGCTCCGCAGCACGCCGCTGTCAACGAGGAGGANGTGCAGAAGCAGGTACGNGAGACACTCGCACGCCTCACNGCCAAANNCANAGGCCAGAAGAAAGCCACAAAGTGGCGTAAGGAAAAACGCGAGGCATTCGCCAACCGCGAGCGCGAGGCTGCCGAGCAGGAAGCAGCNCAGAGCCGCACCCTCAAGCTCACCGAGTTTGTGACNGCCAACGACCTTGCATCCATGATGGACGTTCCCATCAATCAGGTCATCGGCACCTGCATGAACATCGGTGTGATGGTGTCCATCAACCAGCGACTCGACGCCGAGACCATCAACATCGTTGCCGAGGAGTTCGGTTTCACCACCGAGTACGTTTCTGCCGAAGTCGTTGAGGCCATCAGTCAGGACGAGGATCGCGAGGAAGACCTCGTTAGCCGTCCACCCATTGTCACCGTCATGGGTCACGTCGACCACGGTAAGACATCGCTGCTCGACTACATCCGCAAAGCCAACGTCATCGCAGGCGAGGCAGGCGGCATCACTCAGCACATCGGTGCCTACAACGTCAAGCTCGCCGACGGCCGTCACCTCACGTTCCTCGACACCCCCGGTCACGAAGCCTTCACCGCCATGCGTGCCCGTGGTGCCAAAGTCACCGACCTCTGTATCATCATCGTCGCAGCCGACGACAACGTGATGCCCCAAACCGTGGAGGCCATCAACCACGCTGCCGCTGCCGGTGTGCCTATCGTATTTGCTATCAATAAGATAGATAAACCTCACGCCAACCCCGAAAAGATCAAGGAAGAGCTCGCCGCAATGAATTATCTCGTGGAGGACTGGGGCGGAAAATACCAGAGCCAGGACATTTCAGCCAAGAAGGGCATAGGCGTCAACGAGCTCATGGAGAAAGTGCTCCTCGAAGCCGAACTCCTTGACCTTAAGGCAAATCCCGACAGAAATGCNACGGGCTCCATCATCGAATCCTCGCTTGACAAGGGTCGCGGATATGTGGCCACTGTGCTCGTGCAGAACGGCACGCTGCGCGTGGGCGATGTAATCGTGGCCGGTACGCATTTCGGAAAGGTCAAGGCAATGTTCAACGAGCGCAACCAGCGCATCAANGAGGCCGGCCCNGCCACNCCGGCNCTGATNCTCGGCCTNAACGGNGCNCCCNNNGCCGGCGACACNTTCAANGTGCTCGACACCGAGCAAGAGGCCCGCGAAATCGCCACAAAGCGCGAGCAGCTGCAGCGCGAGCAAGGCATGCGCACCACCAAGATGGTTACCCTCGAGGACATCGGTCGCCGCCGTGCCATCGGCAATTTCCAAGAGCTCAACATCATCGTCAAGGGCGACGTCGACGGCTCAATCGAGGCGCTCTCCGACTCTCTGATCAAGCTCTCGACCGAAGAAATCCAGGTGAACGTGCTGCACAAAGCCGTGGGCGAAATCTCAGAGAGCGACGTCACGCTGGCTGCCGCATCGGATGCCATTATCATCGGTTTCCAGGTGCGTCCGTCGCTGGCCGCAAGGCGAGCCGCCGAGCGCGATGGTGTGCAGATACGTCTCTATTCCGTTATCTATCAAGCAATTGAAGAGGTGAAGGATGCAATGAGCGGCATGCTCGCTCCGGAAATCAAGGAAGAGGTGATCGGCACGGCCGAGGTGCGCGAGACCTACCACATCTCCAAAGTCGGCACCATCGCCGGCGCTCTGGTGGTGGAGGGTCGCCTGCGCAAGGGCACGAAAGTGCGCCTCATCCGCGACGGCATCGTGCGCTACACGGGCGAAATGGGTTCGCTCAAGCGCTTCAAAGACGACGCCAAGGAGGTTATCGCCGGTCTGGACTGCGGCCTCTCCATCGTGGGCTACAACGACATCAAAGTCGGCGACCTGGTGGAATGCTTCGAAGAGAAAGAAGTGTCGCGTACGATTGATTAGCGCCACCGGAAATGACCATCCAACTCAATATCGGAAGTAATCTGGCCGACCGCTATGCTCAGATCGAGCAGGCGGTCGGCCTGCTTTCGCTGGCATTCCGTCGCCATGACGGGGAGAGTGTAGAGATCGCGCGCTCGAGCATGGTAGAGAGTGCCCCCTGGGGTTACGAATCTGAAAATCAGTTTCTTAACCTCGGATTGCGTATCCGCATCCCCGATGCCAGACTGGAACCTTTACAGGTCTTGGACATTACCCAAGCCATCGAGCACATAATCAGCCCTGAAAGCCACCGCAACCCAGATGGCAGCTACCGCGACCGCCTCATCGACATCGACATCATCGACATCGACGGCATTAAGCTCACCACCCCGCGCCTTACCCTTCCGCACCCACACGCCGGCGAGCGCCCCTTCGTCACCGCACCGCTTCGTGAACTAAATGCAGATATCGCGCAGGATGGAGAGGCTGCGAAGTGAGGTCAGGGGGGTGTGGTGGAGAGTGAAGTAATCTAATAATGTGTCGAGGGCGCGGTTGCGGAGCTCGCGCGTCAGGGGCAGGCGCAGAGCCGAATCGGTGTCGAGGGTTAAGATCAGGGCAGCCAGTCGGGCTTCCTCGGGGCGAAGTCCCGGACCGCTCACGGGCATCGATGGGGCAAAGACTGCCTCCCGGAGGTTAAAGCAATAGCCTTTGTGATAGGTGCTTACGTCCGGCTCTATGCCCAAAAACCGCGTCAGACGAGCTAAAAACACTACGTGGAAATTGGCAAGTCGCCTCCCCGAGGCTTCAGCCAGGGCCTGCCAGCTGTCAAAGAGAAACGCGCTGAGCAGAGGGTCGTGCTCGCTCTGGCGGAGCAACAACGAGAGCACTTCGGCCAGAAACGTGGCCACAACCACGCGCATCGGAGACATAGACAAAGAGGCAAACCCCGGCAGCACGCGCACATCCGAGAGCCTCACCACTTCGGTCCCGACCTTGGAGTGGGCCACAGCCTCAAAGGCCATCGGCGGCATAATCAGGGCCTTACGCCGTTGGGCTTCACGTCCGGCGCCAAGGCGCACCGAGGCAGAGAGAAACCCCAGCTCGCTGCTCCAGAGCGTGAGCATTGCGCCCGAGTCGCCGTAACGCACGGCGCGAAGAGAGATGCACGTCACTTTTTGGTCCATATCAGTGCAAAATTACGAAAAAAAGCCCGTTTTGCCGATGAAAAGTGGCCGAAAATCAAAAAAATCGCGAAAAATGGGGCAAAAATGCACGAAAATTTTGTCAGTATTAAAAAAGTGCGTATATTTGCACTCGCAAAAATCGCGGACATGGCCCATTCGTCTATCGGTTAGGACGCAAGATTTTCATTCTTGAAAGAGGAGTTCGACTCTCCTATGGGCTACTTAATTACAAATCAACAGATTAAACGATATCAACCGAAATGGCAAATCACGATTCATCAAAAAAGAGAATACGTCAGACCATCAAACGCAGACTTCACAACCGTTACTATGCCAAGACCGCACGTAGCGCAGTTCGTGCCATCCGCAAATGCACAGACAAGGCTGAAGCTCAGGCCAAATATCAAGTGCTTGAGAGCCTTCTGGATCGTCTGGCTTCGAAGGGCGTAATCTCCAAAAACAAAGCCTCTAACCTCAAGAGCAAGCTCCAGCTGCACATCAACAAGCTGGCTGCCTGATAGTTAGGAAGCTCAATAGCGCGGCCCATTCGTCTATCGGTTAGGACGCAAGATTTTCATTCTTGAAAGAGGAGTTCGACTCTCCTATGGGCTACTTCCCCTCGGGGGCGTCACGCAAGTGATGCCCCCGAAGTCTATTTTTAGGGTCGCCACTTGTGGCGACCCTAAAAACTTATTCGCCCCGGAGGGGCGATGGTAGTGGTTAACTCCGGGTGGAGCATGAGCGACACCCGGGGAGTTTGGTACACCATCTATCATTATAACATGGCCCCGGAGGGGTCATGATCGTGATACCACAATTCGCACCTCTCCGAGGCGCGGGGTTTGTAGGGACGCACCTTGGTGCGTACGTTCCTATTTAGTAAGGAGTCAGGGATTGACTGGGAGGTGGCGGTCGGCTCGGCCGCCACGTTACTCGGAGGTATGCTCTAAAATGCGTCAGTTACCTAGCGATAGTAGGGTCGCCAATTGTGGCGACGGAGAAGTAAGTAGATATTTGTGAGGGTTTGGTGGTAGTCGCCACAAGTGGCGACCCTACAGTCAGGAAACAGGGGATTGGAACCGGGTCGCCTGGTAACGGACGCACTATGGTGCGTCCCTACAAAGGGCTGGGGTACAATTAGATACGTTGTGGTTTTGTCGAGGGCGAGCCGCCCTCGACATCCCAGTCAATGTTGCGTGCGGCCCGCACGCGATAATCCGTGAAATCCGTAGTTTTCCACAACCTGTCAGCATTGCCTTAAAATTTACATTTGCAAAATTAGGGGATTTTGCTAAGTAGTTGATAGTTAGAGGAGAAGAAAAATGTAGATAACTTTTGTAAATTTTTTCGCGTTTTTGGTTGTAAATTTTGCGGGATTTCTGTAACTTTGAAGTGTCAAATTTTCCCCTTTCTCGAATCTTCAACTCTCTGATAATCAGTTGCTTAAAATGTCAACGGAAGTTTACCATATACCTGCCCTCCTCCCGCAGACCCTCCAGGCCCTGGTCACCGACCCCGCCGGAGCCTACGCCGACGCCACATTTGGCGGTGGCGGCCACTCGCGCGGCATCCTCTCCATGCTCGATCCGCAAGGGCATCTCTACTGCTTCGACCGCGACGCTGAGGCCATAGAGCGCAACGGCATCTGCGACCCGCGCGTGACCATGATCAACGGCAACTTCCGATATATCAAGAACTTCCTGCGCTACTACGGCGCCGAGCCCGGCACCATGCAAGGCATACTGGCCGACCTTGGCGTGTCGTTTCATCACTTCGACGACCCCGAGCGCGGATTCTCCTTCCGCTTCGACAGCCCGCTCGACATGCGCATGAACCGCAGCGGAGGCACCACAGCCGCCGCCCTGTTGGCCTCAGCCACGGAAGAGGACCTTGCCACATGGCTTTACACCTACGGCGAGCTCCGCCAGAGCCGCCGCATGGCCGCTGCCATCGTCAAAACTCGAGCCAAGGGGCAGATAGAAACAGCCGGAGAGCTCGTGGACATCCTCAGGCCCTACATCTCGCCCAAGCAAGAGAAAAAAGAACTTGCCCAAGCCTTCCAAGCTCTGCGCATCGTGGTCAACGACGAGATGGCTGCCCTGCGCGCCCTGCTTACACAGAGCGTGGAAATGCTCGCCCCCGGCGGACGTCTGGCCATCATCACCTACCACTCGCTCGAGGACCGCATGGTCAAGAATTTCATGCGCACCGGCAACGTCGAGGGCAAGGAAAACAAAGACTTCTACGGCCGGTCGCTCTCGCCCATGTCTCCCCTGAGTTCCAAGCCCATCGTGGCCGACGAGGCCGAAATCGAGGCCAACCCCCGCAGCCGCAGCGCCAAATTGCGCGTGGCAACAAAAAACAGCGCAAATATCAAATAAACCTTCTCACACCCTCGCTCGCCAGGTATGGCGACCCCTCAAAAAATACTCATCAAAAAGACCCATCATAAAAGACCAATCACAAACCAATGGCAGCGGAAAAAGACAAGAAAAAGCAAAAGAAGGGCACATCGGCCGGCGCCGGGGTGCGCACCTGGTCGCTCAAACTTTTTCTTGGCGATATCATTTCAAGCGAATTTTTCAACCGTCACAAATATTCCATCATCGGCATGGTGGTGCTCCTGATCCTCTATATATCATTTCAATACGAATGCAAAACGCGCATGGAGACCATCGACACCCTCAACAAAGAGCTCGCCATCGTGCGCTCTGAGAGCATACGCCAGAAGAGCGCCTACCGCTCCAAAATTCGCGAGAGCGTGCTCACCCACATGGCCGACTCCATGCACCTGGGCCTAAAAGTGCAAGACCAACCTCCTTACAAAATCAAATACTTAAAAAATGAAAACTAAACGCACAGCTATCTTCTGGCGCTATGCAATAGTGTCGGTCGTAATCTCTCTGCTGGCCATTGCCATCGTGTGGTCGGCTGTCAACACCACCGTGATCAATGCCGACAAATGGAACCTGAAGGCCGACTCCGTGCTCCAGCGCGTGTACTTCGCCCAACCCAAACGCGGCGAAATCCTTGCCGACGACGGCACAGTGCTCGCCACCAACGTCACCGCCTACTCCATCTACATCGACTACAACTCCAACACACGCAAAGACTCNGCCTTTGTGGCCAACCTCGACGCTCTCTCCGACTCCATGGCCAAATATTACCCCGTCCGCGACCGCCAAGGCTGGAAAAACCACCTTGCCGCCCCCCTTGCCGCCGAGCCCGGAAAGAGAAAGAAAAACCATCTGCTGCTCAAAGACGTAAGNTATGCCGACTATGAGCGCATCCTCGCCTTCCCCTTCTTCGGCGATTACAAACGTAAATACACCCACGGCCTCTACACCACCTCGCGCGAGCGACGTGTCACACCCTACGGATCCATGGCCCGGCGCAGTGTGGGCCGCTGCAATTATGTGCGCACTCCCAAATTTGAGGGAGCCACCCGGCGGCGCGACTCCACCNACATGCTCCGCGGATATTCCGGCCTGGAGAAGGCCCTCGACCCCATCCTCTTCGGCCAGCTCGGCACAGCTCGTATGACCCAGCTCACCCACGGTGTGCGCTCGCGCATTGATGCCCCGGCCGTCGACGGCTCCAGTGTGCACTCCACCATCAACATCGACATCCAGGACATCGTAGAGAACGAGCTTATGGAAATGGTCAAAAAGACCGAGGCCTCGTGGGGCACCTGCATCCTGATGGAGGTGGCCACCGGCAACATCAAGGCTATCTCAAACCTTGACCGCGACCCCGTCACAGGCGAATGCATCGAAGCCATGAACTATGCCGTGCAGGCCTACGAGCCCGGCTCCGTAATGAAGCCAATCACCATGGTCGTGGCCCTGAACAAAGGCTACGCCGGCAATCTGAGCCGCACCATGCAGATCGGGTCATCGTATGCCTACGCCGGAGGCTCGCCCATCCGCGATTCCCACTCCCCGGCTTATCTGCCCGTGAGCCGGTTTATCGAGTACTCCTCCAACATCGGCATGACCAAGCTCATGTGTCCAAACTACGACAACGACCACCTCAACGACTTCCGCAACGACCTCCGCGAGATCGGCCTGTTTGAGAAATTCAATACCGGCATGGCCGACGAGCGCGTGCCATACATCCCCACAATCTCGGCCGACGCCGGCGGCCGCGTCTCGCTCTCGCGCATGGTCTACGGCTATTCCACAATGATTCCGCCTCTCTACACATGCGCCATCTACAACGCCATCGCCAACGACGGCAAATTTGTGCGCCCCCGCATGGTGCAGGCCACCATTGCCCCCGACGGCACCCGCACCGAGCGCGAGGTGAGCTACGTGCGCGATTCCATCCTCTCNAAAAGAAACGCTCAGCNGTTGCGCTCGATGATTCGCGACGTGGTCTGGGGCGAAGGCGGCACGGCAAAAGCCGTGCGCAACGATGTGGTGGAGATCGCAGGCAAGACCGGCACAGCCCGCATCACAGTCGATGCCGTGCGCGACACCTCCGGCAAGGTNATCACTCCGGCCCACTATCTGGAGGGCCATTATCGNCTGGCCTTCTGCGGATTCTTCCCCTACGACTCGCCAAAGTACACCTGCATGGTGCTCCTTTCCGANCCCTCGCCTGCATATCGCGGAGCCGGCAGCACATCAGGCGTGGTGCTCAAAAATATCGCTCTGAAGATGCATGCTCGCGGCATGCTCGGCAACAGCACCGACTTCAATGACGGCAAAGGCACCCCCGGCACCTCTCCCACCCTCTACGCCTGCGACGCCTTCACCGGCACTCAGCTCAAAGAGGCCCTCGGAGCCGGCAAGGTCTCGCGCATGCGCGAGCCGGGGCGCCCGCAGGCTGGCACCGTGCCCGACCTGACCGGTCTGAGCGTGCGCGATGCTCTGCTTGCCCTCTCAGAGTCGGGCTATCAGGGCAAATTTCACGGTAGGGGCTACGTGGTGCGCCAAGACGCCTCGCCCGGCCAGAATCTCCCCTCCGGCTCTGAGATAAACGTCTATTTTACAACCTATTAGTCCTGAAAATCAGACACAAACCCCGATTATGCTTCTTTCCAAACTCATAGAGCGCCTGCAGGTAAAGGGCGCGATAAAAAATCCCGACTTAGATGTGGCCGGCATCACGGCAGATTCGCGCCGTGTTGAGGCCGGAGGGCTGTACGTGGCCGTGGCCGGCACCAACGTTGACGGCCACTCCTTCATCCCCTCGGCCATCGCAGCCGGGGCCTCAGTCATCGTCTGCGAGCACAAGCCGCAGGAGGCAGAAGAGGGCGTGGAATGGGTCATCGTGCCCGATTCTGCGGTAGCCTTAGGCGAAATCGCCTCGGCATGGTATGGCCACCCCTCGGAGCAGCTCACCCTTGTGGGTGTGACCGGCACCAACGGCAAAACCACCATCGCCACCCTCCTCTACCACACCGCCCGACACATGGGCGAGCGCGCCGGGCTGCTCTCCACCGTGGTGAATCTCATCGACACCCGAGGCGTGGCCGCTACCCACACCACTCCCGACCCCATCAGCCTTCAGGCCATGCTGCGCGAGATGGTGGAGGCCGGATGCACCTTCTGCGCCATGGAGGTCAGNTCCCACGCCTGCGCCCAGCACCGCATCGCCGGNCTGAAATTTGCCGGAGGCATCTTCACAAANCTCACCCGCGANCATCTCGACTACCATAAGACCTTCGACAACTACATCGCCGCCAAAAAGAGCTTCTTTGACTCTCTGGGCAAGGAGGCCTTCGCCCTTGTCAACATCGACGACCGCCGCGGCGAGGTCATGGTGCAGAACACCCGCGCCAGGGTCACTACTTACTCCCTGCACTCCCGCGCCACCTACACCGGCGAGGTCATTGAAGAGAGCATCCGCGGCATGCTCATGGCCTTTAACGGCCGCGAGGTCGAAACCCACTTTGTGGGCAACTTCAACGCTTACAATCTCCTGGCCGTATACGGCGCCGCCATCAACATCGGATGGGAGAGCGAGGAGGTGCTCAGAGTGATGAGTGTGCTCCGCCCCGTGGACGGCCGCATGCAGACCTTTACCAACGGCTCAGTCACCGCAATCGTCGATTATGCCCACACCCCCGACGCTCTGGAGAACGTCCTGCTCACCATCAACGACCTCCTCCACGGCTCAGGGCGCGTGATCACCGTGTGCGGCTGCGGCGGCGACCGCGACAAGGGCAAGCGCCCCACAATGGCCGCCATAGCAGTCAACAACAGCGATCTGGCCATCTTCACCTCAGACAATCCCCGCACAGAAGACCCCGAGGAAATCCTCAGCGAGATGCTCGCCGGAGTGAGCCCCTCTGACATGAACCGCGCCATCAAGATCACCGACCGTGCATGCGCCATCGCGCGCGCAATAGAGCTGGCCGAGGAGGGCGACGTGGTGCTTGTGGCGGGAAAAGGACACGAGGATTACCAGATCATCGGCACCGAAAAGCATCATTTCGACGACCGCGAGCAGGTGTGCCAAAGGCTCAA
>WFLX010374560.1_pt1 | contig 10608 bp, 14 predicted proteins | sample 4967041 | NCBI WGS metagenome assembly WFLX01 (sample SAMN12857096, study PRJNA449069) | gut metagenome | isolation source: stool from male and female vole | host: Microtus ochrogaster | place: USA:Florida | collected 2017
CAGCGATCGCTCTTGGGGACGCTCTCGGGCGTCCCCGCCGCTTGGGCATCCCCTCCCGAGAGGAGTGAGGAGAATGATTTCAGCGACTGAGCTTTCGCACTTCGGATTTTAATTTAGGGATATGTAGAAAGTGATTAAAAATCCTACGGCTATTAGGGCTCAATCCATATAAAATTTGTATCTTTGCAGACGTATGTGCAGTTCTCTTAACTAAGAGTTGCAATATATCATATTAAGTTGATTTATGATAGAACGAATTATAATAATAGACAAAGTTGACCTTGTGACATTTTATGGGGTTAACAACAGTAATCTTCATCTTATACGCAACCTGTTTCCTAAGTTGAGAATTTCAGCACGTGGATCAGTGATTAAGGTAATTGGGGAAGATGCCGAAACTGCGGCTTTTGAAAAAAAAATTAAGGCCCTTGAGTCTTATGCCGAGCAATACAACAAGCTCACTGAAGATAATATTCTTGATATTGTGCATGGTGAAGCTCCTAAAGAAATGAAGCGTGACGATGTCATCATATATGGAGTAAATGGCAAGCCCATAATCGGTAGAACACCAACCCAGCAAAAAATGGTGGAGTTGGTGACAAAATACGACCTGACATTTGCTCTTGGTCCAGCCGGTACAGGTAAGACCTACATTGCTATTGCTTTAGCTGTCAGGATGCTTAAAAATCGCGAGGTAAAGAAAATCATTTTGTCTCGTCCTGCTGTTGAGGCTGGTGAAAAGCTCGGTTTTTTGCCAGGGGACATGAAAGATAAGATAGATCCATATTTACAGCCGCTCTACGATGCTCTCGAGGATATGATCCCTGCTGTAAAGCTCAAGGAATATATGGAGACAAAGGTGATACAGATTGCTCCGCTTGCTTTCATGCGCGGACGTACTCTCAACGATGCTGTGATTGTGCTTGATGAGGCACAGAATACCACTACACATCAGATAAAAATGTTCCTTACCAGACTCGGCATGAACAGTAAGATGATCATTACTGGGGATATCACACAAATTGATCTTCCACACTAAATGGGCTAGGGTCTCGTGCAGGCTCTTAAGGTGCTTAAGGGTGTAAAAGGTATCGGAAAGGTGGAGTTTGGTAAAAAGGATATCATCAGACATCAACTTGTACAACGTATTGTAGAGGCATACGAAGCCTTTGATAATGAAGAAAAGGCTGATCACGATACTCCTGCACCCCATTCCATTCCCGATTTGCCTGTCGAAGAATAATAAAGAATATCTGTTAACATCTGTTGGATATACAAATAAATTACAATTCAAAATAATCATGTTAAAGACTCTGACCAAAACTGACTTTCACTTTCCTAAGCAGGAGAGTGTATATCACGGAAAAGTTCGTGACGTGTATGATATCAATGACAATCTCCTTGTAATGGTGGCCACCGACCGCATCTCGGCCTTCGATGTAATTCTACCCGAGGGTATTCCTTATAAGGGGCAGGTGCTCAATCAGATCGCAGCTAAGTTTCTTGATGCAACCTCTCATATCGTACCTAATTGGAAAATAGCTACCCCGGATCCTATGGTGACCGTAGGATACAAATGTGAGGGCTTCAAGGTAGAAATGATTATCCGCGGATACTTGACCGGTAGCGCATGGCGTGAATACGCCACCGGATGCCGTGAGCTTTGCGGAGTCAAGCTGCCTGACGGAATGAAGGAAAATGAGAAGTTTCCCGAGCCCATAATTACGCCTACAACCAAGGCGGATGAGGGGCATGATGAGAATATTTCACGAGATGAGATAATTTCAAGGGGTATTGTCAGCAAAGAGGACTACGAGACCATGGAGGCTTATACAAGAAAACTTTTTGAGGTTGGCACCCAAATGGCTGCTGACAAAGGTCTTATTCTCGTGGATACAAAATATGAGTTCGGCAAACGTGATGGTAAGGTCATCCTTATTGACGAGATACATACCCCGGATTCATCCAGATATTTCTATGCTGATACCTACGCAGAACTTTTCGCGAAAGGTGAACCTCAGCGACAGCTCTCAAAGGAGTTTGTACGTCAGTGGCTTATTGATCATAATTTCATGGGAAAAGCTGGACAGACTGTGCCCGAAATGACACCTGAGTTCATTGAAAGTGTGTCAGACCGCTACATTGAACTTTACGAACACATTACAGGTGAAAAATTCGTAAAGGCTGATGAAAGTGATATATCCGACCGAATTGCAAAAAATGTGACAGATTGCCTTACCCAATTAGGTATCGAAGCTTGATCTGAGATAGACACTAATTTTAGTCTATTGTCAATATCTTATCATTTACATCGGGTCGCGGACCGATCCGATGTAAAAATTTTACTGAGGGAAATTATGAAAAAACTTAAACGAATATTTACACTATTGTCATGTGCGACATCATTATTTACGATGTCGGCTTCATTATCCCCCGGTGGAGTAATACCGGCTGTAAAATATCAGATTGATTCATTAAAGAATGCTGTCTACAGCGACTCAATATTTGATATAGCTACACCCAAAATATATGCTTCGCTGCTCGATTCTCTAATCGATGTAAATGCAGATGCTGATCTGCCACAGACAAAGACCCAACAGCAATTGCCGCGCTGGTTTTTCCTTCCCATAGTATATACTGACTATAAGATAACGGATCCCATAGATAATTTTCAGGCTGATTATTCAGGGAATCCTGCTTTCACTTGGGTGGAGGATGCCGTTGCTCTTAACCGCAGAATGCAAGCTCTGAATGAGTATGTATATTTCTCAAATCCAAAAGCGGTAAAATACAATATGCGCACACTGCCAAATCCGCCTAAACAATTTTCAGCTGTCGTAAATGATGAGCTACATACGATAGAAATAGAAGAGACTGTCCCTGGCGCTGCAAATGCGATTATTCATGACACGAGCAAGGGGTTGATTCATTGGCTCCATACATTCGGGGCCACTCTGCAGTTCTCCCAAGCTTTTATCTCTCCAAACTGGTATCAGGGAGGTAACAATAATATCAATATGATTACCGATCTCTCCTATAATATCAAGCTTAATCAGAAGTTGCATCCTACACTTTTGTTTGATACTAATGTCAAATACAGGTTTGCTGCCAACAGTGCTCCTGATGACTCTCTTCGATCGTATAACATTAGCGAAGATTTGTTTCAGCTTAACTCAACATTTGGTCTGAAGGCTGTCGAAAAGTGGTATTACACTGTCAATGCCCAGTTCAAGACACAGCTACTGAATTCTTACAAGAAGAATACAACTACTCTCAAATCGGCTATCTTGTCACCTGGCGAACTCAACGCAGGTATAGGTATGACATTTAATACAGCCAATAAAAAGAAGACTTTTACGCTGGACGCTTCGATCTCGCCTTTGTCATACAATCTGATGATATGTACCAACGCTCATATAGACCCAACTTCATTCAATATAGAAAAGGGTAAGAAAACTTCAAGCAAGTATGGATCGAGTGCTGAATGTAAGATATCCTGGATACTGACTTCGAATATCAAGCTTGCATCAAGATTTTTCGCGTTTTCCGATTATGAACGTTTTTATGCGGACTTTGAGAATACCCTTGTGTTTGAGATTAACAAATACCTGACATCTCAGATATTTGCACATCTTAGATACGATACTCTTACTCCGTATTCAGATCCAGATTGGCACAAACTTCAGATTAAGGAAATCCTTTCGCTTGGGTTTTCTTATAAATTTTCCACAATTTGATACATACGCGTTTAATCTTATATTTCCTTATCCTGATCCCGGTGTTATCTCATGCTTCACCTTGGGATCAGGACAGTATTTCCAAGATGTTTTCTGACAGAGTTGTAGATAATGTTGAGGGAGTGTGGCGTTTTCCACGAGGAGGTGCAGTTCTGCTTATATGTAAATCATCTGTATCATCTTATGATATACTTATTCTCGATTCTCCTCGTCTTGATATGAAACCTGGTACAAAGATCGGGGAGATGTATGAGACCCCTAAAAAAAACACATATGACGGAAACCTGAAGCTAAAGTCACTTGGCAAAAGTATAAAATTAAAGAGCAGTGATATGGTATTTAAGGTGACTGAAGATGGATATCTTTGTCTTTATCCATATAAGACGGGGTATTCTATATCATTCAAGCGCCTATTCTATAGATTGCTAAAAATTTCAATAATTGATAACGGTGATAAACCTGATGGACTGACTGGAGCTAAAAGAGTTTTTCCACCGGTTGAAAATCCTCGAGATCCAATATGTCTGTGACTAAATTTCTATCATTGATATTGGCAACATCTTGTCTCTTGTTGTGCAATGGTCGCCGTATTAATTCAACACGAGGAAAGCTTGAGCTTAAAAAAACACCATCTATCCCGCATACTAAGATGGATACCATTTACGAAGGCTTTTCAAAAATTAAAATAGCCGGATACGAGAAAGCTCAGAATTCATCAACAGAAAGTTTTTTCGTTATCAATGAATCAGATTTTTACTTGAAAGGAATCAATCTGAGCATTGAGTATCTTAATAGCAATAGCGAACAGCTGCATCAAAACACTATGACCATAAATTGTGACATTCCACCTTTGAGCACGCGATCACTTACCGTAAAGTCGTGGGATAGACAACATCTATGGTATTATCACGGCACTCAAGGCAAGCATAATAATCATTGTAATCCTTTTGATGTGCGCATACGTGTTAACTATCTAATCACCCTACCCGATAGATAGTCGGATATTGCCTTGGTGAAGGGACGCCAGAATTTCTCCAGTTTTTTCTCACCCACTCCACTCACATTAGCAAATTCTTCACGGGTCGTAGGTTGTCGGCGAGCCATATCGGTCAGGGATGCATCGTTAAACACAAGATAAGCCGGCATAGAAAGCCTTTCAGCCACATCTCTTCGTAATTCCTTGAGTACGTCTATCAGAGACTTACGTTTCAAATATTTTTGTTTCTGAGAATCAGCTTGTCGTCTAGTAACTTTTGACCTGATTTCAGAAAATTCAACTTTCAGGTTCCCTTTCAATACATTCATACCGTAATCCGTGACATTGAGTTTTCGGTATCGTTTATGATCTATATCTATCAAGCCCAGTTGGAGCATTTGCAATAAATAATTCTGCCATTCATTCGCTGAATGATCCTTTCCTACGCCAAATGTTTTCAGCTTGTCATACCCTTTGGCGAGTATATCGTTTTTTCGTTGTCCTCTGAGAATATCTATTGTTGAGAAAATGCCAATTTCACAACCGGTACGGATCATGGCACTCATAGCTTTTTGAGCGAGGATGGTTCCGTCAATCCTTACTGGTGGAGACTTGCATACGTCACAATTGCCGCAGTCATGGGTCAGAGTCTCGTTGAAATAGCTCAGCAATACACGACGCCGGCACAAACTTGTCTCTGCAAACTCCTGCATACGTCGGAGTTTTTCGAGCGCGATACTTTTCTGTCCGGATTCTTCAGCGAACTTTCTCAGGGAGATAACATCCTTTAAAGAAAAAAACATAACAGCCTCGGCAGCTAAACCGTCGCGTCCGGCTCTGCCAATTTCCTGATAGTAACTTTCGATATTCTGTGGCATATTATAATGCACCACCCATCTGATATTGCTCTTATCAATACCCATACCGAAAGCTACAGTAGCACAAATAACCTGCACATCCCCACTGATAAACGCTTTTTGGGCATTTTCTCTCAAAGCTGCACTCATTCCTGCATGATAGCAGATAGCCTTGTGCCCCCTGGCTTGGAGTGCGGCCGCCACATCCTCAGTGTTTTTTCTTGAAAGGCAATAAACAATACCTGAATCGAGCCGGTATTTGTTAACCAGATGTGTTATTTGATTCAGCTTATCTGTTTTAGAAGCTGAAGATACAACTTTAATTGAAATATTAGGTCGATCGAATGATCCAAGATAATTATATGGCGACACAAGAGACAACTGTTTGCAGATGTCATCGCGTGTGATTCTGTCTGCTGTTGCCGTAAGTGCCATCACCGGGGTTTCAGGATATATTTTTTTTAACAATGACAATGAAGTATACACCGGTCTGAAATNATNGCCNCACTGTGAAATACAATGAGCCTCATCAATGGCAAAAAGTGAAATTCTTATTTTCTCAGACAGACGGTTGAGATCAGAAACAATGCGCTCCGGNGACATATANAGTATCTTGATNTACNNGNAATAGAGCGCATCCATAACACGTCTGCAGGATTCTTCATCCATACTACTGTTGATTTCAGCAGCAGGTATTCCGATGGCCTGAAGTGCCATTACCTGATCATGCATCAGCGCGATCAGAGGAGAGATAACGATAGCGCATCCTTCAAGCATAAGTGCCGGTATCTGATAGCATATGGATTTTCCTCCTCCTGTAGGCATGAGTACGGTAACGTCATGACCGGCAATAACTTCGCAGATTATATCAAGTTGTCCGGCACGGAATGTATCATATCCGTAGAATTTTTTCAGATAAACGTGTGCCTGATGTACTGCAGTTTCTCTGTCTATCACCTGTCTTTTTGTCATCTAATTGTGTTACAAAAAACAGCCGTCTCATAATGTGAGAGACGGCTGCAAAGTATCTGGATAATAAATTAGTTCACACGGTACTTATCAATACCATCTTTCAGAAAAGATACGCACTGACGAGCGGCGGCTATTCCTGCATTTATATTAGCCTCTGCTGTCTGAGGACCCATTTTTTTAGGAGTAAAGAATACTTTTTCTCCAAAGTTTTTCTTAAGTATATCTGCATTATCCGGCTTTACATCAGCGGCGTACTTAATATCCGTACGTTCAGTGAGTGCTTTTTCAAGACCATCTTCGTCAATCACCTCTTTTCTTGCTGTGTTGATCAATACAGCATTTTTTGGCATCGATACAATTAGGTCATAACCTATCGACTTGCGTGTCTCATCAGTCGCCGGGATATGTATGGATACTATGCTATTGTTTTTGTAAAGATCTTTGACTGAATCAACCGGTGAGACACCTGTGGCAGATATTACTTCACCAGGACAATACGGGTCGAGTGCTGAAACTTCAAGCCCAAATCCTTTAGCTATGCGTGCAACATTACGTCCAACCTGACCGAAAGCTTGGATTCCGAGAGTCTTATCCTTCAGTTCTGTGCCGGAAGAGCCATTATAACAATTCCTGACCATCATCACAGCCATACCGAATACGAGTTCTGCGACTGCATTGGAGTTTTGACCCGGAGTATTTTCTACAATTACACCATGAGATGTGGCTGCTGCAAGATCAATATTATCGTATCCGGCTCCGGCTCTGACTACGATTTTTAGATTTTTTGCAGCATCAAACACCTCAGTGTCAATCTTATCACTTCTAACAATAAGAGCATCGGCATCAGCCACAGCATCCAGTAATTGCTGCTTATCACCATATTTTTCAAGAAGCGCAAGCTTAACACCGGCTTGGTCTGCCACATTTTTAATGCCCTCTATAGCAACAGGTGCGAATGGTTTTTCTGTAGCGACAAGAATTTTCATATTATCAGTTTTTAGCTTCAAATTCTTTCATTGCATCTACAAGCACTTTGACACTGTCAATAGGCATGGCATTGTAAAGTGAGGCACGGAATCCGCCAACAGAACGATGGCCTTTTATGCCCACAATTCCTTTAGTTGTAGCGAAATCTACAAAATCTTTTTCGAGATCCTTATATTCCGGTTTCATTACGAATGTCACGTTCATGATCGAGCGGTCATCAGGGTTGGTGACAGTGCCGACAAACATACGGCTTGAGTCGATAGTGTCATATAGCAATGCCGCTTTCTCAAGGTCAAGTTGCTCAAGTACTTTTACTCCTCCAAGCTCTTTATAATATCTGAGAGTCATAAGAGCTGAGTAAATAGGTAATACAGGGGGTGTATTGAACATCGATCCTTTTGATACATGTGTGCGGTAGTCAAGCATTGTAGGGATAGTTCTGTCGACGTGACCAAGTGCATCATCGCGCACTATGACAATAGTTACGCCAGCGGGTGCGAGATTTTTCTGTGCGCCCGCATAGATGGCATCATATTTCGATACATCAATTTTACGTGAGAAGATGTCGCTGCTCATGTCAGCCACCAGCCTAACGCCTACTTCCGGATCTTTACGTATCTCTGTACCATAAATGGTATTATTACTGGTATAGTGGAAGTAATCCGAGTCGGCTGGTACTACATAATCACGAGGAATAAATGTGTAGTTATCTGCTTCTGATGAAGCAACCACATCGACATCACCGAAAAGCTTGGCTTCCTTTATTGCCNTATGAGCNCAGGTACCGGTATCCAGATAAGAAGCTTTTTTGCGTAAAAGATTNATAGGAATCATGCAGNACTGCATTGATGCTCCTCCACCAAGCCACAGCACCGAATATCCCTCCGGCACTTCAAGCAATTCCTTTACAAGGGCTGAGGCTTCGTCGATTACCGCCTGAAATTCTTTGCTTCGATGTGAGACCTCAAGCAGTGAGAGACCTGTGCCGGCGAAGTCAATCACGGCTTCCGCTGTGTTTTTAATGGTGTACTGGCTCAATATCGATGGGCCTGCATAAAAATTATGTTTCTTCATCTCATTATAGTTTATTTAGGTGCAAATATAGAAATTATTATTTAATTGACAAAGTATTTTCTTTTAGGAAATTGTAAGAGCTGCATGTCGTTCTTAATAATAGCAATAAGTATGGGTAATTAACATAAATTAAGTTGTGTTAAATATAATAAATTTTTATTATTGATTAATCTTTTCTTACTTTGCAATTGTTATGAATTATGAAAGTCATGATAAAATAACTTGTAACTAAATAATATAGTAATTATGAAAAATTTTAACATCATTCTGTCGGTAATTGGCGGTGCAGTTGCCGGCGCGGCCTTGGGCCTCCTCTTTGCCCCGAATAAAGGAGCGGACACACGTGACCAGATCAAGGATTTCATTAAGGAGAAATGCCCATTTATAAAAAATAGCAAACTTGAGGAACTTGCCGATAAGATCGCAGGTGAAATTGAAGAAGCGTGAAACTAAAATACTAGAAAAATGAAATATTTATATGCATTCCTTGGCGGCGCGATCGTTGGAGCCGCAGCTTCATTACTCTTTGCACCTGAAAAGGGCGAAGACCTTCGCAATCAGATCAAGAACATCCTTCGCAAACATGGTCTGATCAAAGGATCCGAGATGGATGATCTCGTAGAACAGATCGCTGCTCAGATAGAAGCAGAAGTAAGATAAGTAAGATTAAAAGAAATTGACGTAGATTGACCGAGGTCAATCTACGTCGTTGTAAAGACAAAAGCATGGAGCAGAAGAATAATAAATATATGAGTTTTTTTGAGCAACTCAAAAGACTCGTATCATTATATATATATGATATAAGGCTCACGACAGCCGAGAAACTTACTGTTCTGCTCTCGGCGATAGCAATTTTCGCAATTATTCTGGTTTTTACCGCGCTATTCATTGTCTTCGCTTCCATGGCTCTTGCCGAATTGCTTGAAACCGTAATGGCTCCCTGCTGGCCATTCACGATCGCATCCTTCTTCTTTCTGCTNTGTGGTGNTTNGTTCTTCGCTTTCCGTNTTGAGATTATNATCAATCCGATATCGAGATTTCTTTCGGGCCTTTTTATAGCTCCACCAACGATTCATCACAAGCAAAGCAATCAACCACAAAAACAGAACGACAGTCATGAATATTAGTCCAACATGGAAGGGCTACACCCTTCAGGAGCTGCGTCTGCAGCGTATAGTCACAGAAACAAAAATTGAAATAGTCAAGGCCAAGATGTATAAAGAAGGGAGCCAACTGAAAGATAATTCAATACCAGCTCCCTTTGCATCACCTTTGTTTAAAAAGATTATTGGAGCTCTTGACTATGCTGATTATATGATTATGGCTTTTTCAATTGGACGGAGAGTGATGAAGTTGATAAAGCGTAAGAAAAAATAATGACACAAAAGTAATAATTCTTCTATGAATGACTATTATTCACTCAGAGCTGATATCTTGCCGTGTAATGAAGATATGACTGATTATTATGCCGCCCTGCTTGCAGAAATCGGATATGAAAGTTTTGTACCGGATCAGGCTGGACTTGTCGCATATATCAAGGCTGAAGAATTTAGTGAAGATAAGCTTGATGATATTGTTAAAGAGTGGCCGTTTGACAGCACAANTCACACAAAAGCTNAATTCATAGAAGGACGTGATTGGAACTCAGAATNGNAAAAGAATTACTTCAAGCCTATCGTAATAGATGACAAATGTGTGATCCATAGCTCTTTTCATACTGACATTCCTAATTGCGAATATGATATAGTGATTGATCCCAAGATGGCGTTCGGTACAGGTCATCATGCCACAACTTCGTTAATTATAAATCGTCTTCTCAACATAAAGCTTGATGGAAAGGTAGTTATCGATATGGGCACTGGCACCGGCATTCTTGCCATACTTGCAGCCATGCGCGGAGCCTCGGAAATTTACGGGGTAGAGATTGATCAATTTGTATTCACAAGTACGTAATCAAGGTTGTGTTGTGATAAATATCGAGAATGCGGGAGCATCGTATGAATAT
>WFLX010027109.1_pt1 | contig 10607 bp, 7 predicted proteins | sample 4967041 | NCBI WGS metagenome assembly WFLX01 (sample SAMN12857096, study PRJNA449069) | gut metagenome | isolation source: stool from male and female vole | host: Microtus ochrogaster | place: USA:Florida | collected 2017
CGAGCGGTCGTAGTAGTAGGTGTGGAAATAGTTGCTAAAGACTGTGGCCGTGGCCTTCTCATCTTTAAGAAGAGGTGTGCCGGTCAGTGCAATCTTGATGGAATTGGGGTCGGCATCAAATAAATTGGCAAGGAAACATCCGCCGGGGCGGTAACCACGGTGTGCCTCGTCAAGAATAAAAACCCGTTGCAGATTGGTCGCGTAGTCCGGAAGTTTCACCTTTTCCTTGTCTTCAGCGAAACGCTGGATGTTCACTACCGTTATTTCCTGTTTGCCGCTTGCGCCCTGCTGCGACTGATTGCTACGGAATTGATCCATCAATTCTTTTCTGGAATTGGCGGTTGTAACCACCAATCCTCTTGCTTCAAATTCCTGTGTCGCTTGTTCAAGGAGGTCGAGACGGTCTACGATGAAATAGAATTTTGCTACCNTGTCNTGCTTGGCGNAGNNGTCNTTGAGATANTANGCCAAATGATATGNNAGNGCTGTCTTNCCACTTCCTTGCGTGTGCCACACCACTCCTGCTTTCGCTCCGGCATCGAGGTGTTCCCGGATTGCCAATGCCGCAAACATCTGCTGATAACGCATAATATGTTTTTGGTCGGTAATCTCGATCTTACCATCGACCTCACGCTCAGACCTAACGTAGGCAATTCCGTATTTCAGGATGAACAGCAATCGCTCCGGCGAGCACATAGAGGTGAGAATACGGTTGGTGGGCGTATTGGTGTTGAGATTGGTTTTGTATTCCGGCGTTGTGTGGATGACCTCAGAATTAAAATCTTTGAGTATCTTCCTCTCAGTGTCCTTGTCTATGGGTTTGTACGGGTAATTCCGGTTGTAGGGTGCAACATCGGCATTTGAGCGGTTCTCCTCCCGAAAACAGTTGAAAGGTGCCATCTCTCTTGCTGCAGTACAGTAGAACGCACCTTGCAATGGAACAATGCCTCCCATTGTATCATACTCCATATTATTGGAGAAAATCATCAGTTGGGTGATGTTGATAAATGAGCGGAAACGCGTGTTGGGAAATCTCTGCTGATTCATGCGCTTGCTCTCCGCTACCATTCCGCCCGAATTATTGGGCTTCTTTACTTCTACGAACACCAGGGGCAGGCCATTTACAAACAATGTAATGTCGGGCCTNAACTCGTCCTGACCATTCTTGCAAGTAAATTCGGCTGTAAAATGAAAGGTGTTGTTGGATGGTGTCTCATAGTCAATCAACCTGACAGGAGAAACTGCTTTCAGCCTCTGATAGAATGCATATCCTAAATCGTCATTTTTTAAATCGTTGCGTATATCCTGAAGCATCTGCGACGCAGAAACCGGAGAATTAGGGTTCAATTTCTCAAATTGTTTTTCAAATACTTCAATGAGTATATTTGTTGAGGAATCATAGACTGTTCCGGCATCTTCTTCTGAAATCTTTCCGAAATATGTATAGCCTAAACGTGTCAGATGCACCAAAGCCGGCATCTGCACGCGGGTTGCTTCGTTGAATTTGCTCATATCATACATTCTGTTTATGCAAATATAGTAAAATATTCTTATTCCGCAAAATCAGATACCGGAACACGATGCAACAAGCCGGGCGCTGGGGGCGTCCGGCTTGTTGAGGATGGTGACGGGGGCTGTCAGGGGTTGAGCTGGGAGGGGAGGAGGGCGTTGGTGGTGATGATGTCGACGCCCATGCGCCGGAGCTCGAGGGCGCGGTCGAGGGGGTCGACGGTCCAGCAGTTCACTTTGAGGCCGGCGCGGTGGAGGGAGTCGATGCTCTCGGCTGTGAGGCAGTCGTGGGCTATGTCGACGTCCATGCGCAGGCTGTCGCACCAGTCGAAGCTGGAGCGCCAGGTCTTGGCNCCGAGAAACTGCAGCTCGATNTCGGGCCACCCGGCGCGGATGTATTCGAGNCAGGGCTTCATAGAGGTGAGTATCACGCATTTATCGGCGAAACCGGCGGAGTCGATGTAGGCTATCAGCGCGGGGATGTTGGAGAAATCCTTGGAGTTGATGCCTGTGCTCCACTTGAGCTCGATCACGGGGCGCACCCCACCCTCGCGGCAGATGTCGAGATATTCGCCCAGGGTGCAGATGGTGGCGGTGTAGTCGTGGCCGTTGCGGGTCTGGCGCAGGGTGTCGGCNCGCAGCTCGGCCANGGTGGACGNGGCTATCTCGCTGTTGCCTCCGAGGCGCTTGTTGTCGGTGTCGTGGCAGAGCACGAAGTGGCCGTCGGCGGTGACGCGCACGTCGCACTCCAGGAAGTCGTAGCCGCGGGCTACGCCGTTGCGGAAGGCCTCGGCCGTGTTCTCCACGCCCAGGTTGCTGCCGCGGTGGCCCACAAGGAGGGTGCGGGCACCGGCGCAGACGGCCGTGGCGATGCACAGGAGCAGGAAGATGCGTGTTTTCATTTCTTTTCAGGCTTGAGCCACTTGTCGAACCAGCGGAAGAAGAGTCGCTGCCACAGCACGGCATTCTGGGGCTTGAGAATCCAGTGGTTTTCGTCGGGGTAGATCACCATCTCGGCGGGGATGCCGCGCAGCTTGGCGGCGTTGAAGGCCGCCTGGCCCTGCGATGCGAGGATGCGGTAGTCGAGCTCGCCGTGGGAAATCATGATGGGAGCTGTCCAGCGGTCGACGAAGCGGTGGGGGCTGTTGGCGAAGGTGCGCTGCGCTGCGGCGTTGTCCTTCTCCCAGTAGGCGCCGCCCATGTCCCAGTTGGCAAACCACATTTCCTCGGTCTCGAGATACTGCGCCTCCATGTTGAAGATACCGGCGTGGGCCAGCAGGGCGGCAAAGCGGCCGTCGTGGTTGCCNGCGAGCCAGTAGATGGAGAAGCCGCCATAGCTGGCNCCTGTGGCGCCGATGCGGGTCTCGTCCACGTAGGGNTCGGCCTTGACGTGGTCGACGGCAGAGAGGTAGTCCTTCATGTTCTGGCCGGGATAGTCCTTGGAGATCTGCTCGTTCCACTCGGTGCCGAAGCCGGGCAGGCCGCGGCGGTTCGGAGCAATCACGATATAGCCGTTGGCTCCCATGAGGGCGAGGTTCCAGCGGTAGCTCCAGAACTGGCTGACGGGCGACTGNGGGCCGCCCTGGCAGTAGAGGATGGCGGGATAGCTGCCTGCGGGGTCAAATTCGGGAGGATACACCACCCACACGAGCATCTCCTTGCCGTCGGTGGTGGGCACCATGCGCTTCTCCACGGTGGGCATCTTCAGCTGGGCGAAGATGGCGGCGTTCACGGCAGTGAGCGGGCGCAGCGAGGGCTCGGCCTTCTTGCCCTTGAGGGTGATGAGCTGCAGCTCGTTCGGTCGCAGCATGCTGTGGTTCATGGTCACGAGGCGGTCGCGGCCGGCGGGAGCGAGCGAGGTGAAGTCGGCTACTTCGTCAGTGAGTTTTCTTATGACGGATGTTGCGGGGTCGATGTCGAACACGGGCACGACGCCGTCTTTGGGCGCGATGAAGAAAATGCGCTTGCCGTCCGGGGCCCATGCAAATTCGTCGATGGTGTAGTCCCAGTCGGCGGTGATGTCGCGGCGGGCGCCGGTGGCCATGTCGAGCACGAAGAGGCGGTTGCGGTCGCTCTCATAGCCNTCGCGCTCCATCGAGAGCCATGCCAGGCGGGTGCCGTCGGGCGAGAATGCCGGCATGGTGTCGTAGCCCATCATGCCCTCGGTGAGGTTTCGCGTGGTGCCGGTGGCGAGGTCGTAGAGATAGAGGTCGGAATTGGTGGACACGGCGTAGTCAAGGCCGGTCTTCTTGCGCGACACATACACGAGCGCACTTCCATCGGGCTGCCAGGCAAAGGATTCCACGCCGCCGAAGGGCTTCATGGGAGCCTCGAAGGGCTCGTCGGCCATGATGTCGGCCAGGTCGGTGATGGCCGTGCCGTCGAACTTGCCCACGAAGGGATGGGGAATCTCAGTCACCCACTCGTCCCAGTGCTTGTACATGAGGTCGTCGATCACGCGGCCGGTGGCTTTGGGCAGGTCGGGATAGAGGTCGGCGGCGCTGCGCGAGTACTTGACGTTGCCGATGACCACCACGCGCTTGCCGTCGGGCGAGAACAGGAAACCGCCCACGCCGCCGGGATGCCCGGAGAGCTGGACGCGGTCGGTACCGTCGGGCATCATGGCCCACACCTGCATGGTGCCGTCGGCGGCGGGATACATGAAGGCGATGCGGCGGCCGCCTTCAATCCACACTGCGCCGCTCTCGCTCTTGGGCGTGCGGGTGATGCGCACGGGCTCGGCATCGCGCGCGGCGAGGTCGAGCGTGTAAAGGTCGTTGTTGGAAGCGTTCTGCTCCAGGCTTTCGTAGGATATGCCGAAGAGCACGGTCTTGCCGTCGGGGCTCACAACGGGCGAGCTCACGCGGCCCAGGGCCTCGAGGGCGTCGATGTCGAACACTCCGGTGGCCGATTTGAAATCGGTGCGCTCGATGATGGGGGCATCGGCGGCGGCAGCCGGCTGTGCAGCCGCCACAATGGCTGATGCGCTCATAATGATAGCTGAAATAGTTTTACTCATTTTTTATTGTGATATAAGAATTTTCAATCGCATAGGGTGGCTCCGTCAATGTCGGCGATGCGCGCACGGAGAGCCGGCGCGGAGTCGGCATTGATTTCGAGGGTGAGGGTGCAGGTGTTGTCAAATTCGCGCTCTACGACGTCCACATCGAAGTCCTTGGTGAGCTTCATGGCAGCGTTCATTGCCGGGTAAGGGAAATGAAAACGCACGCGGGCGCGGTCGTGGCGCTCGACGGAGCCCGCGGCCTCGAGAGCCATGCGCGCGGCCGTGCGATAGGCCACGATGAGGCCCGANGTGCCCAGCTTGATGCCGCCGAAGTAGCGCACCACCACAACGAGCACATTCGTGAGCCCCAGGGAGTTTATCTGGCCCAGGATGGGCTTCCCGGCAGTGCCGCTGGGCTCGCCGTTGTCGTTGCTCTGCGACAGGTCGCGCGCGCTGCCCAGCATGTAGGCCCAGCACACGTGGCGGGCGTCGTAGTAGGTTTTCTGCATCCGGGCCACTATGGCCTTTGCCTCGTCGACCGAAGACACCGGAAAAGCGAAGCCCAGGAATTTGCTCCGCTTTTCGGTGTATTGCGCCTCGGCCGGCGCAGGAATGGTGTAGAAGAGGTCGGCCATCAATACTGATGATGCTCGCTTTTAAGCTCGGAGGGGGTTATGGGCCGNGCGTTCATCTTGCGCCACACGTAGGCGATGTAGGCCACTACGAANGGAATGAGCACCGACACCCAGCTCATGACCTTGAGGGTGAACAGCGACGACGACGAGTTGCTTATCGACAGCGAGCTCGANGCCTCGAGCAGCGAGGGATAGTAGGCCATGCCGTCATAACCGGCCAGGAGGAAGAGCACCACCACCACGAGCACCGTGCCGATGCCGCTGAACCAGATGCCGGCGCGCCAGGTGCGGTCGAGGGCGGTGCGGAAGATGCCGTAGAGCACCATCACCACGCCCACAAGGAGCACCGCGGTGGCCCACCACATGTGCAACAGGCTGTGCAGGTAGGCATACGGCTCGGAGACGAAGCTGCCGTCGGCCGCCTGTCGCATTCCAGGCGAAAGCAGCAGCACAACTAAGAAAGCCACGAACAGCAGGGCGAACACCAGGCCGTTGGCACCGGCCACGCGGCGCATACGGGCCGTGAACGACTCATCGCCCGAGATGTTGTTGACAAAGTAGAGGGCACCCTGCGTGCGGGCCAGGAAGAACACTGCCACGCCCAGCAGCAGGTTTTTCCACGAGGCGATGGCTTCGAGGCCGTGGCTGTCGGCCCAGCGCGATATCACGGGATTGCCGGCATCGAGGATGTTGCCGCGGGCCACCGTGAATTCGGCGCCGAAAAACATCATGGCCACGGCCACGCCGAGGAGCACACAGCCCACCACGCCGTTGAACAGCAGCAGGCTGTCGTAGAAACGCGTGCCGTAGATGTTGCCCTTCTTGCGGCGGTATTCGTAGCTCACGGCCTGAACCACGAAGCTTATGAGGATGAGCATCCACAGCCAGTAGGCACCGCCGAAGCTGGTGGAATAGAACAGCGGGAACGAGGCGAAGAATGCGCCGCCGAACACCACGAGCGTAGTAAACGACAGNTCCCACTTGCGCCCGAGCGAGTTGATGATGAGCTGGCGCTCCACATCGTTGCGCGCGGCGCACAGGAGTGTCTGACCGCCCTGCACGAACAGCAGAAAGACGAGCGCGGCGCCGAGAACGGCGATAAGCAGCCACCAATAGGCCTGCAGGATTTCAAGTTCTGTCATAGCGAGAGCGATTTATTAGTTATTGTCTTTTTCAATGTCGCCGCGGGAGCTACGCACGATGAAGCGCACCATGATGCTGACCTCGGCCACGAGCAGCATCGTGAACACGGCTGCAAAAATCCAGAAGGTGAGCTGCACCGACGACGAGGGAACGTCGCTGATGCCGGCACAAACGGGCAGCAGGTCTTGGATGGTCCAGGGCTGGCGACCCACCTCGGCCACTACCCAGCCGGCCTGGCTGCACACCCACACGAGCGGCAGCGAAATCATGCCGGCCCACAGCACGAGCTTGTTGGACAGCAGGCGCGGACGGAAGCTCGAGGCAAAGGCTGCGAGCAACAGCACGAGCAGCAGGAAGCCGCCGAGGCACACCATGATGCGGAAGGCGTAGAAGGTGATGCCCACCGGGGGCACGGCCTGCTCGGGCGACTCGAAGTAGCCGTAGCCGAAGTAGCGGAAGTCGCGGGCCACGCGGGCGGCGGCATCGGCCATGGCGGCAGTGTCGCCGGCAGCGCTGGCGGCGTTATAGTCGCGCAGGGCCTGCTGGGCGCGGCGGCCTATGGCTATGCGTTCGGCGTAGCTATCTGTGTACACCGTGTCGCCGTCGGCTGTGAGCTCTATGCCGTTGATGAGGTCGTTGATGCCGGGCACGAAAGAATTGGGGTCGTGATTGGCCAGGAGGCTGAGACCCTTGGGAATGGGAACCTCGAAGTGCATGGCGGGAGCGTCGTCGCCGGGCTTCTTATCGGTGTTGACGATGCCGAAACCCACGAGGTCCTGGCCCACTTTGCCGTCGTACAGGCCTTCCATGGCAGCTAATTTCATGGGCTGCACGCGGGCCACCTGCACTGCCGAGCCGTCGCCGGTCATGAAGGTGAGGAGCATACCCGCGATGCCGAACCAGGCACCTATCTTGAGCGAAGTGGTGGCGGCCGCCACATTGCTGCGGCGCCACAGCAGCCAGCTGCTCACACCCACGACGAAAATGCCGGCGAGCGCCCAGGCCGAGAACACGGCGTGGAAGAACTTGTTCATGGACACGGCGTTGAATGCCACCTGCCAGAAGTCGCTCATGACGTTGCGCATCTGCGCCGGGTCGAATTCCATGCCCACAGGGTTCTGCATCCAGGCATTGGCCACGAGAATCCACAGGGCCGAGAGGCTGACGCCTATGGCCGTGAGCCAGGTGGAGGCCAGGTGGAAACCGCGGCTCACCTTGTTCCATCCGAAGAACATCACGGCCACGAAAGTGGCCTCCATGAAGAATGCCACGATGCCCTCGATGGCCAGCGGCGCACCGAAAATGTCGCCCACAAACCAGCTGTAGTTCGACCAGTTGGTGCCGAACTCAAATTCGAGAATGATGCCCGTGGCCACACCTATGGCAAAATTTATGCCGAAGAGGGTCATCCAGAATTTCGTGAGTGCTTTCCAGCGCTCGTTGNCTNTGCGGTAATAGGCCGTCNCCATGNTGGNCACCACNANGGAGAGTCCGATGGTGAGTGGCACGAACAGCCAGTGGTACATGGCCGTGAGGGCGAATTGCGCTCTCGACCAGTCTACTACGCTCATCAAGTCGTTCATAATGTATTAGAATTTCGATGTTTCGGGATTCTTCATAAGGGCCTCGCGGACGGCAGCGGCGCGGTCTTGGTCGTTGTCGTAGCGCGTGGCTAGGATGTCGGGGAAGAAAAACAGCTTGAGAATGGCGAAAATCACCACCAGCTTGATGATGATGATGGCCCAGAGGGTGCGCCCCACCGTCATGCGACGGAAGCCGTCGACATAGAAGTGCAACACGCCGGAGAATATATTGCCGCTTTGCTTCATTGCGCAAATATAGCCAATATCCCGCGATTTACAAAATTTTTGTAAACCCGGGCCCGGGTGGCAAAAAATCCGCTATAGACAAAATGGGATGGAGAACCTCGCACAGTGTACCTCTATAGGGCGTTTCTCTATATCATAAAGGAAAGAGAACGAGCCACCCATCTGATGGCAGGGCCGGAGGTCCTCCCTTTGGTTAACCCCCGGCGGGTCGCCGGGGGAAGCAGTATCAATGAATGCAGCCCGGGAAGGGCTGTCCTGCCGGCAATTTAGGGAGGGACACCCCCTCCGGGGCTGCCGCGTGGTGTGCCCATACCCCGTGCGACCCGCACGGGGTTAACAAGAGGGCGGACCTTCGGCCCGCACTCACAATCTCAACCATGAATTTGTTCTATAGTAGACGCAGGAAGAAGCTAATGCTTTGTTAAACAGCGCGGTATGGGTACTTTTCAAAGCGTCCGTCCCATCATGGACGCCCTGCCAGGCCGGCCCCGGATGGCCAGCGGCGTTAGCTGCGTTGGCTCCGCGTTTAGCGGCTCGCATGACCCCGCTCGGGCTACGCCCTCGGGGGCCGCTCGCCGGATTATAAATGAATAGGTCGACGACCGCGGGGTGCGCTGCGCTTACCCCACTATGTCTTGGGACGCGCTCTCCGGCGCGTCGTTATATGCTACGCGGGCCCCCTCTCCCAGACGCCACCATATATTTGTTCTATAGTAGACGCAGAGATTATTATAAGAGGTTGAAATTCAAGCGGGGTGGAAGCCTTGCACGAGATATTGCCACACCCTGCGGCAGCCATTGAGGGGGAGACACCACCTCAATGGCTGCCGGGCAAGAGGGTTATTCTTCTGTGGCGGGCAGGGCGTCGGGCGAGGCTGTGCGCGGCAGCGTGTAGTGAAGGGCCACAAAGCCCAGGACGCCGGCCAGGAGCGAGCCCACCACGATGCCCAGCTTGGCATGGTCGAGCAGGGCCATGGCTGCGGGGTCGCCGCCGCCGAAGGTGAGGGTGGCGATGAACAGCGACACGGTGAAGCCGATGCCGCCGAGCATGGAGATGGAGGCCATCATCTTCCAGTTGCTGTGGGCAGGCATGGGTGCGAGTCCCAGCTTGACGGTGAGCCACGAGAAGGCGAAGATGCCCACGAACTTGCCCACGACAAGACCGGCTATCACGGCCAGCGAGATGCCCTCGACGATGCTGGCGGGATTGGTGTCGAGCAGGAAGATGCCTGCGTTGGCGAAGGCAAACAGAGGCACGATAAAGAAGTTGACGATGGGGTGCAGCGAGTCCTCGAGGTCCTGCAGGGGCGATATCACCTTGTCGGAGGCCGATTCCACCACTTTCAGCCAGTCCATCTGCTCTTTGCTGAGGATGGACTTGCGCGTGAGGGCCTCGACATCTTCGCCACGGAAGTTGGAGATGGCCTTGCGAATCTGCTTGATGTATTTCTTGGGCGCGAACACCGGGGTGGCGGGCACGCAGAAGGCCACGAGCACGCCGGCGATGGTGGGATGGATGCCGGAGTTGAGGAAGAGGAACCAGATGATGCCGCCGATGCCTATGTAGAAGATCTTGCTCTTGATGCGCATGCGGCTGCCCAGCAGCAGCACGCCGAAGAGACAGGCGGCGATGACCAGGAGCGACACCTCGATGTGGGTGCTGTAGAAGGCTGCTATCACGATGATGCCGCCGATATCGTCGACCACGGCAAGGGTGGTGAGGAAAATCTTGAGCGACAGCGGAACGCGGCTGCCCAGCATGGCCAGCACGCCCAGGGAGAAGGCAATGTCGGTGGCCATGGGGATGGCTGCGCCGCCCGNATACTCGGTGCCGGCGNTGAGGGCGAAAAATATGAGCACAGGCACTATCATGCCGCCCACGGCTGCCAGGATGGGCAGCAGGGCCTGCTTGAACGACGCCAGTTCGCCCACGAGAATCTCTCGCTTGATTTCAAGGCCTATGGAGAAGAAGAACACGGCCATGAGGGCGTCGTTGATAAACGCCAGCAGTGTCATGGGATGGCCGTGGTGGCTGAAGAAGTTGAAGCCGCCGAGCTGGAGGCGCACCTCCTGGTCCCAGAAGTTGAAATAGAGGTTGTTGAGTTGGGGGATGTTTGCGACTACGAGAGCGAGCACGGTGGCTGCTATGAGCACGTTGCCGCCGCTGGCATGTCGGCGCAGGGCCTGCCTGGCCGAATAAAATATGTGTTCGGCAAAGCCGGGCTGTTCGGTCCGTGGGTGTTTACTTGTCATTTTGGCAGATGATGAATGGGTGATTTCTTCTATCTAAACAACCGAAACGCGCCAATGGATTGATGGGGGGCGGAAATTTTACGTCAATCGAGCTTGAGCACGGCGAGGAATGCCTTCTGGGGCACCTCGACGGAACCGATCTGCTTCATGCGTTTCTTGCCCTTCTTCTGCTTTTCGAGGAGCTTGCGCTTGCGGGAGATATCGCCGCCATAGCACTTGGCTGTCACGTCTTTG
>WFLX010185652.1_pt1 | contig 10607 bp, 5 predicted proteins | sample 4967041 | NCBI WGS metagenome assembly WFLX01 (sample SAMN12857096, study PRJNA449069) | gut metagenome | isolation source: stool from male and female vole | host: Microtus ochrogaster | place: USA:Florida | collected 2017
TCAAGGAAAAATTGGATGATATGGGCGGTGACGAAGCAAATAGCGGAAGTGGTCAGATTATGGCATATATAAATGATCCAACCGGCAGAATCTGTAGTTGGGGAATTCCTCTTGCAGAATGTTACGGTGTACGTCTTCCGCTTGATTATAGTGGGGCCGTACCGTCACAAATGCTCTTAATTGATGTTCCCGAAGCTGAATATATAGTTTTTGAACATGGACCATTTGACTTTGAAAAAGAAAACCATTGTGTGGAAACAAAGATCGAAACAGCAATGAAGACATTTGACTATGCCGCTGCCGGTTATTGTCTTGATACCACCCCCGGCAGAGTATTCTACTTTTATCACGACCCGAGACGTTTTTGGAAATATATCCGACCTGTGCGGAGGGAGTAAAATCTCCCTCCCCCTCATTATTACAGCTTCTTTTCAATTTCTTTTTCACCGATTTTACCGATTGCCACATCATAGCCTTTTCTAAGCAATTCAAAAAACGATATTCTTAGATACTTCTTACCTTTTATATCAAATCAATGGCTTGGCAACCCCACACTGCAGAAAGCGTTGGATTCACAGCCGACAATCAAAGGCGAGCTTTATCAGGCAGTGGAGCAATTTTATCCTTTCGTTCCCATCTGTATCCGATACATTTCCGTATACTGCCCATTTAGCTCCATCAATTCCTCATGGCTGCCCTTCTCCGCAATCTTTCCGTCGCAGATTAGGATTATCAAGTCGGAATCCCTGATAGTCGAAAGCCTGTGGGCTATGATAAAGGAGGTTCTGCCCTCCGTAAGCTTAAGCATTGCTTTCCTGATATGACGTTCCGTCACTGTGTCCACGGAGCTGGTTGCCTCGTCCAAAATCATAATGGGCGAGTTGGATAAAACGGCGCGGGCAATGGTAAGCAGCTGTCTCTGCCCCTGACTAAGCTCCGCCCCGCCCTGAGCCAGAACCGTGTCATATCCTTTTGGCAGCTTACGGATAAAGCTGTGGGCGCCCGCCGCTTTAGCTGCTTCCACAACGTCCTCCAAGGCAACGTTTTCCCTGCCATAGCTGATATTTTCCCTGATACTCACACCAAACAGCGCCGTATCCTGCAAAACCACACCGAATGCATCCCTTAAATCCTTCATGCGGTACTCACGCAGATCATGACCGTCCAGCAAAATCCTACCCTGATTCACGTCATAAAAACGGGTGAGCAGATTAATCAGCGTAGTCTTTCCCGCACCGGTAGGCCCTACCACTGCCACTCTGGTTCCCGCCTTGATGTCAAGACTCACATTGTCCAGAATCATTCTATCCTGTCGATACCCAAAGGACACCCTGTCAAACCGCACTTCCCCCCTGATATGCTTTAGAGGCAGAGCGTCCGGCCTGTCAGCAGGCTCCTTTTCCTCATCCAAAATTTCCAAGATTCTCTCTGCGCCCGCCACTGCGGTCTGGAAATTATTATAGATATTGGCAATGTCCACGAAGGGGCGCGTAAACTGTCTGGAATACAGAAGGAAGCTTGAAATATCCCCCACCATAATAGCTCCCTTAGACGCCATCACACCGCTTACAATGGCAATCAACACATAATTTAAGTTATTAATCACATTGGTGAGCGGCATCAAAAAGCCCGACCATATCTGTGCCTTGGTTGCCACTTCGCAAAAGGCATCGTTACTTTCCGAAAACTGCCTTAGCATATCCGCCTCTCGGTTAAATGCCTTCACCATATTAAAGCCTGAAATGCTCTCCTCCACCTGCCCGTTGAGCCTGCCCAAAAGCTGCTGCTGCCTGCGGAACAAAGTCCTTGTTCTCTTTGTGACAATTTTCGTCAAAAGAAAAATACAAATTACCGCCAGCATTGCCACCGCCGTCAAAACAGGGCTCATGCACAACATTACATTAAAAATGCCTACAATGGTAAATACATACATCAAAAGCTGTGTCATGGAGTCCGATATTGTTGTACTGATATTATCCACATCATTGGTAAGTCTGCTCATCAGCTCCCCATGCTGTCTGGCATCAAAAAAAGACAAGGGCAGCTTCTTCATATGCTTGAACAGACTGATTCGGATATGCAATATAATCCTCTGACCCACTGACGCCATAAGGAACTGCTGGGAAAATCGGATCAGCCAATCCCCAGCGTACAGAGCCGTAAGTACTCCCAAAAGCCGAAGCATCGGTTTGCCGCCGTCTATCAGGTTCACGATTCTTCCGATCAAATACGGTGATAACACGGCGGAAGCGGAAGCAAGACCGGACAACAGCAGAATCCGGCCCAGACCCTTACGATGCCCCTTTGTCAACTGCCAGAGACGGTAGAGAGTGCCCTTCATATTCTTAGGCTTTACAACCGGACCGCCTCTTGCCCTGCCCATATTGGAAGGGGGAACAACTACATTCTTATCCATGAACTTCACTCTCCTTTATCCNACCTTCAGGCTCCNCNCCGATTNGCGAATCATAAATTGCCCTGTATNCTTCACATTCCGCAAGCAACTCTTTATGCGTTCCGAAGCNCTGCATTCTGCCATCCTCCATACATAAAATAACATCCGCATTCATTACCGTGGAAATCCGCTGGCTCACAAGAAGAACCGTCATATCCCGAGACGCCTGCCGAATTCCCTGTAAAACCTTTGCCTCCGTGGAGGCGTCCAAGGCGCTGGTACTGTCGTCCAGTATCAGTATCTTAGGCTTCTTCAACATCGCCCTTGCAATGGAAAGACGCTGCTTTTGTCCGCCGGAGAGGTTCACCCCTCCCTGCCCCAGTATGGTATCATATCCCTCGGCAAAGGTATCTATAAAAGTATCCGCACAGGCTAAAGCCGCAGCCTCCCTTATTTCCCTTTCCGATGCATTTTCATCTCCCCAGCGCAGATTTTCGGCGATGGTTCCCGTAAACAACAGCGCCTTTTGTGGAACCACCGCAATGCTGTCACGAAGCGTTTCCACGGATATTCGAGTCACATCGTTTCCGTCTATCCGTATCCGGCCCTCGCAAGCATCATAGAATCTGGGCACCAGATTCACCAGCGTGGACTTACCCGAACCGGTAGTTCCGATAATTCCTACGGTATCCCCTTCCCTTGCATGAAAGCTAAGCTTTTCTATTGCCGGGCGCGCCGCACCGAAATACGCAAAGGAGACATTATCAAACACAATGTCTCCATGAACCGCTATATTGTTCTCGTCCTCCGGCTCCTTCTGCGACGGCACCTCCCGCAAAACCTCCTCCACACGCTCCGAGGAAGCCACGGCCCTAACCGCGGAATTTAAAATATTTGATACCATGCCCAGCGCAAAAAGCACCTGCGTCATATAATTTACGGACGCCATCAGCTTTCCGATTTCCTCGGACGGCTGATGTGAGGATGCAAACAGCATTATCACGATACCAAGATTCACGGTCAGATTGATAAGAGGCGCAAAAACGGCAAGCACACGCATGGAGGCAATTCCCGCCTCCGCAAACTCTCCCGAAGCCTCTTCAAATTTCTGCTGCTCCTGCTCCTCCGCCCGAAATGCCTTAACCACGCGGACAGCGCTTAAAAATTCCCTGCTGGTGGCATTTAGCTTATCCAGCTTACTCTGCATTTTCCCGAATTTGGGATAGCCAAACTTCATGTTGCAACCGATAAAAATGCTTGCAACACACAAAATAACAAGCATTAACGGAAACAGCGCGGGAGTCTGTGCGATAATCAGTATGACAGCTCCCACACAGGTAATCGGCGCTTTCATCATAATACGCATAATACCGTTGATAAAGTTTTGAATCTGAGTCACATCATTGGTAATTCTGGTAATAATTGCAGGCGGGTTCAATCTGTCTATATTTTCAAAGGACAGGGATTGAACCTTCTCATACAGGTCATAGCGGATTTCCCGGCTAATCTGCTGAGAAGTCTTGCTTGCATAAATATTTCTCATTACCGCACAAAAGGCGCCTGTTAAAGCGATTCCTAGCATGATTAGGCCATATTTATAGATAGTGGAAGGCTCACTGCTTTTTACTCCCTTATCCACAATGTAGGACATAAACGTAGGCTGCAGCAAATCCGCAAATGTTTCAATGGTTAAGAAAAAAATTGCGGTAAAAAACATAACAGTATGCCGCTTAATATAGCGCAGCATAAGCTTCATGACTATACCTCCCTTCCCGCTTTAGCGGGCATTTATTCAAAATTTGGAAGCGTACTTCATCCAAACATTAATTCTACTTTTCAGTTAAAGCATGAATCAGTTCTTTTTCTTCTCCCTGCTTTAAACAAAGCTCTGCCGTCTGTTCGCCGTACTGTACCTTCTTTTTGTAATCCTCATAGGCATGAATCACAATAGAGGTAAGCCTGCCCTTCTCCCAGCGCAAATCTATTTCTGCATTGCCCACCAGACGCAGCCCCTTCACAGAGCCGCCTTCCCACGCTGCGGGCAATGCCGGCAGAAGAACCTCTCTATGCTCATCACTCTGCACAAGCATCTGCGCTATTGCGGCACAAACGCCGAAATTGCCGTCTATCTGGAAGGGCGGATGTTTGTCGAACAGATTGGGATAGGTGGAGCTTTCCAACATTTTTACAATGTTCTCATGGCTCTTTTCCCCATTCCAAAGCTTGGCATAGTGATTCATGATCCATGCCCTGCTCCAGCCGGTGTGTCCGCCTCCGTTTGCAAGCCGGTACTCCAAGGTCTTTTCCGCTGCTCTTGCAAGCTGGGGCGTTTTGTCCACGGAAATCTGCTCGGAGGGGTAAAGGGCATACAGGTGGGAAATGTGGCGATGCCCCGGCTCCAACTCCTCATACTCCTCCATCCATTCCATAATCCTTCCCGTGGAATCAATGCAAATGGGGGGCAGTTTTCCGTTTATTTCCCGAAGCCTGTTCATCAAAGCCTCTATATCCGGACAGTCAGGAATTTCACAAGCCGCTTTCTCTTCCTTTTCAAGTATATCATATGCCGTCAAGCAATCATTAAATAAATCCCGCAAAATCTCAAAATCCATAGTAGGTCCCACGCAGCAGGCTCCGGTCTCACCGTTTCCTGCCCGGAAGCTGTTTTCAGGGGAAACGGAGGGACAGGTAACCAAATAGCCGTCCTTCTCTACCAAAAAGTCGCAGAAAAACAACGCCGCTTCCGCCATAACAGGAAACATTTCCCTCAAGAATGCCCTGTCCTTGGTATATCTGTAATGGGTCCATATATGGGTACAAAGCCAAGCCGCCCCCATTGTCCAATAGGTTGCGGGATACCATGTGTCTTGAGGGGCACAGTCGCCCCTTGCGTCCGTATTATGGTGTGCCACAAAGCCTCTGCAGCCGTACATTTCTCTGGCGGCTCTCCTGCCGCTTTTCCTCATCTTCTTTATTAAATCAAAAAGGGGCATATGGCACTCCGACAAATTGCAGCTCTCTGCCAACCAATAATTCATCTCCGCATTAATATTTATGGTGTACTTGGAATCCCAAGGAGGCAGGAAATCCTGATTCCAGATTCCCTGTAGATTGGCGGGCAGGGTTCCCTCCCTGCTGCAGGAAATCAGCAGATAACGTCCAAAATCAAAAAGCTCCTTCTGTAGGCCGATATCGCTCTCCCCTGCCTTTACTCTGTTAAGCCTTTCGTCCGTGGGGAGCTTATCTCTATCCTCCATGTCCTCCAAGGTCAAGGAAACTCTATTATACAGACTCTTATAATCCTCAATATGTTCCTTCTTAAGCTCCTCATATTCCTTGGCCATGGCACTGTCCGTTATATGTATCAGCTTATCCTGCACCAATGCCTGCAGCGCCATCTGGTATCGGTACTCTCTTTCCTCCGCCCTTGACAGTTCGCCTTCCTCCTGAAGCCAACAGGGAAGCTCGGCATTTTCATATTTTTCCGCATAAGTGTCTATTTCCTTGGGGGTACAATGCCAAGTAGTGTCCGCACAAAAATACAATACCGCTTCATCAGCGTCCTCCACCTGAATCGTTTCACCGATTATCCGCAGGCTTCCGCCCTTCACCTTCGCCCGAAGCAGCAGGGAAAATTCTGCTCCGCCCCTTCCAAGATTACCGTAAAGGCAGATTCCGTCCTCTCCCAATTTCCCTACGCCGTCGCTGTATTTACCTCTGCCAAGCTTTGCGGAGAAGGTGACGGCTTCCGGCTTATCCGCACTCAAACGCATTATCATACAATCCGCCGGCTTGGAAACAAACAGCTCGCGGCGGTAGGCGGTTTCCCCCACCCTATAATCCACACAGGCAACGGCCTCATCAAGCTTCAAATCTCTCTCATAGCCGTCGCATTCCGGGGAGTGGACAAAATACAGCTGCATATCTCCCAGCGTCTGATAAGGGTGCTGTCCCTCCGGACAGCCGGCCATAGCCATATTCATCAAATCCTGCGCCTTGGCGAACTGTCCGTCAAACAGATACTCCCTTATCCGGGGCAGCCGCTCCTTCATATCCGGATTGATGCGGTTCACATGACCTCCGTACCACATGCTTTCTTCGTTTAACTGTATTCTCTCACCGCAAACCTTACCAAAAACCATAGCCCCCAGCCTTCCGTTCCCCAAGGGAAGCGCTTCCTCCCAGCATTCTGCCGGCTGCTTGTACCATAATCTGTTCATAATAATCCTCCATTCCGGAGCGTTTACGCGACGGGAAATTCGCAAAAGCAATTTCTGGTCTGCCATCAATACTATTTGTGACGCTCCGGCACAAATAGCTGTGTGAAAAATAAGAACTTTAGTTCTCTGATATCAAGCTTATTTTTCACGCTGTTTTACTTTTCTTAATCGGAATTTTATGATTGGTCATTGAACCGCTTTCATTGATAAATAGGATCTTATGATACTCAGCATATACTATCTGTATTTCGTCCGCAATGAAAAATAACCTTAAAAATTTGACTTATCCTTTTATTTTTTCAAATCCCCCGTAGCCGGATTGTCAATCACGCCGCCGCTTTCGTCAAACCGGGAGCCGTGGCAGGGGCAATCCCACGAATGCTCGACGCCGTTCCACTTCAAGGCGCAGCCGAGATGAGGGCAACGCTTTTTTGAGGGGGTAAGAAGATTCAGAGTTGCTTCTCCCGCATTGCAAAAAAGCTGGGGCTTTATCATATTTCTGGAGGGGTTAAATACCGGCTCATAGGGATTTTCCTTTCCCTCAAGCATATCAGCAAGAAGCATTGCCGCCGCCATGGAGGAGGTCATACCCCACTTGTTAAAGCCCGTTGCCACATAACAATTAGGCAGGCCCTTGGAATACTGTCCGATATAGGGAACACTGTCCAATGTCATGCAGTCCTGTGTTGCCCAGTAATATTTTTCCATCGAGGAAGGATAATATCTCCTTGCAAACCCTCTAAGCTCCTGCCAGCCACCCCCTTTTTTACCCGTCCTGTGGGAACCACCGCCTATCAGAAGAAGCTCTCCATAGTTGCGAAAAGACATCCCCTTCTTTGCCTCATCCACATACATGCCGTTTATCTGCTGTGCGTTTTCCGCCGCCAGCACATAGGAGCGGTGCTGATACATTTTTAAGAAATACATTCCATGCTTATTGTCAATGGGGAAATGGGTTGCAAACACCGCTCTTTTATAGGTAATTCGCGCTTTTTGGGTAACAGCCGTATTTTCGGCAAGCTCCTTTACAAAGGAGTGCTCAAAAATATTTAGTTCCGGAATAAGCTGTGAGATAAATTTAAGAGGATTAAACTGCGCCTGATGTGCAAAGCCCACTGCTCCGGCTGTAGAAAAGGGAAGCTCCTCCGTCTCCGAAAGCTTGGCGTCAAAGCCAATTTTGCGAAGAGCTTCCGCCTCATCTTCCAATTTTTTTCTATTGTCAAGGGAATAGACATAATTTGTCTTTTCTTCAAAATCACAGTCTATTCCTCTGCAAAGCTCAAAGTACTTGTTGACAGCGTTCTGATTTGCCTCCAAATACATTTTTGCCTTCTCAGCCCCTGCATTTTTTAAAAGCTTNTCATATATAAGCCCATGCTGGGNNGTAATTTTCGCCGTGGTGTTTTTGGTTGNCTGCGNACAGACCNTCCNNCCCTCCACTAAGATGTAAGGAATACCTCTCTCCTGCAAAAAGTAGGCACACAAAATCCCCGTAATTCCGCCGCCAATAATAAGTACATCTGTTTCCACGTCGCCCTCTAAGGTCTCAAAATGCGGAAGCGTTACTCTTTCTGTCCAAACTGAATTCATTCTATTCTCCTTATCACTTCTTCTACGGAACCGCAACACAAATCTCAATTCGCATCTGCGACATAATTAGAGTCGTTTACGGCACAATTTATGTCTACAAAAGGCGGCAGCTATCCGGCAATGGGATAACCGCCGCCTTTTATGAAATTTAGTTTGTACAGACTGAACTAATTTATACTGCTACATCACCTCGTAGCTTCCTACCCGATACTTTATCCTATCGCCGCAATACTATTGCCGGTGTACAGCTGATAGTATTTTCCCTTTAAGTCAATCAGCTCATCATGGGTACCCCGCTCAATAATCCTGCCCTGCTCAAGCACCATGATACAATCGCTGTTTTGCACTGTAGAAAGCCTGTGGGCAATGACAAAGGTGGTTCTTCCGCTCATCAGCTTATCCATACCGTCCTGAACAATCTTTTCGGTACGGGTATCAATGGAGCTTGTCGCCTCATCCAGAATCAGTACCGGCGGGTCGGCAACCGCAGCACGGGCAATTGCCAAAAGCTGCCTCTGCCCTTGGCTTAAGTTGGCGCCGTCTCCGCTGAGCACAGTGTTGTAGCCGTCGGGAAGCTGGCGGATAAAGCCGTCCGCATTGGCTAACTTAGCCGCCGCGATAACCTCCTCGTCAGTGGCGTCCAGCTTTCCGAAACGGATATTTTCCATAACCGTTGCGGTAAACAAATGGGTATCCTGAAGCACGATTCCCAGTGAACGTCTTAAATCAGCCTTTTTAATCTTATTAATATTGATGCCGTCGTAGCGGATTTTGCCGTCCTGAATGTCGTAGAAACGGTTAATCAGATTGGTAATAGTGGTCTTTCCCGCACCGGTGGAGCCTACAAAGGCAATTTTCTGCCCCGGCTGTGCATACAGCTCCACATTGTGCAGCACAATCTTTTCATCCGTATAGCCAAAGTCCACGTCATCAAATACCACGTCACCCTTAAGCTCCACATAATCTACGCTGCCGTCCGCCTGATGGGTGTGCTTCCAAGCCCAAAGCCCTGTCCTCTCCTCACACTCCGTAAGCTTACCGTCCACCTTCTTTGCATGTACCAGAGTGACATAGCCCTCGTCTACCTCCACCTTTTCATCCAGCAGGTCGAATATACGCTTAGCGCCTGCCAGCGCCATAACAATACTGTTTAACTGCATACTGACCTGATTAATAGGCATGTTGAAGCTTTTATTAAAGCTCAGAAAGCTTGCAAGACCACCCACCGTAAAGCCGCCCACATTATTCAAGGCTAAAAGACCGCCGACGCAGGCGCAGAGGACATAGCTCATGTTACCGATCTGACCGTTGATAGGTCCCATGATATTTGCAAATTTATTTGCTTTATATGCGCTGTCAAAGAGCTGGTCGTTCATTTCCTTAAATTCGGCAAGGCTCTTATCCTCATGACAGAATACCTTTACCACCTTCTGCCCTTCCATCATTTCCTCAATATAACCGTTTACACGGCCGATATTCTTCTGCTGCTCCATAAAATACTTACCGCTCAAGCCTGTAACCTTCTTAGTGGAAAAAAGCATTATCCCCACCATTACCAGCGTAAGCACTGTCAGCGGAATGTTTAAGACAATCATGCTGATAAGCACGCTCACCACCATAATGGCGCTGTTTAACATCTGGGGCATACTCTGGCTTATCATCTGGCGCAGGGTGTCAATATCATTGGTATACAGAGACATAATATCGCCGTGCACATGTGTGTCAAAATATTTGATGGGAAGCTTCTCCATGTGGGCAAACATATCGTCTCTCAGCCTCTTCATAGTACCCTGCGTTACGGTAATCATCAGCCTGCTCTGGGTGTAGGTTGCAGCCACACCTATCAGATAAAATCCCGCCACCCGTAAAATTGCGTGGAAAAGTCCCGTAAAATCAGGAGAAACCTCTTCCAACAACGGCTTGATATAGCCGTCTATCAACGTCTTCATGAACAATGTTCCCTGCACGCTAGCGAGAACGCTTGCCACTATACAAATTACCACAATCACACAATATACCGCATAATTTTTCATGACATATCCCAAAAGCCGTCTGAAAATCTCACCGGCATTTTCTATTTTAGGTCCTCTCATGCCTCTTCCCGGACCTCCCATTGGACCCTTAACAGGACCTCTCTGTCTTGCTTCCTGTGCCATTATGCCTCGCCTCCGTTCTCGTCAAAATCGCCGCTGCCACCAATCTGTGCCTCATAAACTTCGCGATAAATGTTATTAGAAACAAGCAGCTCTTCATGCGTTCCCACAGCGTCTATACAGCCCTCGTTCATTACAATAATCCGGTCTGCATGCTCAATACTGGAGATTCGCTGTGCGATGATCAGCTTGGTGGTGCCGGGAATCTCTTCCGCAAAAGCCTTGCGTATCTTGGCGTCTGTCGCCGTA
>WFLX010078972.1_pt1 | contig 10606 bp, 7 predicted proteins | sample 4967041 | NCBI WGS metagenome assembly WFLX01 (sample SAMN12857096, study PRJNA449069) | gut metagenome | isolation source: stool from male and female vole | host: Microtus ochrogaster | place: USA:Florida | collected 2017
AGGCCATACGCACCGCCGTGGCACTCGCTCATCCGGGCGACGTGATCATCATTGCCGGCAAGGGGCATGAAGATTATCAGGAAATCAAGGGGGTGAAGCATCACTTCGACGACCGCGAGGAGGTTGAGGCCGCTCTCGGCATAAAATAAACTAAGATACACTTATTCAGAAGATGTTTTACTGGCTATTTGAGTGGCTTCGCGAGATGGACGCTCCCGGTTCGGGACTGCTCGACTATCTGTCGGTGCGCGCAGTGGCGGCATTTGTGCTTGCGCTGCTGATCGCCATCGTGTTCGGGCGCCGCATCATCGACCGTCTGCAGCTGATGCAGGTCGGCGAAATCATACGCGACCTCGGCCTTGAGGGACCGATGAAGAAAACCGGCACACCGACAATGGGAGGTATCATCATCATCGTGTCGACCGTAGTGCCGTGCCTGTTGGTGGGCAATCTCACCAATATCTACATGATACTGATGCTGGTATCGACGGTGTGGCTCGGGTCGCTCGGATTTCTTGACGATTACCTGAAAATCCATGCCCACAACAAGGATGGGCTGAGCGGTAAGTTCAAGATCGTCGGTCAGGTGGGACTGGGGCTGATCGTGGGACTGACGATGCTTTTCAGTCCGGCAATCACGATAAGCGAGGGCGCATCGGTGCAGTCGTTCGGCTCCAACGGCAACCCCGTGACCGAAATCAATTACAGCGGTCAGGAGCGTCAGGTGAAGACACCTGCCACCACCATCCCCTTTGTGAAGAACAACAACTTCAACTACAAGTGGCTGACCCAGTGGATGGGACGCGGCGCACACGTGGCAGGATGGGTGGTGTTCATATTAGTCGTAATATTCCTTGTGACAGCGACTTCCAACGGCGCCAACCTCACNGACGGACTCGACGGACTCACTACGGGGTGCTCGGCCATAATAGGCACGGCACTGCTTGCGATGGCTTATCTGGGTGGCAACGTGATCTACTCGACCTACCTCAACATCATGTATATACCGGCNAGCGGCGAGCTGACGGTGTATATGGCGGCGTTTATCGGCGCGCTGATCGGTTTCCTGTGGTACAACGCCTATCCGGCACAGGTATTCATGGGCGACACCGGCTCACTCACTCTCGGCGGCATCATAGCGGTGTTTGCGGTGCTGATCCACAAGGAGCTGCTGCTCCCCATCCTCTGCGCTATCTTCTATGTGGAAGACCTGTCGGTGATGATGCAGGTGGGATGGTTCAAGTGGACCAAACGCCGCACGGGTACCGGACAACGCATATTCAAGATGACGCCGCTTCATCATCATTTCCAGAAAGCCGGCGGGCAAGTCGAGGCTCTCATCCAGAAGCCTTTTTCAGCGGTGCCGGAATCGAGAATCGTGATAAGATTCTGGATCATCTGCATCCTGCTGGCAGCAGCAACATTCGCAACTCTCAAGATAAGATAAATGGAATCATCGGGTAAGAAAAAACGCCTCGTGGTGCTTGGCGGCGGGGAGAGCGGCGTAGGTGCCGCCATACTCGCCAAAGACAAGGGTATGGATGTGTTTCTGAGCGACAGCGGCACAATACCGGCCCGCTACCGCCAGACGCTCATCGACGAGAATATCCCCTTTGAGGAGGGCGGACACACAATGGATCTCATCGTGAATGCCGACGAGGTCGTGAAAAGCCCCGGCATACCGCCCACAGCACCTGCCGTGCGCGAGATCATGGCACGACACATCCCGATAATCTCGGAAATCGAATTTGCAGGACGCTACACCGACTCGAAGATGGTGTGTATCACCGGTTCCAACGGCAAGACAACGACAACGCTNCTCACCTATCACATTTTCAAGAAGGCGGGTATCGACGTGGGGCTGGCGGGAAATGTGGGGAAAAGCCTCGCGCTTCAGGTGTCGCGTGACCCGCATGANGTTTATGTGATCGAACTCAGCTCGTTTCAGCTTGAAAACATGTATGACTTCAAGGCCAACGTGGCTGTGATGATGAACATAACACCCGACCATCTCGATCGTTATGACTACACGATGCAGAACTATGTGAATGCAAAGTTCCGNATCCTCAACAATATGACCGACGGCGATTCATTTGTGTTCTGGAAAGATGACCCTATCATCGCCGACCAGCTCAAGCATCTTGAGACTCAGGCGCGTCTGGTGCCTTTTGCCGAGCACAAGGAGTCGCCCTACACCGCCGCCTACGTCGAGGAGGAGGATGAGACGGTGATCTTCGCTCCGCAAGCTGCGGGAAGCACTCTGCGCATGCCGCGCGCCGATCTCGCTCTCCACGGTCTGCACAACCTCTACAACTCGATGGCAGCNGCCCTGTCGGCNTCGATACTCGATGTGAAGAAGGACGCGATACGCGAAGCTCTTGCCGATTTCGAGGGAGTGGAGCACCGTCTGGAATATTGCGGCACTATCGACGGCGTGCGCTACATCAACGACTCCAAGGCCACCAACGTCAACTCCTGCTGGTATGCACTCGAAAGCATGCCTGCGGGGAAGAAAAGCGTCGTGCTCATCCTCGGCGGCAAGGACAAAGGTAACGACTACAGCGAGATTCTGCCTCTCGTCGAGAACAAGGTGAAGGCTATTGTGGCTATGGGTAAGGACAACACGAAGATCGTGGATTATTTCGGCGCTACGGTGCCGGTGACCGACACCCACTCACTTGCCGAGGCCATCGGAGCGTGCCGCCAAATTGCCGAGCCGNGCGACACGGTGCTTCTGTCGCCATGNTGCGCGAGCTTCGATCTCTTCAAGAGCTATGAGGATCGCGGCGAGCAGTTCAAGCAGGCAGTAAAAGAACTGAAGAAATCAGAAAACTAAGCAACTCACTCTCCCCTACTCACACAGGTAAATGCAGGATCCATTCACTTTCACACCGCCGCATCCGATCGAGGAGCGCAAGGAAGAAACCGTCCAGCAGCCGAAAGCTGAGCCGCATCCCGGGCAGCAGGACAAATATTTCTGGGCCATATACCTCATGCTCGTGGTCATCTCGATAATCGAGCTTTACAGCGCCTCGTCGCGCGAGGTGGTGGCAGGAAATGTCTATCTCCCCATCATCCGCCACTCGATGATGCTCGGAGCGGGCTTTGTCATCATCTTCATCCTATCGCGCGTCCCCTATCAGAAACTCATCAAGTTTATCCCGATATTTGTAGTGGCAAGTATCGTGATGATGATTTATGTGCTTGTGGCGGGCGACATTATCAACGGCGCCCGGCGCAGTTTCTCGTTTGGNGGCATCGCCATACAGCCCTCGGAGTTCCTGAAACTGTCGGCGGTGCTGGTGATAGCTCTGGTCATGTCGCGCACGCAGCTCGGTAAAAATGAGGAGATACGCACACGAGGCGTGAAGATCGTGGCGGCAATGGTGCTTCTCATGGGCGGATTGCTTTTCACCCAAGGTCTCACCAACACGATCCTACTCATGGCTATCAGCTTCTCGATGATGATCGTGGGTGGAATACAGGTCAAAAANCTTTTTGCCGTGCTTGTNGTCTACGGAGTGGTNGCCGGNGGNGCNTGTCTGCTCAAGGAATACAACGCCGATATGCGCGTGGGNCGTCAGTCGACATGGATCGAGCGCATAAACCGCTTCACCGACAAGTCGATGCCAAAATATGAGCAACCGATCAACGCCGAGAACCGACAGGAGATGTACGCCTACATGGCTCAGGCCAACGGCGGCATTTTCGGCGTGATGCCGGGAAACTCACGCGAGACGTCGCGCCTGCCNCTCGCATTCTCCGACTACATCTACTCAATCGTGGTCGAAGACCTCGGGCTGACAGGGGGGCTGCTTCTGCTNGCAATATATCTGTCGCTGCTCGCCCACGCGGGNCACGTGGCGTCGCAATGCCGACGGGCNCTGCCGGCAATGCTCGTGATCGGNTGCGCGCTTATGGTCACTTTCCAAGCGCTTTTCCACATGGCGATCGTGACCGGGGTGTTCCCGGTTTCGGGTCAGCCGCTGCCACTTATCTCCAANGGTGGCTCGTCGATACTCATCACGTCGATNGCNTTCGGNATAATGCTGAGCGTGAGCCGGTTTGCGGTGCAGAGCGACAAGCGTCAGGATATAAAGGATGAAATGAACTCACTCCCCGAAGAAATGAGGGCAGAAAACGCTACACGCCTATGAGATACATGATAAGCGGAGGAGGAACNGGCGGACACATCTTCCCTGCCATAGCGATAGCCGATGCCATAGGCCGCAAGGATAAGGATGCGGAAATCCTGTTTGTGGGCGCAACCGGCCGCATGGAGATGGAGCGCGTGCCTGCGGCGGGATATGAGATCGTCGGGCTTCCGGTCGCCGGCTTCTCCCGGTCGAACATGCTCGCCAATTTCGGNGTGGTCGTCAANCTGCTCAAAAGTATGCTGAAAGCGCGTAAGGTNGTGGGATCGTTTAAGCCTGACGTGGCAATCGGTGTGGGGGGCTACGCCTCNGGGCCNGTGCTGAAAGAGGCACANCGCCGTGGCATACCCACNCTGATACAGGAGCAAAATTCATACGCAGGCGTGACCAACAAGCTGCTTGCCAAGAAGGCTGAACGCATCTGCGTGGCCTACGACGGCATGGAGCGTTTTTTCCCTGCCGAGCGGATCACCGTGACNGGCAACCCNCTGCGCAAAGCTGTGGTAGAGGGGGCNAAGTCNATNNAGGAGGGTGATGCAAAATNACGNCTCGGTTTCAGNCCCGACANGAAACTGCTCGTGGTNACNGGTGGCAGCCTCGGGGCACGCACNCTTAACCGCAGCATTGCCGCCGACCTCGACAAGATCATCGCGGCCGACATCAACGTGCTGTGGCAGACCGGCAAATACTATATCGACGATTACAAAACGCTCTCTGCAAAATATCCCGCCGACCGGGTGCAGATCGTGGCGTTTCTCAACAACATGGATCTGGTGTATGCCGGCGCCGACCTGATAGTGGCACGCGCCGGAGCAAGCACGATTTCAGANATTCAGGCTACCGGCGCGACGGCTCTGCTGGTGCCNTCGCCCAACGTGGCTGAGGATCATCAGACCCACAACGCNAACGCGCTCGCCCGGCGCGGGGCGGCAGCNATGGAGCCTGACGCAACTCTCGAAGGGCGGTTGGGGGAGATCGTGATAAACCTGATGAATGATGCGGAGAAGCTCAAGACAATGGGCGCGGAAGCAGCNAAAATGGGTATCGCTGACTCNGACGACCGCATTGCCGCTCTCGCAGTGGAAATCGCCAAAAAGGGGAAACGATGAAAAAGAAAGCATATTTTGTGGGGGCAGGGGGAATAGGGATGGCGGCTCTTGAACGCTACTGCCTGTCGCGCGGCATGGAGACGGGGGGCTATGACCGCACTCCTACCGAACTGACGTCGCAACTCGAAGCGGAAGGGGTGGAAATGACTTTTGACGACTCGGCGGAAGCAATCCCCGCGCGGTTCCGCAATCCCAAGGAGACGCTTGTGGTCTACACACCGGCCGTGCCTGAGAGTCATCCGGGGCTAAAATGGTTCANAGANAACGGATTTGAGGTCGTGAANCGCTCGCGNCTGCTCGGNGACATAACGCGCACAAGCCGCGGCATCTGCTTTGCGGGAACGCATGGCAAAACCACAACCTCGTCGATGGCGGCCCACATCCTGCACTCGACACCGGGGGTGGGATGCAACGCCTTTTTAGGGGGTGTGCTNCGCAACTACGACAGCAATTTCCTGCTCGCGCCCGAGTCGCAGTGGACGGTGATAGAAGCCGATGAATTTGACCGCTCGTTTCACACGCTNTCGCCATGGATCGCCGTGGTGACCGCCACCGATCCCGACCATCTCGACATATATGGCACCGAGGAGGCTTACCTCGAAAGTTTCGCCCACTTCACGTCGCTCATACGCCCCGGCGGATTTCTTGTGATGCACACCGGGCTGAAGATGCAGCCGCGTGTGCCCGAAGGGGTGACGGTCTACACCTACGGCACCGATGCCGANGCGCAGTTCCGCGCCATAAATATCCGCCACACCGAGGGGAAAGTGGTGTTTGACATACAGCTGCCCGACGGCAGGGTGCTCCGCGATTTTGCACCGGGAGTGCCGGTGGAGGTGAACATCGACAACACGGTGGCAGCCGTGGCAGCCTGCTGGCTCACAGGAGAGATGGATGAGGAGGCAGCCCGCGAGGCAATGGCTTCGTACATGGGACCGAAACGACGCTTCGAACTGCGGTGGCGCGAGGAGCAGCCGAGCGGCCGGGCAATCGTGGATGACTATGCCCACCACCCCGAGGAGCTGCGCGCTTCGATACTGTCGATGCGCAAACTTTATCCCGGCCGACGCCTGACGGTGGCATTCCAGCCTCACCTCTATACCCGCACACGCGATTTTGCTCCGGAATTTGCCGAGGCTCTCTCGCTTGCCGACGAGGTGGTGATGATCTCGCTCTACCCAGCCCGCGAGCAGCCGATACCGGGCATCTCATCGAAAACGATCCTCGATCTTATCAACGGACCCGAAAAGTTGCTCATTGACAAAGAAGATTTCGCAAAAACAATAAAAAAACGTAACTTTGAAATCTTATTGACGGCAGGTGCCGGGGATCTCCCCGACTACATACCGGAACTCATTGACCAGCTCGAAGCATAACTAATTACAAAACAGCAACTTTGAAACGCAAAACCATCATACGGTGCGCACTGTCGATAGTCCTTGCAGGCTATCTGGTGTTTGCTGTGGGCATGGCACAGGACATGGCCGCGGGCGACCTTGTGACCGGGGTTGACATCAAAGTTGCGGAAACATCGCATCATGCGGGACGTAATTTCGTGACTGTGGACGGCATCAGCTCAGAGCTGGGGCAGCTCCCCACCGACACGACTCCGGTGCGCGACGTGGATCTGCGTGCCATCGAGCGCAAGCTCGACGATGTGGTCAATATCGAGACGGCCCGCGTCACCCGCTCCCAGACGGGTCGCATCCACATCGATGTGGTGCCGATGATCCCTGTGGCGCGCATCTTCTCGACCGACGGCACGTCATACTACATAAACCGCGCCGGAAAGCGCCTCACCGCCGATGCCCGCTATCACGTGGATGTGCCGGTGGTTACGGGCGATCTCGGCCGCAACGGCAATGTGGCAGCCGTGGATCTGCTGCCGCTGATGAAACACATCGCGTCGGACTCGCTGCTCAACAGCCTGACGACCTCGCTCAAGGTGACCGCTAACGGCGATGTGCTTCTTATCCCCGCCATCCGCGGCCATGTGGTGAACCTCGGCGATCCGCGCGACGGCAACACCGCCGACAAATTTGACCGCCTTCTCACCATGTACCGCAAGGTGCTCCCGGTGAAGGGGTGGCTCTACTACGACACGATCTCGGTGAAATTTGCCGGTCAGGTCGTGGCGACAAAAGCTAAGAAGCGATCGGCGCAACAGATCGCGGCCAAAGAGCTTGTAGACCCGGAGGAGGACACCCTCGACAACATGCTCACGACCGATGCCGCGTCGGGCGACAACACCCCGGCAGTAGCCAACAAGAAACCATAATCCTCTCATCTCCATCAACAATTCAACCAACACACCACACTTAACAGCATGCCTCTCCATATTGTAGCATTTGAAATCGGAAGTTCCCACATCAAAGGTGCCGTGGGCATCGTTGAGGACACGGGAAACATCAACATAGTCGCCGTCGAGGAGGCTCCGCTCGTCGGGTGTGTTCGCCACGGCTGCGTGCTCAACGTCGAGGAGACGGGCAACCGCATCCTTGAGATCAAGCGCAAGCTCGAGAATCACGCAACCGTTTCACCGCTAAAGATTTCAGGGGCGTTTGTGTCGCTCGGCGGCCGCTCCCTCTCATCTTATCCCATCGAGACCAGCCGCGCCCTCGGCGACGAGACCGAGATCACCCGCGACATCGTGAAGCAGCTTATCGAGCAGGCTAANACGTGCTGCAAGACCGACAAGGAAATTCTCTCGGTGGCTCCGGGCGGATTTTGTGTCGACGGCCGCTGGCAGCGCAANCCCGTGGGGATGTATGGNTCGGANATCAAGGGGCGCTTCTCGATCGTCACGGCAAGCAAGGANGCNAAGAAGAATATGCGCCGCGCCTTTGACCGCGCGGGGCTCAAGATACTGGGCAACGTGGTGCGTCCGCTGGCTCAGGCCGACACAGTGCTCACTCCCGATGAGCGTTCGCTGGGATGTGTGCTCGTTGACCTCGGAGCCGAGACTACGACAGTCTCGATCTACAAAGACCGTGCGCTGCGTTACCTGATGACCATACCGCTCGGCGGCCGCGCTATCACGCGCGACCTCGCCACGGCACTCAGCCTGACCGAAGACCGCGCCGAGGANATCAAGCTCTTCCAAGGGTCGGCACTGGTATCGGAGAATGACGCCAACAACTCGCGTAANATCGACGGTCTTGACACGACCACGATCAACAGNTACGTGAGAGCGCGCGCCAGNGAGATNGTCGCCAACATCATGCAGCAGCTCACNTACGCAAGTTTGCGCCCGGAGGATCTGCCGGCGGGATTCATCATCACCGGCGGCACCTCGATATTGCGCGGCATCAAAGACCTTCTGCACCGCGACAGCGGGATGAAGGTGCGCAACGCCGCTCCCGCCGGACTGGTGAGATTTACCGACCAGTCGATCTTCGCCGGCCAGATGGTGGATGTGATCTCTGTGATCTCCACGGCTCAGCGCATGGGCGCACAGGCGGAGTGCCTGACCGACAATAAGCCTCAGCCGAGCTACTACACGGCCGCCCGCCAACAGCAGCAGCAGGTTTATCAGCAACAACAGCAGCAATACCAACAGGGGCAGCAGCAATCGCCTTATCAGCAGGCACCGCAGCAACAATATCAGCAACCACAACAACAGCAGCAATCGTCTTATCAGCAGGCTCCGCAACAGCAATATCAGCAGCCGGCACAGTACCAGCAGCCTCAGCAACCGGAGCCTCAGCAATACAGACGTCCGGAGAGCCCGGAGCAGCGGGTACACACCGAGATGCAAGCCGAGACCAATCAGGTGAGAGTGCCCAACTGGGGATCGCGGCGCAACAATGAGTCGCAGGACGATGGCGGCTACAGCGAGAGCGAATATGAGGATCGTCCGCGCAACGCTCGCAGCTATGGCCGGAAGCCCAATTTCCTGTCAAGCATAAAGGACAAACTTGTCAACATGATCTCGGAAAGCGAAGACGACGAGGATCCCGACGAATAAACAAGCCGCCCCGCAAAGGCAAAGAAACTCCACACATAAGCAAACCTCCCTACCCATCCCTCTCTTTCATCCACAATGACAATAGAAGAACTCGAGCAGGAACACAATTTCTCAGACCCGGCTGAACATCCGGCCGAGAAGATCATAATAAAAGTGATCGGCGTAGGTGGCGGCGGTTGCAACGCTGTCTCGCACATGTACAAGAAGGGTGTGCCTCATGTGAGCTACGCTCTTGCCAACACCGATATGCAGCAGCTCAACCACTCGCCGGTGCCGACGCGGCTTCTTTTAGGCCCGAAGACGACGAAAGGACTGGGNGCGGGCAATGTGCCNGATGTGGCGCGTGAGGCTGCCGAGGAGAGCGTGGCGGAGATCAATCAGCTTTTTGACGATGACACGCGCATGGTGTTCATCACCGCCGGTATGGGAGGCGGCACCGGCACNGGAGCTTCGCCGGNGGTGGCGCGTGTGGCNCGCGAGCGCGGTATGCTCACGGTGGGCATCGTCNCGATCCCGTTCATGTTTGAGGGTGAGGCCAAGATCCTGAAGGCTCTCGACGGCGCACGCGAGATAGGCAAATANGTNGACTCGCTNCTCATCATCCACAATGAGATATTGGCGGAGGAGTTCGGTGACCTCGATCTGCTCAACGCTTTTGAGAAGGCCGATGACACGCTCACCAATGCCGCCAGCTCGATAGCCGAGCTGATCACTTCGAAGGGCTACATGAACCTTGACTTCAACGACGTGTCGACCACTCTCACCAACGGTGGCGCATCGATCATCTCGACCGGGTATGCCGAGGGTGAAGGCCGCGTGCGCGCCGCNATTCAGGATGCCCTGCACTCTCCGCTTCTGCGCGAGAACGANATATTCACCTCGAAGCGCATTCTCTTCAATCTCTACTACAACCCGAATGCCGAGAACAAGGTGAAGATGAGCGAAATCAACGATTTCAAGGCTTTCACCAAAGAGATACGCGGGCTTGATGTGATCTATGGCGTGTCGTTTGACGAGTCATTGGGCGAGAAGGTGAAGGTTTCGATCCTTGCCGCCGGCTTCCGCTCCAAGCTCGTGAAATCGGGCGACTCTGCCCCCGACGGTATCGGCGGCCTTGAAGTGGGTGGCCCGGAGGGCGGGGAGGAGACNCGCAATACCGATCTCTCGGATGCCGACCTGCAACGCCTGAGCGATGCCTATGGNGCTGACAAGATCGCNGAACTGCGTCAGCACCGCGACGCTCAGAATTTCGTCATACTCACNCCNGAGCAGATGGAGGANGANATGGTGATAGAGCTTCTCGAAAAAACTCCGGCATTCAACCGCGACAAGGCTCATGCCGAGGCTATCCGCACCGGACAACCGGTGATCTCGGC
>WFLX010105216.1_pt1 | contig 10604 bp, 9 predicted proteins | sample 4967041 | NCBI WGS metagenome assembly WFLX01 (sample SAMN12857096, study PRJNA449069) | gut metagenome | isolation source: stool from male and female vole | host: Microtus ochrogaster | place: USA:Florida | collected 2017
AATTGCTTACCAGCACATCCATAACGTCTTTATAATCCAAATCTTGAGAAAGGAAAATACAATCCATCAGATCTAAAGAAATTATTTTATCATCTATATGGAAGTTTTTATCGAAGCCACAGGCACAATCAAAATTTGCGTTTTTTGCTTCTTCCAACATTTTATTATGTCTGCCATCGGTATTGTATTTATTTAGCATGGAAGTTAAAACATTCAGCGTATTTCCAATTCCCTGAAAAGAATTACTTTTACGATCTTTTAATTCTTCCTGAAACAAATACACAATTAAATCTTCATCATCAATATTGGCATATAATAGGTAGTATGCCAAACGCATACGATTGAGATAATTGGCATCTCTTGTTCCCCATCTTTTATCATAATATTCACTGTATTGAATCAAAGAGGTATCTCCGCTTTTTAAGGCTTGGTAAGTATCCGATTGTTCAAATAATTTTGCTTTTACCAACTCTGTATGCATACACCCCTCCATTATTCCTAAAAATCCATTTGCCATTTACATATATTGGATTTCCCATTAATTCCTATTCTGCTATCAAAAAACTCCGATTCATCAATATGATTTTAATCTATTTTCCGTAATTACACAATGCCGAACGTAGAAATCGCATGCCAGCCTGTTTCACTCTAATGTACATCAGAGTGTAATAAAAATACTCCCTTCTCAGAATTGTGTACCCGTCAAAAACAGGCCTATAAATATACATTGTAAGTAATAGGGAGATATTTTATAATCAAATATATAAATTGGGATTAAAGGAGAACTTTGATATGGAAAGAGAATATTTCACTTTGAATGATATAACGTACGAAATTGTCAGTTCAAGTATTGCTTTGTGTGAAACAAATGAGGGAATTCAATTATTCCCTGAGGTGGTTGCGAAAAGCGGTCAGGTTGAATATGAATTATCAGAACTTCGTTTATATCATAATAACGGATTTCAAACAGGGGTAAAGAAGATAGCGGAATTGGCAGGAAAAAAGTTTGTTTGGGAAGAAGATTATAATGACAAAGGAGAAGAAGCGGGATTTCTTTATGTGCTTGAACACGAGAATGTGACCGAAGGAACAATTGAGATCATGGACGTAAGCAGCAATGAAATCACTTTAAAATGGACAGGTAAAGCGAATGTATTTTGGGACGAAGTATTTGATGCGGAAGTTCCGTTTGAAACAGTAGCTCGGATGAAACTGCCAAAGGAACGTGAAGTGGCAATTGATGCATATAAGAATGTGAAAGCAAATATCAATAATGAATTTGAAATTGAAATATTAAATTTTGAAGAGGTCGAAACCGCTGCAAACAAAATGCAGGAAACGAGAAATTGGACGGATTTTAATGTCACACTTCAATTTAAAGTTACATATAAAGGAACAGAATATCTGGGAAATGTTATATTTACAAATGGAAAAAATAATTTTGAAACCTTTATGGATCAGTCATGTCCTTTAAAAGTAACAAGTAATGGATTTGATTGGTCACGTTTTGAATTTATATTTGTATTTTATGTGGAATCCGACTTATAACCTGGTAAGGAGAAAATTTATCCTGTATTCGCAAACAGAGACTAGATGATGTGTCGGTTTTTGTCGTTAAAATACCATATGTAGTTATGGAATCATTATTTCAGAAGTGTTATAATGGTAGTTATGAAAAATAAACTGAAGTTAAAAGGGAAATTAAAGACCTATCTGGAAATGCCTTTGATTTTAGGGTTTATCCTTGCGCTGTTAGATATATGGATTTTCAGTATTGATATTGAAGCGGGGATTCTTTTAGCCATATTTACTTTTCTTTATCTGGTTATTATGATCGTGACGATGACGTTTACGAAGCCGGGATTACTAAACGAGCTTGTCACCTTTGCTACAGAATATGGGCAGATACAGAAACAACTGTTAAAGGAACTGGAACTTCCCCATGCATTGCTGGATGAGACGGGAAAGCTGATCTGGTCGAATCAGGCGTTTGATGCGTTGGTCGGCATGGAGAAGATCTATAAGAAATCCATTACAACCCTCTTTCCGGAAATTACAAAAGAGGGGATAGCGGCGTTGGAGAACATATCGGAGTACAAGCTATCCTATGAGGAAAAAGATTTTCTGGTCAGGTTAAAACGCGTTGATATGCGCGATATGGCGTTATTGTCTGAGACGGTGGTCGTTGGTAAAGAATATGAAGGGTATCTGATTGCCCTTTATATGTTTGATGAGACAGCGCTCAATCTGGCATTGAAGGAGATAGACAACCAGAGTCTTGTGGTCGGAATGATCTACATAGATAACTATGAAGAAGCCATGGAAAGCGTAGAGGATGTAGGACGAAGCCTTCTCAGCGCATTTATCGACAGGCAGGTCAACCAGTATGTGGCGGCGATTGATGGGATTGTCCGTAAGACAGAGAAGGACAAGTATCTGCTGATCTTAAGGAAAAGTGCATTGGCAGAGCTTCGTGAACAGCGCTTTAAGCTGTTGGAGGATGTGAAGGGCATCAATATCGGTAATGAAACGGCTGTCACACTCAGCATCGGAATCGGGTTAGAGGGATTGAGCTATGCCCAGAATATGGAATTTGCACGTAATGCCATCGATCTTGCATTGGGTCGGGGCGGTGATCAGGCAGTCGTTAAGAGTCCGTCCGGAATCACCTATTACGGAGGCAAGAGCCAGCAGAAAGAGACCACGACGAGAGTAAAAGCAAGAGTAAAGGCGCAGGCGCTGGAGGGAATTATCACAGCGAAGGACAAGGTTCTGGTTATGGGGCACAGGGATTGCGATGTGGACAGCTTCGGTGCGGCGGTAGGCATCAAATGTGCCTGTGATAATCTGGAACGTAAATCCCATATTGTGCTGGAAACCATATCTACTTCATTGAGACCATTGGTAGATCTTTATAAGACGCATCCTGATTTTACGGAAGATACNNTTNTNTCCGGACAGGAGGCGCTGGAGATCGCGGATGCCAATACNGTGCTGGTGATNGTGGATGTNAATAAACCGAGTATTACNGAATGTCCNGANCTGATCAAACGGTGTAAGACNATCGTGGTATTGGATCATCACCGTCANGGNGCTGAGTATGTGGACAATGCNACATTGTCTTATGTGGANCCTTATGCATCTTCCGCATGTGAGATGGTTGCGGAGATCCTTCAGTATATCAAGANCGGTATCAAGNTAAAGGGGATCATTGCNGANTGCTTATATTCCGGNATNGTAGTAGATACGCAGAATTTTACGGCTAAGACCGGTGTCAGAACATTTGAGGCGGCTGCATTCTTAAAAAGAAATGGTGCTGATGTAACCAGAGTAAAGAAGATGTTCAGGGAGGATGCACTGGAATATAAGACAAAAGCGGACGCGGTAAGGCAGGCAGAAATATATCGGAAAGATTATGCTATTTCACGGTGTCAGAATGAAGGAATCCAGAGCCCTACCGTTATTGCTGCACAGGCAGCCAACGAACTGTTGAATATTAATGGGATCAAGGCGAGCTTTGTCATGACAGAGTATATGAACCGGGTTTATATCAGTGCACGTTCCATTGATGAGGTAAATGTACAAATCATCATGGAGCAGTTAGGCGGCGGCGGACATATGAATATCGCCGGCGCACAGTTGGAGGATACGACTGTGGAAGCGGCGATGATTACGCTGAAAAATACATTGGACAAGATGATACAGGAGGGTGATATTTAATGAAGGTAATTTTAAATCAGGATGTTAAATCTCTCGGAAAAAAGGGAGATATTGTAGATGTCAGCGACGGATATGCAAGAAATTTTATTCTTGCGAAAAAGCTTGGCGTGGAGGCAAGCTCGTCCAATCTGAATGATCTGAAATTAAAAAAGGCGAATGATGAAAAGGTGGCGCAGCAACAGTTAGAGGACGCCAGAGAATTTGCAAAGGTGATCGAAAGTAAGAAGGTTGCATTGAAGATCAAGCAGGGTGAGGGCGGCAAGACATTCGGTTCTATTTCCTCTAAGGAAATTGCGGCTGCTGCAAAGGAACAGCATGGNCTTGAGCTGGANAAGAAAAAGATCGTATTAAAAGATCCGATCAAATCTGCCGGCGCATTTCAGGTGCCCGTAAAGCTGCATCCGAAGGTAACGGCTTCCTTACAGGTAAGCGTAGAAGAATCCTGAGAAGGGAATGATCACATGCAGATTAGAAGGATCATAGGAAGGGAATGATTGCATGGAGGAAGAAGTACATAAGAGAATTAAGCCCCATAGTGAGGAAGCAGAGCAATCCGTAATTGGCGGAATGTTTTTAAATACGCAGAAGATTCCTGAGATATTGGAGATCATTCCTAAGGGTTCTTATTTTTATAACAGGACTTATGGGTCGATTTATGATGCAATTGCTGAGTTAAACAGAGAGGGGAGATCTGTTGATTCCGTAACGGTACAGGACAAGCTTCGGGAGATGAACGTCCCGGAGGAAGTCAGCAGTATGGAATTTATCGGAGGACTGATCGTTTCGGTTCCCACATCCGCACATCTGGAGGATTATGCCAGAATTGTTATGGAGAAAGCAGTCCTGCGTGAATTGGTCAAAGTTACGGAAGGAATTACGGAGGATTGCTATCAGAGTAAGAAAAATTATAAGGATCTGATGGAGGATGCGGAGAAAGAAATTTTCCGTGTAGTACAGAAACAGGATCGGGGAGATATCGTTCCCATCGGAGAAGTCATTATTGAAGCATTGGAAAGTATCGACCGCGCAGCACGTATTACCGGCGATGTCACGGGTCTTGCTTCCGGATTTATTGATCTGGACCATAAGACGGCTGGATTCCAGAAGGGCAATCTGGTCTTAGTTGCGGCAAGACCGGCGATGGGAAAAACGTCATTTGTGTTAAGCATGGCAAGGGACATTGCATTCCGGCAGCGTAAGACCGTTGCAATGTTCAGTTTGGAAATGTCAAAACAGGAGCTGGTCAATCGTCTGCTGTCCATGGACTCCAAGGTAGATTCCCAGAAATTTAAAACGGGTAATCTGACGGAGAGAGACTGGGAAAGCCTGGTGGAAAGCGGCAGCAACATGGGCGAATGTCCACTGTACATAGATGATACTTCCAAAACAGTCAAAGAAATGCGCTCTAAATGCAGGCAGTTAAAACTGGAAAAAGATCTTCAGATGATCATCATAGATTACTTACAGCTGATGGACAGTACCGGCAGGACAGATTCCCGTCAGCAGGAAATTTCTGAGATTTCCAGAGCTTTGAAGCTGATGGCGAAAGAGCTGGAGATTCCGGTGGTTGCATTATCGCAGTTGTCCCGTGCTGTCGAAGGGCGTACCGACCACAGACCCATGCTTTCGGATCTTCGGGAATCCGGAGCGATAGAGCAGGATGCGGATATGGTCATGTTTATCTACAGGGATGAAGTGTATCATTCGGATACGGAGAAGAAAAATATAGCCGAGATCATCATAGCGAAGCATCGAAGCGGGCCGATTGGAACAATCGAGCTGGCATGGCTGCCGGAATATACGATGTTTCACAATCTTGGAAAATAGATCACGAAAGAGGACAAGCCAAATGGCATGCCCTCTTTTTTATTTTATAGAAGAACGCCAAAATGTATCAATGAAAAGAAAGGAGACAAAGTATGGCAAAATCAGTATATTTGATTTCGGAGGCTGCAAAAGAGGTATGTGTGGAAAATCATGTATTAAGATACTGGGAAGAAGAACTTGCGCTTCCTGTTAAGAGAAATTCCCAAGGACACAGGTATTATACGATAGAAGATCTCAATACATTTAAGAGGATAAAATATTTAAAAGAACAGGGGCTGCAGCTGAAAGCAATCAAATTATTCCTTTCTAAGGATGGACGTCAAAACGCTTCTTTGATCGTTCATCAGGGAGATAAGGTGACGGCGTTCTGTAAAGAAACATCACCGCACAGTATGACAGAGCAGAATACGTCAAAGCCGGCTGCACCGAAACTGATCAAAGATGGAAATGCTTCATTGTCTGCGCAAAAACTTATTAAGGATGAAGATCAGATACGGCAGGAGGATCGAAACGAGAAAGCCCAGAAGCTGCAGATGATATTAAAATTGATGATCGAAGAAGTGCTTCGGGAATACGACAGCGACCTGAAAGAGGGATTGAAAGAGGAGGTAAGCGAAAGACTTTGCGCGGATGTTAAGGATGCAGTGATCAAAGAGATGGATTATCAGTTCCGTATGCAGGAGGAGCGGGAAGAAAAGCGCGGACATGAGCGTGAGGAAAGAGACCAGGAACTGCTTCAGCGCATTAATGAGATTTTAATGTCAAAAAAATCAGAAAAGCCGGATAAAAAAACGGGAAAAACAGAGAAAGCAGATAAAACAGAGAAACTAGATAAAATCGAGAATGTGGAAAAGATCGGAAAAACAGAAACAGACGACAGGATTGAGAAAGCGGGTAAAAAGAAAAAACTGGGAATCTTTCAGTGGAAAGCCAAAAGCTCCCTTTCATAAATAAGCATAAAAAACCAAGCACAAATTTGCATCATGTGCTTGGTTTCCTACATGCTTCTTCTTATTTCTGCACAGTTTTTGAAGATTGAAAATTTTAATTTCAATCTTATCCCTCGGAAATAGCACCTACAGGACATGTGCCTGCGCAAGCGCCACAGCTGATGCAGGTATCAGCAGCGATTTCAAACTTTCCGTCTCCTTCAGAAATAGCGCCAACAGGACAGCCGCCTGCACAAGAGCCACAAGAAATACATGAATCAGAAATAACAAATGCCATAATAGCGTTCCTCCTTGTTTTTGTATGATTACTAAAGCTATTTTAATACATTTCTGCGTATATGACAAGTGTTAATCTATTCCTTGTATATAAAACAGCCGTTGCTGTTTCATCTTCTTAACATTATCCCAAAAGCTTACAACTGGGAAATGAATTCCACATAAAATAGAATTGAAACATAAGTTTGATGATGCTATAATTTAGACTTGGAAATATATCATATACCTTGGTGGAAAGGCAGGGAAGTTTCTGTGGAAACATACGAGATTTTCAGAGATTTGGCAATTATTATCTTAGCAGCTAAATTTATGGGAATTGTAGCAAAAAAATGTAAAGCTCCCATGGTGGTAGGCGAGATCATTGCAGGACTGATTGTAGGTCCTTGTTTGTTTGACTGGGTTGTAAGTTCCGATTACATAGCAAAGATGGCGGAGATTGGCGTTATACTGATCATGTTTTCCGCCGGTCTGGAGACGAATCTGAAGGAGTTAAAAAAATCCGGTCTGATCGCCTTCCTGATTGCTTGTGCCGGTGTATTTGTGCCGCTTGTTGGAGGCGCTGTTTTATATATGGCATTTTTTGGATGGTCAGCGTGGGGTTCAGAAGGCTTTTTCAAAGCGTTGTTTATCGGTTCCATCATGACGGCGACTTCCGTAGGGATTACAGTAGAGTGTCTGCGTGAAATGGGATACCTGAAAGGGAAGATCGGGCAGACGATCCTAAGTGCTGCAATTATTGATGATGTGATTGGCATTATCGTTCTGACTTTTGTGATAGGGTTTAAGGACCCCAGTTCCAATACACTGCTGGTAGTGAACAACATGGTTGTCTTTTTTGCGGCTTCTCTGGTTGGCGGTTATCTGCTTTATCGGATCATGCAGAAGGTAGATGCCAGATATCCGCATTCGAGGAGGATTCCGATCATTGGTCTTGGCATCTGTTTTGCCATGGCATATTGCGCAGAGAAGTATTTCGGCATTGCGGACATTACCGGCGCTTATGTGGCAGGTATCATTTTGTGTAATATACGGGATGCGGAATATATTGACCGGAAGGTATCTATCAATAATTATATGTTCTTTGGACCGATCTTTTTTGTCGGTATCGGATTAAAGACGAATCTAAGGGAACTGGATACCAGCATGCTCTGGTTCTCTGTCTGCTTTGTCCTTGTTGCAATGCTGACGAAGATCATAGGCTGCGGTTTGATGTCCAAAGTATGCGGCATCAAAGGGATTGACTGTATCAAGGTCGGTGTAGGTATGATGACGCGCGGCGAGGTGGCGCTGATTATCACACAGAAGGGACTCGCATTGGGAATTATTGATTCCTCCTATTTTACGGCTGTAATTTTATTAATAATTGTATCTAGTATTTTGGTGCCGATTCTATTAAAATATTTATATACAAAAGCTCCCGATCCGGCGGAACCTGCGGTGCAGAATCCATAGCGATCCGTACGTTTTATTGGACACATAATCCGTTAATCTGTCCTTATCAACTGGATAAGGGAGGTAACGGTTATGAAAGGATACTATATTGGCGAAGGATATATGGGATTGGTTGGTACGAAATATGTCCTGTTTGTAAATGAGGAAGAGTATCTGGAATTTTTGAGAGAGCAAAGCATGAAAGCGGGATAATGGCATAAGGTCATGTCGGCAATCGTAATAATTCATGCGGAAAGGAATTTTGATTGTGAAACTAAGTAAAAAGATGATCTCCGGAATCGTAATTGCAGCAGCATTGTTGATCGGTATTATCGGTCTGATAGTAATGATGCCAAAGGGTCAGAATGCCGCAGAGGACCAGGTGGCGGTGAATAGCGGAGAGACGCTGCAGGATGCCGCAGGAACAGATGCAGACGAGACTGTGTTGCATGGTCAGGCGGTGGATACGGCTTCCGGGCAGGGCAATGGATCGGATGATACATCCGGCAATACGGAGACGACAGATTCCAGTGGTGCACAGGAAAATACCGCGGAGCAGAATCCTGTAACCGGTCAGGATAGTACTGACGGGCAGACGGTGTCAGGACAGACGACGGAAATCACGCTCGCTCAGACCCCTGTGTCTGCCACAGGAACCCCGGTGGCGATCCATGGTGAACTGTCTGTCAGAGGCAGCGGATTAGTGGATAAAAACGGTAATGAATTTCAGATTCAGGGAGTATCTACCCATGGTATCGCATGGTTTCCGGAATATGTGAATAAGGCGGCGTTTCAGACGATCCGTGATGAATGGGGCGCTAACTGTATTCGTCTTGCCATGTATTCCGCAGAATATGGCGGATACTGTACCGGAGGAAACCAGACAGATCTGAAGCAGCTGGTGAATGACGGCGTATCTTATGCCACGGAGCTTGGTATGTATGTCATCATTGACTGGCATATCATGAATCAGGATGGCGATCCTAATACCCATAAGAAAGAGGCATTGGCATTTTTTGAGGAGATGTCCTCCAAATATGCAGATTATGATAATGTAATCTATGAGATCTGCAATGAACCAAACGGAGGAACCCAGTGGTCTTCCATCAAAAGTTATGCAATGGAAGTCATTCCGGTCATTAAGGCGAATAATCCTGATGCGATTATTATCGTAGGTACGCCAAACTGGTCTCAGGATGTAGATGCCGCTGCTAAAGATCCGATTACCGGATACAGCAATATCATGTATACGATCCATTTCTATGCAGATACCCATAGGGACAGCCTGCGTCAGAAGATGCAGGTAGCCATTGATAAAGGGCTTGCGTTGTTCTGCACGGAATTTGGTATTTGTGACGCCAGCGGTTCCGGCGCTAACAATATTACAGAGGGCAATAAGTGGATCTCCGCAATGGATAGCAATAATATCAGTTACTGCATCTGGAATCTGTCAAATAAAGCGGAAACAAGCTCGCTTATCCAGAGCAGCTGTAATAAGACTTCCGGCTGGACAATGAATGAATTGACGGAAGCCGGTAAATGGTATGTGGGGATTCTGGACAGCGGCGTGACGCCGGGGTCAACAGGTATTTCATCTGATACGGGAAATAATAACAATAGCAACAATGGTAACAGCAATAACAACAATAATAACAATAACAGCAGTACTCCGGCGGTTACGGCAAGTTCCGCCAATACGCAGGTTACTATTGCCAACTCCGGCGGCTGGTCAAGCGGAAACGGCAACTGCTCCCAATACACGGTAACCATTAAGAATACCGGCAGCACAGCAGTCAATAACTGGAAGGTTACGGTAAGCTTTAGTGGCAATGTGACGCTGGATCAATCATGGAGCGGCAGTTTTTCGGCAAGTGGCAGCAACGTCACGATCACCCCGGTAGATTTTAACAGTGAGATTGCTGCGGGACAAAGCGTTGAGGTAGGATTTATTATTTCTTATTCAGGAAATGTAGGAACACCCACAGTGTCAATCAATTAATGAAAAACAGGGGCTGCCTTCCGGTAACCCCTGTTTATTTCCTATGAAAGAAAACAAAAACTATCTTTTGTGGGGACATTCATGCAGACCGCAGGGACCGCAGCCGGGTTTTTTGGGCGGAGGCGGAGGTGAGCAGAATGGACAATTTCCACCCCTTGGCGGAGGCGGAGGAGAAGGCCTGGAACAGGATGGACAGGATGGTCCGTCCGGTCGTCCCCAATGGTCAGGCCGTCTGCCGTGAAATAAATTATGAAAGAACATAGGAATCCTCCCAATGTCATTTTATAATATACTATGTAGTATTTTGTCAAAAGGAAGTAGTTCTATCCTAAAAAATGAAAGAATGGTTTCATGAGTGAGCATAGGGCGAAGCCCGCGAGCGAGATGAAGCAAAGCGGAAT
>WFLX010143350.1_pt1 | contig 10603 bp, 2 predicted proteins | sample 4967041 | NCBI WGS metagenome assembly WFLX01 (sample SAMN12857096, study PRJNA449069) | gut metagenome | isolation source: stool from male and female vole | host: Microtus ochrogaster | place: USA:Florida | collected 2017
CGATGCTCAGCTATCCTCCGCGAGCGCAAGCCCAAGTCGAGTATGTCATTCAAAAGCTAAGATAAGAAAATCCGCGACCCATCCGCCCCATCGGCGGCAAAAGCAAGCGAAGCGTAGCGATCCGCGTTGTGCCTCCTATCAAAATATATCCAAATTCAACTAAATTGAAGACAAGCGCAAAAATGGGGTCTTCTTTTATCGTTGAATGGTAGAACAGTCAGTATTCGCGAGTCCAAAGGGTGGCTACACTTGGATATAAAGGAATTTTTCCACAACGCGGATGGCTGAGGCTTCGCCTTGCCAGGGTCGCCGCGAGCCATAGGCTCTAACACCAAAACAAACTTAGACTATATAATTTAGACTATATTGGTTAGAATGGGATTAGGGGGTCAGGGAGTCGAGGGGTTGGGGGTAATTTGGCCTTTTACTATGAAGACTTCGCGGGGGTTGTCGGCGTTGGTGCGGACGCGTAGGGCCTTGCGGAAGGATCCGGGTGTGCGGCCTTTACCGTTGAAGCGGATCTTGATTCTGCCTTTTTCGCCCGGCATAACTTCCTCAGCGGAATATGAGGGGACTGTGCAGCCACATTCTGAAAATATTCTAAGGATTTGGAGTGGGGCGTCGCCGGTGTTGGTGAAGCCCATGATGGCTTCACCAACGGAGTCNACCGGGATCTTTCCCATGTCGAGGTAGGTGGAATCCAGGCTGAGATGGGGAGTGTCGGCGGACGCTATTAGAGGAATGAGTAAGAGTATTGATATTATTGCTTTTTTCATTACCTTCACCTTTTTTTGGTTCTTCTGAAATTTAGAAGAATTTGGATATATTTTGATGGGAGGCACAACGCGGATCGCTCGCTTCGCTGCTTTTTTTCGCCGATGGCGGCGGATCGGGCGCGGATTTTTATAATAATTGCTTCAGTTTGGACCTACTCGACTTGGGCTTCCGCTCGCGGAGTCGAACTGAGCTACGCTTCGCTCGCTAATGCGGAAGCCCTACTCGATCTGAGGGACTACTTTATTTGGATTTTTGGGGTTTGGCGATCTTTTGGGGTGGTGATTTCAACTACGAAGATGCCGGAATCCAATGGAAGGGTGATGATGTTGTCGGTTGCCGTGGCGGACTTGACGAGGCGGCCAAGGGTGTCGTAGACATTTACTTGCAGATGGCCGGTGTTGGCGTAGTCTACGGCGGTCAGCACTCCCCCACTCACTTTCCAGTCGATACCTGACATCATACCTTCCTCTGCCATACCATATGTCAGGAAGAATCTTCCGGCCGCTGCTCCTTCCACAGCCACCTCCATTCCTTCCTCCACGGGAGTCAGAGAATGGTCGGACTTATCAAGCAGATAAAGACCATCAATGCAATCCACTCCCTCAAAACGGAGTATGGTCTCCGTGTCCTCATCCGCTATCACGCCGATCTCCGTGCCTTCCGCATCCTCCACAGAATTGATGCTGAGGGCCATCCCATTGCCGACCGTGTAGACGATTGAAGGGATATCCATATCGCGGTTGTCGATGGCCTCTACATTCCATTTGGAACTATCATTGACACCCAACAGAGCAGCAGAGGAGGTCAAACCGTCGCTTTCAGCCACGATGCGAAGCATCGAGCCGGCATTGCCGCGAGTTGTCTCAGTCAGATATTCACCCTCATGACCGGAGCGGTTGTCGTAACGGCGCATCATAGACTCATCATAGATCAATGTCACGCTCTCTTCGGCTTCCTTCGTCTTCACAAAGAAACCCTGCATAGGAGCGATAACAGTCGGATCCTCCGCCCATTCGCTGTCGGTAGGACCAGCAGCGATGAAATCAGAGCCATCTATTCCTCCGGCAATCTGAACGGATTTGGTGACAACCCAATACTTCTGCTCCAGTTGACCGCTATTTTTTTCAAGGAACTTCGCAATATCCATGNGAGTCATGAATGGATTACCGACGANGAAATACTNGCACTTTNCGGCAGAAGTCAATGTCAGAGTGCCATTGGAAGCATTTAGTTTATATTGTGCATCACTGCGGTCAATGTTTGTGGAATGACCTGACTTAGAGCCATCCTTATTCCAGTATAAGTAGTTTGTATCGGATTTAGGGAGACGGAAAAGCACTTTTCCATCATCTCCAGGCTTGTTTTTAGTCATACGAGAGATATCGGTTTTGATAGAGAAACCGACGCCACCGCCATACTGTTCCTTGACATCATTGTAGACATGGCTCCAGAAGGTTTTGACAGCCACATTTCTTGCGCCTGCCACCTCCTGCTTGCTGGCATCCAGTTCATAGACATTTGCCACGCTCTTGTCCCAGCCTCGTTGGAAAACGGCGGGTTTGAAGCGGTCGTTATTCTTCCGAGAATTATCAAAAGTGATATCCTGATAAAGTTCAGTTTCTTGGCGAGCGCCGTCAGATGGGAGATAGAAATCACCGGCATAAACCTCCTTTAGAGGAGAAGAGACTGTGTACCAACGTGAGTGGTCGAGTTCCATATCGACCCATGCCTTTTCATAGACGAGTGACTGTTGGTTCATTATAGTTCCGCCCGGTTTGAAGTGAATCTCATTGCAAGTGTTGGCATACCATGGACGGCAACCGACCTCAGCAGATTCGCGACGGTTTGAGTCATCAAACTCGAACGCCGCCATATCGTAATGGATAAGTGGAGTTACTTTCCCGACACCCTCTTCACCCGGGTCATCATCTTGCAACGAGTTAGAACCCTTTTCGGGGTTGGAAGGCCAGATGTATTTCTTGTTTGAATCATACTCGTCCTTAACTTCTTTGGTTTGTGACATTTCGTACATGAATGGGGCTTCCATACCTTTTTCCACAATTACATTAGTGAAGTCGAGGGGAACGAAAGCTTTGGTGTTGGGGTTGACTACTTGAGCAGTTCCTCTATAACCATCATTAAGATAATGTGCGAGAGTATTTCTACGCATATCGTTTATCTGCAAGTCATTTTTCCCAACACGACGCCAGTTACTGTCATCGTTCCAGTTGAGGTTGTTGTCTCCTGTCCATGCTAAATATCGAGGCACCACCTTTATAGTGAATACATCCTGTCCGGAGCAGACGGAATCGTTAGGTGTCACTCCAACTTCCTCATATTGGAAACGGAATTTATACATATATCCTTCCTTAAAATTGAAAGAATTGTCAAATTCCAGTTGAACATACTGCTTGGACTCATCTTGATTGGTCTTTGCGACAATGCTCTTAATCTCACCTACCCAAAACAGAGTACCGATTTCAATTGAATCCTTATACAAGGTTCCGAGATCCTTATATTCCGGGTCGTTGGTCTGCACAAGAACAACCGCACCTTCCTTTTCAACAGTGCTTACTTCTTTATCTTTGCCAACAAAAGTATGGGTCTCCTCCTTTGTCACTTTCAATTCTTTAGACTTATTATCCGAAGATAGTGTCAGTCTGATAGGGAGATCTAATCGTCTTGATGAGGATGATGATCCTGTGAGATTGGATTTGAGTTGGTCAATTCCAATTCTTAAAGGCACATCGGTTAGGTCATCAGGATAATCAATACCTGACAAGCCATGCATTAAAAGAGGACTCTTAGCATCAACAGTAATGGGAATAGGAGTCGGCGTCGAGCAAACCAGTTTCGACGAATCACCCTTATATGAACCAAGCGGAACACAAGCTATAGGCAGAACGGTCACATAGTGGGTGAACGGTTTACCGTCCTCTCCCATTCTTGCAGGGGGCATAACAAACGAAGACTTATAAAGAACAAGTTTTGCAATTGAGTTGTTACCTTCAGGTTTTGAAGCCTTCTTAAGAAGGTCGAGCATCCACTGTTCAAATTTTTCACCTTCAATCAGATTGTCATCAGTTTTGAGAGTATCAAGTGATACTTCATCTTCATATCTCAGGCGCATTGCCGTAAGAGCACGAAACAAGGTATGCGTATCATCGCCGTCAGTATACCGGTCAAGTTCCTCCCTTGAACCATAAAACCAATCAAAATATACGTTTTTCTCAAGGTCAAATGGTTCGCCATCATCATCAAGACCGGTTAAGTTCACTTGAATCACAGGACTTTGATTCTCACAAATCGAAATATTTTCTACATCAGCAATAATTTTACCGTCGATTTTAGTTATTATTGGAGGTTTGATATATGCAACACAAGTGTTTGCGCAAGGGTCAGATAAATTGAAGAAAGCATACTCTTGTCCCTCTTGCGGAACATCATTATCGCCAAGAGCAGATTTGAAAATCACATAGTAATGCTTGTTGGCGAGAAGTTTACCGGAAGAGATCTCACTTTCAAATACGATCATACGCTGTCCTGACTCTTTAGTTTGAGAGTAGGCCTGACCGAATTCAATATCCTCATCATCCTCGTGATATCCGGTATTCATACTATAATTACCATTAAATGATATCTTTCCAAATGTCCTGTCATCTTTAAATGTCCCGTCCTCTTCATCTAATGTATTATAATTGAATGTTATGATAGAGGAGTTAAATGCTTCCTCCATACTCTTTTTCTCTTGATAATAAAGTTTATCGAACAACTCCTTATCAAGATAAGTGTAATAGACATCCAGATCATCAGTTTCATCACCAATGCTTTCACGCTTTCCGGCAATTTCAAGAAGTGTTTCAAAAGGAGACCCAAGCAGCATCCTCATCCTTTCATCTCTACATGCAGGCGATAATTGTTGGGCTTCTACTGAAGGCGGTTCAACATAAGCTCTAATGTTATCTATTGCATAGTCTGCACCTGCAGAACTCTTTGCATTATTGTCAAGTTCGAGTTCATAGTGGTCCACATCATCAGAAGTGATTCCAACTGATGAAAATTCTGCAAGACGAGGTACAAAAGAGTAATATACATTAAGCCATTCTCCTGTTTTTTTTACTTGGCCTGTGATAAAAGAATGAAGCACAACTCTGTCGCCACCTTTCAACCCGGAAGTTGGATGGCTATTTTCATAACCGTCAGCTAACACAGCAACGAAATTAAACGATAGATTAGCCTTTTCTGTGTCTTTGGAGAATTCTGCTAACCATGCCGATACATGAATCGTACTACCTTGACATAAATCGTTTATAGTTAATCGGGCTGTAACACCAGGATCGGAAGCAGCATTAACATAATAAAAATATCCTTGTTTTATCTTATCGTCACTCCCAGCTCTTGTTTGATTGTTTTTATATAAACGCATCGAATCATAATACGATCTATCATATAGACCAGGATAATCACCCGGCATATTATTAGTCCATGCTTGGGCCGCTAACATGTAAGGAGTACAATCTGAATGAGTTGCAAGCATATACATATTATAGTCCTGCCTCAAATTATATCCGAAGGAATAGTTTGATTGATCCCAAGGTACTGGCCATTTAAAATATGAACTTTCTTTTCCATTTGGTGTAGGTGTGGATGGTGTATAGTTGCCTTTATCATAGTTGATATAGGCAATTAACTTATTTTTCAACGCATCATTTCCTTTCATCTCATTGATCTTGATGTATTCATCAAAATCAATATAAGTATTTGGTTGTTTATTTTCACCTCCATAATTTTCATTTAAATACTCTACGCGAGCATTCTCATACATATTATCACTACTGTAAAGTTCACTTTCAGTAAGCATGGTACCACCTTTGGGAGGAAGAGCAATAATATTATATTCCATTATAACCAAATCCTGATCGCTTCCCATTATTTTTATACGGTTACCATCAACATCAAGACCTACTATTTGAACTATATAATGGCCTTCCTTCATTCCACCATGATACAACATTCTGTTATAACGTTGATTAGTAGAATTGCAGCCATCTAATACATCATACTTTATTCCATTAATCTCTCTTATACCTCTACCATAAAAATCAGCCCCAAACGAAAATCCTTGCTCTCCCGATAGTAATTTACGTGTATCCCCATCAAATACTTTTATAGCCATCCCAAAAACTCTACCATACTCATTATCAGAAATCTTGTAATAGTAGTTAGAATGAGGTTTGCTATTACTACCACAAATAGGAGCTGGAAAATCAAGACGAATTTGAAAGGGCACATTAGATCTTGTACTTACCCTCTTTTGATTGCGACGGATATAATTGTTGTTGTTATCAATGCTCGCTGAAATTTCATCAGCAAATTGCTTGCCATCACGAATACGGAAAATATGTCGGAAAGCAATGGCTGGTTCCATAATCTTGACCTTATCACCTTCTTCAGTTATTTGGCTGACAGGGTCAAATCTTTGGCTGAAATCAGCTGCAATAATATATTCCTTTTCTCCATNTANAGGAAGAGATTGGAATAANGAGTTATCATANGGATTACGNGGACAGAAGAANGTGGCCATTGTTCCTGNAAGACGGTCTCCGTTACCTCTTAATNTTTCATAACCCTTNNATTNTTTTATATNGGGAGAATCTAAANCTTNCCATTCAGTGAGTTCTGTGGGNTTTNTAATGTCTATAGTANACGTAAAAGGAGAAANACATATATCTGAAGAATCAANATTGCCATAACAATTAGCGAACTTAAAAGTGTATACACCTGAATTATTGTTATTTATCTTTTTCTCAACAATCCTATCTCCACCAGAAAGACCATTATTGGTTTCGATAACAGAAACGACACTCCCACAATTATAAGTACGTACATAGGCCTCTCCTTCGGAATTAACAGAAGAAACATTACAATCAAACACAATATTTTTTAATGTGCTAGTATTTGTGGCATCTCGAATCGTCATACTTCCAACAATGGCACCACTAGTACCATTATAAGTTAAAGAACCTCCTAAATATATATTTTTAAAATCCAACTTATGATTACCTTCATCCCATCCACATAAACCGAATAAAATGCCTGTATCTCCTGCTCCTTGAATAGAAGCCTCTGATTTCAAAGAGTGAATAGTGATGTCTCCGCCATAAAAACGGCCAATGATTCCGGCATTTCCGGTTCCTCTAATTTTACAAGATGAATCCAGAACCAAATTTAAAATTTTAATTCCTTGACCGCCCCATGCAACTAAACCGACATTACTTCTATTTCTATTGATATTAAGATCTTTAATTACAAATCCATTTCCATTTATACACCCTTTAAAACAATCCCAGTCTTTATGCTCATAAAGCATAGGAACATCTTTACCCTTGAAGGATATATGATCTAGTAACTCAATATAGGCGTTTGATTGATTGCCCTCATTAATTTTTTTTACAGCCTCAATATATTCGTCAGCTGTAGATACGCGGTATATTGGAGAGTACCCATTAGAATAGTCTCCAATATACATGCTTGGTGTCTCAAAATTTGACCATCCAAGTTTTTCAATCATTCCGCTTGTAACTAGATTTCTCCTTCTTTGCAATATATTCCAACACTNNTCGTAAGGATCAATATCATCATCTCCAAAGCAATTTTNAAATCTTANATTTCNCTTACACAAAACACCCTGCCCATCAATTGTAATGGGATCAGTGTTTTGACCATGTCTTATNTATACTTTNTTGGGGTATCCGACNTTTNCTCTACCGGTAAGTNCACAATCTACTATTATATNNTTAAACTTGGAAATTCNAGTAGTAACCCACAATCCTGCAATANGAGCAGCATTAAAACTGTTATTAATATTTGTCTCGGGATTACCAATTATTCCTCCGATATAGCAGTCCTCAACACTTATTGAAGTTTCCTTACTTGTATCACCACAATAGCCCAAAATTCCGCCTGCATTTTGCTCATTCGATTTTCTAACTCCATATACCCAGGCCTCCGTTTTTATATTCCTAATACTAAGATTACCGAAATTATGTCTACCAACTATTCCACCAACTCTATACGAGCCAATGAACTTACACGTATTATCAAGAACAAGGTTTTCAATCAACACATTTCCTTCTGTAACACCGATGAATCCTACTCCTGCAGAGTCAGGGTAATTATATATCAAATTTTTAATTGTATGTCCATTCCCATTAAGAGTACCCTTAAATGGACGATATAAACCTAACATAGGTATATCAGTTCTACCTCCAAAATCAAGATCCTTTACAATTTCAATATAAGCGTCTCTATATTGACTATCCTTATCATTGATTTCATTTGCTAATTCAATATATTCTTCTACAGTGGAAATTTTATATTCCTTACTACAATTCATTCCTTTACCTCCAAAGAAGCCATATGAATCAGTCACTTGTACTTTTTCAGGATTGCTCAAAAAATCAAGAAGATCATATTTTTCGTTCCAAGGAGTTTCATATTGTATTCTTCCTCCAGTTTTGTAATCATACCAATGTGAAAAATTTTCCTGAAATTGATTAATTGCTGGATTAGGCAAATCATAATATGGGTATAGAGGAATTACATCTCCCGGCATTGCATATAATATATGCTCTACTGTATGGGCAGGTTGGCGTTTTTGTCCTGATGCTAATGGATATGCAGAAGTATTGCTATCCAACAATTTATAGTCTGGAAAATCAATATTTATACCAAGTGATTTTAGAGTAGCTTCATCAGTAGATGTAACTTCTTCCCAACCTGAAGGTCTATTTGGTTCATCAAAAACTCCTCGCGTGTTAACGAATTCCACTCCTTCTAAATCGGTTAATCTATCCGTTCTGAGATGAAATCTGTCTTCCCATGTATCCGAATATGGAGAGTCGTGCGGAATTTTAAGCACATCGAAACTATTAAGAGCTGTTTCTCTCAATTTATTAGACCTTGCTGAATAAGTAAGATCATTATTAGTCTCTAATGTGAAAAATCTNAGATACGATATTTTAATTCCATTCATATANCTTGGAAGATGATTCCAAATATCTTTAATATGTATTCTGGAAGAGTATTCTTCTGTTGAGTATCCTCTAAATTGAAAGTATACTTTAAATATATAATCATTAATGTAGTGTAATTGACCATCTGTGTATGTAAACCAAACCTGAACTCCCATTGCTGTTGGTTGTGCTTGGTTAATATTAGTCAAATAACTATCCTGTGGTGTAGTTCTTCGAAGATAAACCACAAGATCATCTTCATCATTTTGAGATAATCCTTCCCCTTTAAGTTCTACAGTAATGTAGTTAGGATCAGCGGCTGTTTTTCCTGCTAGAGGTCCGCAATAGTAAATAGCAGATAATCCAGGACCTTCTGANGAACCACTTAGACTAGNGAGAGGGAATTGTGGAGCTTCATATCTTGCACCTATNCTTTGTACGATTGAGGTGGGATGCTTGCTGAAGGCGGCTTGCATCTGGAGGGGGAATAATAGGGATAAGATTAGGAGGGCTCGCAATAGGAGGTTGCGAGTATGGGAGGGGATGTTGGGATTATTGGGGATTAAAGAGGGGTTGGGGTTCATATTTTGGGGTGGTTTAGGTTACTTTTTCACTTTGTGGGGCGCATGCGGAGCAAGCTTGATTACGTTCTGGACGCTGGGGGACGCGCACGGAGTGCGCTTGCTACTTTATTTGACTTTTGGGGGCGCATGCGGAGCATGCTTGATTACGTTGGGCTACTCTTGGAGGATGTAGAGGGTCCGGGCGTAGGTCTGGGTGCCTATTTTTACTTTTATCTCTACTTTGGCTTTGCCTTTCGTGCCAGAGAGTGTTCNTTTTATTTCGTCTGNGAGGGAGATNGCTGTTTCCTCNTTTTTAGGACTNCCATTTGANGTGAATATGTTGTCGCCACTGATGTCTCCAACTTCAATTGAATATTTGCTTGGGGCGAGATGGGAGCCGGCCAGTTTGTCAATGACTTTGGGGACTATTGCAAATTCACCTTCGGTGCCGAATGTGAAGATTTGGGAGCCGTCTGGGTCGGTGGTGGAGAGGACGGCGGGATAACCGCCAATTGGGGGATAGAAGATGGCTTCGACTTCTACGTCATATTGAGAGAGCGTGATTGGTATCTTAATCCAGTCGTTGCGGTTGATGTAGGTGTGGATGTCTTTTGTGATGTTGTATTGCTGGGTCTCCGCTGTGCCATTGCCATGTCTGACTTTGATGCCTACGGTGAAGGCCTCATCGTTGTCTCTATTGGAAACTGTCTCTTTCATGTAGAACTTCAAAGACTCTACTCCCCCACTTTTGCTAACTGTGAAATTTTCCGCAGTAATGTTTAAGGGAGCATAAGTGGCTCCTTGCAATGGAGCATATGATTCATATCCAAGATGGGTATAGCCGATGCCATTGGAGTTTCTTGGGAATAATGATACTGGTGAAGTTGTGACAGGATCAAACGAGACTTCAGTGACAGTGATGATGCTGTCTGTGGGATTCTTGAATTGGAACTCCACTTTTGCAACCATCCTCACTACTTCGATAGAGAAATTCTCTTCGATGGTGTTTTTTACTTCGATATTTCTGAGGAAACCTGTCATCGGTATTGGTTTTGTGATATCCCGGTTATTGAGTTCGGATTCCCATATTTCTTCATCTATGTCGGTGAGGGAAATCTTATCTCCCACGGTAAAAGAGAGACCGGTTGCTGTTTGCAAATCATCGGTTGATATGTTGGCGAAGGCAAAGACGTTGTAGTGCCCTGATGGAAGGACGAAACGGAATGTCTCTGCTTCTACCGGATTATT
>WFLX010043558.1_pt1 | contig 10602 bp, 8 predicted proteins | sample 4967041 | NCBI WGS metagenome assembly WFLX01 (sample SAMN12857096, study PRJNA449069) | gut metagenome | isolation source: stool from male and female vole | host: Microtus ochrogaster | place: USA:Florida | collected 2017
CGGCGTGCGTTTTCGCCCAGGAATGCACGCTTCTCAGTGTCGGAGAGGCGTGGGGTCTTCAGCACAAAGTCATAGCTCATTCGGTAGGTGATGGCGGTGATAGTGCGCGGGTAGTCGCTGCCCCACATCAGTTTGTCGATCCCTACGAGATCGGCAGCCTCCTTTATGGCGTCTATTGCCCCTTCGAATGGATAGAACTCTGAATTGAAGAGCCATGTGATCCCACCAGACTCTATCATCACGTTGGGATGGCGCGCGAGTTTTATCTGCTCTTGCCAACCGGGGCACGTCACCATGCCAAAATGTCCGATAGCGATCTTCAGATTGGGGCAGGCTGCAATCACATCCTCCATCTCCGCTACCTGTAGGTCGCCGGGGGCAAGAGTGATAGAGAGTATGATGTCGTGGCTCTCCATCAGGCGGAACATCTCCAGCATCTCGCCGCTATTAAGCCATACCCTGCCGTGACCTTCGAGGGGGAGGCGGTGGGCAGGGATGGCGATGGCGCGGAACCCGCGCTCTATAAGACGCTGCGCCTCGTGCAAGAACCCCGAGCGAAGGTAGTGGCACATGCCGCAACAGATGAAACGATCGGGGAAACGGCGTTGCACATCCTCGAGATAGGCATTTTGGTTGCCGTCGATAAACTCTTGGGTCACTACTGCAGCCTGCACTTGGGCATAGTCCATGTTGGAGAGGAAAACTTCGGCGGAATTACGGCCGTCGATCATGAAAGGGGGGAGCATCTGGCGCTCCTCGCCAAAGAAGTCAGCGCGGCCGTTGGGAAGCTGGCTTACGCGACCTCCATCCGGGAGCTCCGCGAATTGCTGAAGCCAGAGGTGGGCGTGGGTGTCGATAATTGTCATCATTTTGGGGGATTGGGCTAATTAGACTAATAGGGCAATTGGACTAATTGGGATTTATGAGTTTTTCCAGCTGACGCGCTGCTGATCTCCTATTATTTCCTGAACTTTTTTCACTAACTCTTCTGGTGCCGGCTCAGATACGTAGGCGATATTCTTCTTGACATTGTCGGGATTGGCTGAGCTGAAAAGGGTGGAGGCTATGCGTGGATTGCCAACAGAGTATTGCACTGCTAATTTCTCAATCGGATACCCTACCTCGTTGCAATATTCTGCAGCCCGATGGCACGCCTCAACGAGTGGTTTTGGGGCAGGATGCCAGTCGGGCACTCCGCGATTGGAGAGCAGACCCATCGAAAGTGGAGAGGCATTGATCACCCCGATGCCGTGCTCCTCGAAAAATGGGAGGAAATCAACCAGCTTGTCATCATTCAGACAATAGTGGCAGAAATTGAGCACACTCTCCACTGTGCCCGGCTCAACGTGCTCTATCACCCAACGGAGATTCTCAAGTTGGAGGTCGGTGATGCCGACATGGCCCACGATCCCTTTCTCGCGAAGTTCCACCAGGGCAGGGAGTGTCTCTCCGGCAACCTGATTGAGGTCGGCAAACTCAATATCGTGAACATTGATAAGGTCGACATAGTCGATTCCGAGGCGTTCCATACTCTCATTCACGCTTTCTTGGGCGCGGCGCCCTGAGTAGTCCCAAGTATTGACGCCGTCCTTACCGTAGCGTCCAACTTTCGTGGAGAGATAATATTTAGCGCGGGGGATTCCTCGGAGAGCTTTGCCAAGAACGGTCTCAGCCTTATAATGACCATAATAGGGGGAGACATCGATGAAATTTATTCCACCCTCGATGGCTGCATAGACAGCCTCAATGGCTTTACTCTCGTCGATATTTCTGAAAACGCCTCCGAGCGAAGAGGCTCCGAAGCTTAATTGCGACACTTTCATGCCGGTGTGTCCGATTTCTCTGTATTCCATGGTAGTTGTTGTCAGTTATAAGTTGTCAGTTGTCAGTTGTCAGTTATAAGAGAGTGAGGATAGCATGGTGCTCAGTCCATGTCAGATAGCGCAAAGTTAGTGAATATAGAGCGAAACAACAAAGAAATGAGGAATTTTTATCGCTCAAAGGGGTTGAGGTTGCAATGTTGCAACTAAAATGCCCCTAAAATTGCTGTTTTTTGCTGAAATGTTTCAATAATTATGGTTTTTCTTGAAATATTCCCTATCTTTGCAATATGAAATCTCACATATTTCAAGCATCTCACGCAGAGGCCTCAGAGGAGCAGAGTCCGCATAGGAATCTTTTAAGCTTACTCCATAATACCTAAGCGTTCTCTGGACCCCAACGTTCTCTGCGTGAGACAAGAAATTCAAAATTATACAGTTATGGCAATCAATCTTCAAAAAGGACAGCGCATCGAGATAGGCCTTGAAAAAGTAGGCGTAGGTCTCGGCTGGGATCCCAACGTTAGCACAGGTTTTGACTTCGACCTTGACGCATCAGCTTTCATGCTGGGCGAAAATAAGAAGCTTCCCCTCGACGAATTCTTCGTATTCTACAACAATCCGGAATCGCCCGACCATGCCGTGGCATCCTCTGGCGACGACCGCACAGGTGGCAACAGCGACGGGGGCGATGACGAGACTATCACTGTCGACCTATCGAAGGTGGACCCTCGCATCAACGAGATCATCTTTACCGTAACCATCCACGAGGCTGACCAGCGCCGGCAGAACTTCGGCCAAGTGCATAACTCATACATCAGAATCTATAACGCCCTGACCAACGAGGAAATTGCCAAGTATGACCTGGACGAAGACTTCTCGATAGAGACAGCCGTGGAATTCGGCCGACTCTACAAGCGCAATGGCCAATGGAAATTCGAGGCCATGGGCAACGGCTATAAAGGTGGACTCCAATACTTTGTCGATAAATACGTCGGGGCCTAAGGCCCAAGGGTCAAGGGTCAAGAGTCAAGAGTCATGATTAATCATGTTTTATCATGATTCAGCATGATTAATCATGAAGAATTCTAAATTCTAAATTCAAAATTACAAAAATGGCTATTCGACTTGAAAAGGGGCAGCGAATCAACCTTGAAAAAGGCAATGGCTCCAAACTCACTCAATTTTGTGTAGGTTGCAACTGGGGAGCAATCGTGAAAAGCGGTTTTCTCGGTCTCAACAAGACAGTGCAAGACGTGGATCTCGACCTCTCCTGCCTGATGGTGGATGGAAACGGCAATCTCGTAGACCACATTTATTCCCCACTCTACCGCATGCAATTCCTATCCCGCTATGGTATGCCGGCAGGAAAGAGCACTTCGAACGACGGCGCACTTCGCCATAGCGGAGACGACCTGAAGGGTGACCAGGCCGGCGACGATGGTCTGGACAATGAAATCATCACTGTAGACCTCACCCGTGTCAACCCCAATATCAACCAGATATTCTTCTTCCTCAACAACTGCGGGAAGGAAGACTTCTCACAGATACCATATGCTTCAATACGCATGTATGAGGGAACTCCGACAAAGGTGAAAGAAGTGTTTGCATCCTACGACGTGGCGGCAGAGCCGCAATATCGTGGCATGACAGCCTTGATCATGGGTAAGCTCTACCGCAGGAATGGGGAATGGAAATTCTCTGCCATCGGCGATGCCTATCCCGACCCCAACATCTGCGAGACCATCAAGCGCATCATGCTCAATTATGCTAAGTAGGTGTCAGGTTTCAGGTTTCAGATGTGAGGTATTCATAAGCCCTTCGGGCTAACTCAATTCAAAATTCAAAATTCAAAATTCAAAATTCGATTATGCGAAGACTCCCAGTATATTTGCTTCTCGACACTTCAGGCTCTATGTTTGGCGAGCCGATCGAGGCAGTCAAGAATGGCGTCCAGGTGCTCGTGTCGACACTACGCCAAGATCCGTATGCCCTGGAGACGGCATACCTCAGTATCATCACATTCGACAGCACTGCGCAGCAGGTGACTCCACTCACCGAACTCTCTGCTTTCCAGCAGCCAAACCTTACGGCAAGCGGCTGCACGGCCCTCGGCGAAGCCCTTTCGCTCCTCACCAAGAGAGCCGACCAGGAAGTGACCAAGACCACAATGGAGAAGAAGGGTGACTGGAAACCACTCGTATTCATCATGACAGACGGCGAACCAACCGACGACCTCAATAAGGGACTTGCCGACTTCAAGAAAGGGAAGTGGGGAATGGTAGTGGCTTGCGCTGCAGGCTCAGGCGCCAACACCGACACGCTGAAGAAGATCACCGAATGCGTAGTGCAGCTCGACACAGCCGACAGCGCCACCATCAAAGCCTTCTTCAAATGGGTGTCAGCCTCGGTGAGCACAAGCTCGATGAAGGTAGACGACGGTCTGGGCGAACCCACTGGCCTCAGCGAGCTGCCGCCNCCACCCCCCGAAGTAAACATTGTAGTATGAGAAGACTTCCAGTATATTTGCTGATTGACACTTCCGGGTCGATGCGGGGTGAACCCATCGAATCTGTCAAGGTGGGACTCGAGGCTATGCTCTCGAGTCTCCGCCAAGACCCCTTCGCTCTCGAATCGGTCAGCATCAGCATCATNACATTCGACAAGGAAGTGAGACAGATACTTCCGCTTACTCCCCTCGACGAACTCCAACTCCCNGAAATCACCACTCCTGAAAGCGGACCTACCCATACTGGACTTGCCCTCAAACTCCTATGCGAGCGCATTGACACTGAAGTGCGCCTAAGCACCCCCGACCAGAAAGGAGACTGGATGCCTATTCTCTTCCTTATGACCGATGGCAAACCCTCTGACATCCAGCTCTACCGCGAGATGATACCGGAGATCAAGAAGAGGAAGTTTGCTGCCATCATAGCCTGCGCAGCAGGGATGAGTGCGAAGACAGAACCCCTGAAGGAATTGACCGACCAAGTCTATTCGCTCGACACGGTAGACAGCACCGCCTTCCGCTCCTTCTTCAAATGGGTATCTGACTCCATAGGAATCGGCAACCGCTCGCTGGGTGCCACTACCGACCTCGAACTTCCACCTCCACCAGCAGAAATAAATGTGATAATATGATCAATAACCGCAGACAGCCAAAGCCAGTGCTCCCTGAGAGTGCCCATGCACTCGACCGCGTGATACGCCGCACAGGCATCCCACCTTCCGACCGCGACCAATTTCTAAGATGGCTCATCGAATCCTCATATTCGGAGTTTAAACACGACCGTATGAACCGACGTATCAATACCGAAAACGAAATAAAAGCCCTTGGACTGCATCTTCCTAATGGCACCGTAGGCAAGGAATATGCGTCTGAGTTCCANTTGCCTCTGGGNCGCATCTCGGGNGTAGCTCTTGATGGGGCTGATGAACTCGGTCTGAATTTTGCAGTGGATGCTGAGGGCAACTGCCATCTCACAGGCATTCCTACCACTCAGGGCGACTTCACGCTTACGCTTCGCTATGCCACAGTGGAGGGTGAACCTGAATCGGCACTNACCATCCCGATTGCCTTCAACCCGAATCCCCGCGACCTATGGGTGGCACGTCCGGTGCCTCAAAACATTCCATTTTGGAAAGATGATGAGGATTGCGCTTATGTCTGTGTAGAAGAATTTGGCGGCGAGGCGCAGAAAGATATAGTGGCAGCAAGCAAGCGTGGCAGAAGCCATGCCCAGGATGCCAAACCACGCGATGATGACTTCCGTGTAAGCTTCAATCCGCAAAATGGCTGGTATGTGCTCGCGGTAGCCGACGGAGCGGGCTCTGCCAAATATTCAAGGGAGGGCTCGAGAGTGGCATGCACTATAGCCGAAGACTACTGCAAGACCTATCTTGCAGAGCANGGAGAGCGTCTGGAGGAGGCGGTGGCAATCTATGCAGAGGAAAGAAGCAAGGAGGCATTGCAACCNGTGGTGGAGAANGTGCACGAAGCCCTCTTCAAGGCNGCCACCGAAGCCTATCGGGCCATAGTGAAACGCAAAGATGACTCGGAAGGGGCTGTNTTGAAAGATTTTTCCACTACNCTCTTGCTNGCAATTTGCCGCAAATTCAGCTTCGGATGGTTTATAGCCTCTTTCGGGGTGGGGGATGGAGCCATCGCCATCTACGACAAGGATGCCGACAATGTGCGTCTGCTCAATGAGCCTGACGGTGGAGAATTCGCAGGACAGACGCGATTCTTGACAATGGAATCCATCTTCCGCGACCGCACAAGGATACGCATGTCGATAGTGCCCGACTTCACTGCCCTGATGCTCATGACTGATGGGGTAAGCGACCCCTACTTTGAGACAGATGCCAACCTCTCGCGCAAAGAGAAGTGGGATGCACTCTGGGAGTCAATCACATCAGAAGTGGACTTGAAAGACGACAATTCGGAAGCGGCCANCCAGCTCCTCNGNTGGCTCGACTTCTGGAGNCCGGGCAACCATGACGACCGCACNATCGNNNTNCTCTACTANNTCACCCACTTCAGAGTTNTCAGAGNTCTCAGAGTACTCTGATAAATANTCTAAATTATACCATGCCCAATATAATNAAANTAAAGGCTGCGGATGGATCGCAGGTGGAATTNGTAGATGAAGTGATTGGATCTGGAGCTATGAAGGAGGTCTACTTCAGTCCGGACAAGAGCTATGTAGTGGGCTTTTTCCGTGAGCCCCAAGATGCCAATGCCAAAGACCGTCTGCAGAACATAGTAGGCAAATATCGCGACAAGATATTCGGACAGATAGGTGGCGACTATTGGGAAAATCTCTTCTGTTGGCCCACAAAACTCGTGGAATGGAACGGTAGGCTTGGCATCGTGTGCCCAGCCTACCAGAAGCATTTTTTCTTCAGCGATGGAATGTTCAAGGGGAAGGAGAAAGATGGGAAATGGTTTGCCTCCGCCAAATTGCGCAATAAATTTCTCACGCCGGCGCAGAAAGGGACGTGGCTAAGCCACTATCACATGTGCCTGCAGATAGCAAGAGCCGTGAGAAGGCTTCATGCCGCGGGGCTTGCACATTCCGACCTCTCTTACAAAAACGTGCTCGTAGACCCTGAGACAGGAAAAGCCGCAGTGATCGACTGCGATGGATTGGTAGTGCCGGGAAAATATCCACCAGATGTAGTAGGCACCCCCGATTTCATAGCCCCCGAAGTGCTTCAGACACGTTCTCTGCCTATGGGAGACCCTGACAAGAAGCTTCCAAGCATCCAGACCGACCGCCACGCATTGGCAGTGCTGATCTACATGTATCTCCTCTATCGCCATCCATTGCGCGGAGGGAAAGTTCACGACCTTGACGCAGCAAAAGACGAGGAACTCTCCATGGGAGCCAAAGCCCTTTTCATAGAGCATCCCACCGACAAGAGCAACCGCCCGAAGGTGGAAAACATGCAGAAGGCGGAGCTGCCGCAAGGGGATGTAGACAAATTGCCCTACACGATTTGCGGGCCTTATCTGAAGGAACTCTTCGACAGAGCTTTCATCGACGGCCTCCACGACCCATCAAAACGTCCTACAGCCGACGAATGGGAGACGGCTCTCGTCAAGACCACCGACCTAATGCAGCCATGCCAGAACCCCAACTGCGAGGCCCATTGGTTTGTATTCGACAATTCGAAGAAGCCCAAATGCCCTTTCTGCGGGACGGAATATCATGGCCAGCTCCCGGTGCTCAATCTATATTATTCCCCATCAAAAGGGAAATTCCTGCCTGAAAACTACCGCCTGATGGTCTATGACAAGCAATCGCTCTACATGTGGCATGCCAACCGCTTTGTGACCCCCAATGAGCGTACAAAGCCGGAAGACAAGAAACCGGTAGGAGATTTTCATTTCCATAATGGCCAATGGATTCTCATCAACCGTCGCCTTCCCGACATGTGGGATGTCACGGGTCCTGACAAACGGCAGATAAAGCCCGGAGAATACGTAGCCCTGACGGAAGGANGCANGATANTCCTNNCNGGTGGNGACGGAGGCANGCTGNTAGTGGTTNAATTAGTATCCAATTANAAGAAGTAGTCTANNTAGTCCAATTAGTCTAATTAGTCTAATTCGCCAAATTTGTGTAATGCCATGACACGACAAGAAAAAATAGCGATTGCGCGAATCTTTGCCGACCTCATCAAGGCTGACAGGATAGTAGACACCGGCGAGATGGAATATTGGCGTAATATATGCGAGAAATATGAGATAGACCGGGATGTACGCATAGCGGCCTCCGATCTCTCGTTTGCAGATGCTGTCCACACCATCTGTAGTTCCTCCGACAGGGGACTCGGGGAGGATCTGCTTGGCGACTGCCGCGCAATGACTATCAGCGACGGTTTCTGCGCTCACTCCGAAGCCCTCATCATGATTGCCCTCACTATCATGATGAGCTCTATGGGTAAATTCACCGGCGATGTCTATTCCCTTCCTCGCGCCAGTTTCGATATCGACATAGCCACAGCCATCTATGTGGAGAATGACTATGACCCGGAGACCAACGAGGCCATTCGCTCTGGCTATCGCTCCATCTTCAAGGAATTGCAGCTTGCCGGACTGCACTTCGTGTATATCCCAAAAATCATTGAGCATTACAGCAGTACGGATCCGGAACTCTTCCGCGACATACTTGCCTTCCTTGCTCCTTCGCTTGGGGAGGCGGGCATCGACAAAGCTTACAAGGCACTCTTGGGCATGACTACAGGCACTTATTGCAAAGATCTCCTTTGCAATAAATGTGGTTTTACAGAATTGCGCAATACTCCTCCATCCTTGCTTATAAAGATCGGCAACAGTTTCGTGGGAGAAGCCCGCTATGCCAACTATCTGAAGATAGAGGTAGATGAAGACATACTTGCCACTGTGCAGACTTTCATAGATGACTTCACCGACATGCTCAGCAGCGACGTCTTTGTGGTCAACACATCAGAAGAACGCGACAACCAATTCCATTTCCATGGATTCTATAAGCAACTTCTCGACATCTTCCTTGTGCGCCGCAACATACGGAGCAGCATCGTCATCGACCCGTATAAAGAGGAGATTTTCTTTCCGGATATCGATGAGAAAGCATCCGGAATGCACAGGCGAGAGAAGGCACTCTATGCGCTTATGCTTTGCTATGGAAGCGCAGGGATAAACTTCAACCGCCCTCGAACAGCCTCGGAACTCAAACATTTCGAAAGGAGAATGAATAAGTTCCAGCGTCGATATGCTGCTATCTACGAACTCTTTGGAGGGGAGAAAGATACAGCTCCCGATCTCAGGCAGCCGGAGATACGCAGGCCGATCATGGCGTGCATACGCCGTTCGATAGGCCGACTGGACGCGCTCTATAATCCAGACGACTACACAGTAATGAAAGATGCTGAGGGGGCATTTGCGGTGCATGTAGAGCCTGACATCATCTTCGTCGCGCCTCTCAAGGGCGAAGATCCAATCTTGCTGAAAGAATCTCCCCTCTATGGGAATTTCAGTGAACAGTGAACAGTGAATAGTGAACAGTGAATAGTGAATAGTGAACAGTGAATAGTGAACAGTGAATAGTGAACAGTGAATAGTGAACAGTGAATAGTGAACAGTGAATAGTTGCAATGTTGCAGGAGAAAATGGCTGAAAAGAGCAGTTTTTTCCTGCAACATTCTAAAAAATACATAAGATTGCATAATTTTTAGTAAATTTGCAGTTTGAAAAAATCAAAATCTAAAAATATAACATGGCAGAAAAACATCGCTATGCCGGCCTCACCGATGCGCAAGTCACGGAAAGCCGCGCTACCCACGGAGTCAACATCCTGACTCCTGCCGAAAAAGTGCCGCTCTGGAAGCGGTTTCTTGAGAAATTCAGCGATCCGCTGATCATTATCCTGATGATAGCCGGTGCCCTCTCTATCGGCATCTCTTGCTATGAATACTGGGGTCTTGACAAAGGCCCGACTGTATTCTTCGAACCCGTAGGTATCTTCATTGCTATCCTTCTTGCCACCGGACTTGCTTTCTATTTCGAACTGAAGGCCGACAAGGAATTTGCACTCCTCAACCAGGTCAACGACGACGAGCCCGTGCAGGTGATCCGCAACGGCAACGCCATGCAGATTCCGAAGAAAGATGTAGTGGTAGGCGACACCGTAATCCTCAACACAGGCGAGGAAGTTCCAGCTGATGGCGAACTCCTCGAAGCCGTATCGCTCAACATTGATGAGTCTACACTGACTGGCGAACCGATTTGCCATAAGACTACCGATCCAGAGCAATTTGATCCGGATGCCACATTCCCAAGCAACCATGCAATGCGTGGCACCAAGATCATGGAGGGCCATGGAGTGATGCGCGTGCTCGCTGTAGGCGATAAGACTGAAAACGGAAAGGTGTTTGAGGCTGCCCAGATCGACGACAGCGTCAAGACTCCACTCAATGAGCAACTCGATGGCCTTGGCGACCTTATCACTAAGATATCATACGCTTTCGCTGCCCTTATCGTTGTGGGTCGCCTCATAATGTATTTCGTCAGCAATAGTTTTGAGTGGGTAGATTTCATAGCCTATCTGCTTCAGACGCTGATGATCGCCGTGACTCTCGTGGTTGTGGCTGTGCCGGAAGGTCTGCCTATGGCTGTCACCCTCTCGCTTGCCTACTCGATGCGACGCATGCTCAAGACCAACAATCTTGTGCGCAAGATGCATGCTTGCGAGACTATGGGTGCCACTACAGTGATCTGCACCGATAAGACAGGTAC
>WFLX010260335.1_pt1 | contig 10602 bp, 4 predicted proteins | sample 4967041 | NCBI WGS metagenome assembly WFLX01 (sample SAMN12857096, study PRJNA449069) | gut metagenome | isolation source: stool from male and female vole | host: Microtus ochrogaster | place: USA:Florida | collected 2017
TCATACACAGCTTTAGGGTGGTTCGATGATTTCGATATTTCAAAGAATACGAAGCTTACAACTCTGAACCACAACAGCTCTGATCTGTCAACTCTGTCACATGGGTGGATGTATGCCCTGAAGACTTTTAACGCTCAGTGGAATAGATTCTCATATATTGACCTTTCCCCCCTCCCTGCAAAGAGCACGGCTGTTATGCTCGGTCATAACAACCTCACCGAGATAAAGCTGCCGGATACGACTACCGATAAGATGATGCGTTTAAATATTGTGAACAATGCTTTCACCTTTGAAACCCTCCCGTTACCCGGCATGACTTCCAATGCTGCAAACTACGTTTATACAAATCAGGAAAATATCATCAATCCACTTTCAGGAAAGAATATCGTAGACCTCTCTAAACAGGCTAAGGTAGGCGAAACTGCCTCTGTCTTNACATGGACAGCTATCCTTNACGGCGAGACTGAANNCAAAGAGCTTTCAGCTGACGGTGAGATCCCCTATTTCAAGGAGANTNAACCCGGCATATTCCAGTTCTACGTTCCTGTGAAAGATCTTACAGGTGCAATCACCAATGAACTCTTCCCCAACTTCACACTCTCCACTACTTCCGCAACATCTGCCGGCCTTCTTCCCACAATGCTCACAATGGAAGTTGCTTCCGAGGAGGGTGCAGACGGCCTCACAATCGGTCTTATCGACTCTGAGGGTCAGAATGTTTATATCGATTGGGGTGATGGTGAATTCGAAGGTCCTTACACCATTGAAAAGAATGGATATGATTTCGATACGACAAAACCCGGGGTAGTCGTTGACGGTTGGGACGAAATCGCCCCCAAAGTAAAGGGCAACAAGATCCAGATCAAGGGTGAGCCCTCCACTATCGTTACTCTTACAGTAAACGGTACATATGCGTGGACAACCGGTGCAGCAACTTCTGCTCGCGTCACCACTATCGACCTCAGCAAGCTCGAAGGTCTTCAGAAACTTCATCTCAACAACAATAATCTCACCGAGATCGATCTGAGCAAGAATACAGAGCTTGTAAACCTCAGTCTCCAGTCGAACAAGTTTACTTCTCTGACACTCGATTTCCCGGAGATGACCAACCTGGATATCTCCAATGCAATATCTTCCGGCAAGAAAGTTTATGGTGAGAATGCATTCAGCGAGCTCGATCTCAGCAAGCTCCCGCTTCTCAAGAATTTCTATTCTAATGCCAATGGTTTCAAGCCCGATCTTTCAAAATTACCGGCACTCGAGTCAGCATATCTCCAGGTTAACGGCTACACAGACTACGCTCCCGTAAGCTCTACAGCCACAAGCCTTGCTCTCCATTACAACGATTATGCTACATTCGATGCTTCAGGTCTTACTGCTCCAAGCATTAACATCTTCCTCCTGAACAATAAACTTGGCGCAACTTCTGATTGCCTCAAACTCAGCGAGGGTGTCAACAACCTCAATATCGCCAACAACCTCTTCACATTCGCTACCCTTCCGGGCGTTCCGGCAGTCAAGGGCACACTTACCTACTCTCCGCAGGCTGCTCTCGAGGTTACTGCTTCCGAAGAGGGTGTTGTAGACCTTTCAAGCCAGGCTAAGGCTGGTGAAACTGCTACCGTATTCGCATGGGCTGTTGGTGATGGCAAAGATGCAGTTGCTATCGAGGAGGCAGATTACACAGCTGCCGATGGTGTGTTCACATTCAAGAAAGATTTTGAGGGCGCAATCTGCACCATGACCAACGAGGCATTCCCCAAACTTACACTCAAGACAGTTGCCCTTGACATCAAGGCTGCCGGTTCTGCAGNTNNNGAGATTGNGGCTGCTGACAANGCAGAGGCAGAATACTTNAACCTCCAGGGTATCAANNTTAGCGNTAACGAGCCCGGTCTCTATATCCGCCGCCAGGGTAACAAGACAACTAAAGTTCTCGTAAAATAATCCTATATCAAATAGGTCTCTTATCCGTAAGCATACTACTTACACCTAATCCACAGGCAGCGCCGCTTTTGGCGCTGCCTGACTTTTTATCTTCCTGCCACCCATATGTACACTAATATTCAGGGCGGCGGTTCTACCGCTCGCCTGTTGGCAACTCCGTAGCTGTTTGTGATAGTTGGCTTGTTCCTTCCCTGGGTTCCGCTTCGCTCCACCGAGGGCTAACTACGGTATCGCGGTTCCACCGCTCCTCCGGATATACAACTTACGCTACCCTCCCCATAATGGCAAAAGCATATGCATTCGTGGAGCGGTGGAACCTTCCCGACATGTGTAAAAGCTGCATACATGGAGCGGTGGAACCTTCCCGACATGTGTAAAATTGCTGCATTCGTGGAGCGGTGGAACTTTCCCGACATGTGTAAAATTGCTGCATTCGTGGAGCGGTGGAACCGCGATACTGTGGTTAACAGATGGTGAAGCGAAGTTGAGCCATCTGCTATCCCCAATCATACCGCAACAGCTACGGAGTTGCCAGCAGGCGAGCGGTGGAACCGCCGCCCCTAATCAAAAAGAGCCTCTCATTCCACTCATTTATTCAAAAAATATTCACCTTTTAATTAAAACGCTTTAATAATTCACCTTTTTCGTTAGAATATAGTTAATTATCTAAAAATTATCCGTTCCCTTTTTTCTTTTTTCCATCTCTTTAACTATCTTTGCATATTAGGAATCAACTCTCCTCAAGAGTATGCATGCCACTTGTTTCCCACAACAGCATGCATCCAATACGATCCGTATCCTTAAGGATTCCATATTACAAATGGCGCCCATTAAGGATTTTCCGGATCTTTTGCGAATCAGATCACACGTTTTCCATCACCGGCCCAACAGGCCATAATCTAATCAGCAACTTCCTGAGTTATGAGATTTAGTATATATCCATTGGCTGCGATCCTGCTCCTCTCTGCCGGATCAATAGCTTTCCCAACCGATTCTTCGGCAAAAAGGAAAAAGAAAACCGAACTCCCGAAACTGGAACTGAAGGGAGCCGCAAAAGATAGCGCCGATTTTTATAAAAAAATCAAGGACGCAAAAATTTCGAAAGGTCTCTTCAATACTTACCTCGACAATAAAGGGAAACTGTTTCTTGAAATTCCTGACAGCGCCCTGAATCATACATACCTGTTGGCAAACCGTGTCAACTCCCTTTCGCAGACCACCGACTGGGTGGCCGGCCAGATGATATCTTCCGACCTTATCAAGTTTTCACGCGACGATAATAACCTCTTCATTCATATCCCACAAGCCACCAGCATAGTGCCGGAGGGGGATCCTATTGAAGTGTCGTTCGACCGCAATTTCACTGATCCGATACTCAAAAGCCTGAAAATTGAATACAAAGGGAAGGATAGGGTATTTGTCGATGCAACTTCTTTCTTTGGAGGAAATGAGAAATCGATCTCCCCAATCAAGGAACCGAATCCACTCTCCAAACTCCTCGGAGGTCGCGACGGAATCAAGGGAACTTTCTACGCCGACGGATCAGGAGTGATATCCGCAAAATCATTCCCGGAGAATGTGGAGATAAAGAGCCGCCTTGCTTATACCACCCCCACGGCGAAACGTCCCTACACAGTGATCATGTCTCGTTCCATCGTCCGTCTTCCCGACGATCCGATGCCTACACGTCTGCATGATAACCGCGTAGGCTACTTCTCAGAATACAAGAATCTCTATTCCTCAAAGGAGGATGGGGCGCGTCCATATGAAATCATAAGCCGACATCGACTTCAGCCAAAACCTGAGGATCGCGAGGCATACTTCGCCGGAGAACTGGTGGAACCGGAGAAAAAGATAGTATTCTATGTCGATTCTGCATTCCCTGAGAAATGGAGAGGAGCCGTGAAGGAGGGTATCGAATATTGGAACACGGCTTTCGAGGCCGCCGGTTTCAAAAACGCCATTGAAGCACGTGATTATCCCAAGGATGATCCCGACTTTGATCCCGATGATATCCGCTATTCATGCGTACGCTACTGCGTGACTCCAACCGCCAATGCCATGGGCCCGTCATATACCGACCCCCGTACGGGAGAGATTCTCGGTGCCGACGTGATCTGGTATCATAACATCCTCAACCTCGTGCACAACTGGAGATTCACCCAGACCGGCGCTGTTGATCCTCGCGTTCGGCAGAAAGTGTTTGCAGACTCCGTGATGTATGAATCCCTCACATATGTGGCAGCACATGAAATTGGCCACTGTCTCGGTCTGATGCACAACATGGGAGCTTCGCATTCATTCACCCTCGATAATCTTCGTGACCCCGCTTTCACTCAGAAGCATGGCACAACTCCCTCCATCATGGATTACGCCCGAAACAACTTCGTGGCGCAGCCCGGAGACCTTGAGCGTGGAGTGCGTCTCACTCCTCCCCCAATCGGTGTTTATGACACCTACGCAATCAACTGGGGTTATCGTCTGATTCCGGGTGCCGACACTCCCGAAGCGGAGAAAGCCACGCTCGATAAGTGGATTGCAGAGAAAGCCGGCGATCCGATGTATGAATTCGGAGCCCAGCAATTCCTCGGCCTCGTTGATCCGACCGACCAGACAGAAGACCTCGGCAACGATCACCTAAAAGCCGGAGACATGGCAATTTCCAACCTCAAGATCATAATGGATAATTTTGAGGACTGGGCCGGCGAACCGGGTGAGAATTTCGAACCACTCTCCGATATGTATAAAGCTTTGGCTACTCAATACCTCCGACACGTCGGGCATGTATATCCTTACATCGGAGGGGTAGAATTCAAGGAGATACGCCAAGGTGAGAAACCTGCGGACGGCAAAAGGCTCGCCCAGAAGAATTATATCCCTAAGGAAAAGCAGAAAGCAGCCATGAAGTGGCTCCTAAATCAGGCACGCACTTCCGACTGGCTTGTTCCCGCCGACCTGATCGCGAAGTTTGAGGAGCCCTACGAGTGGAGGCCAAAGATGCAGAGAAACGTGGTGGCTTGTCTGATGTTAGCTACCAATCTCCAGAGAATAAAGGAGGGTGGAGAACTCGATCCAAAAGCTAATTACACCCTCCCGGAATACATGGATGAAGCCATGGCCGGAATTTTCGACGCCACAAGAAAAGGGAAGGCACTCGATGCAACCGAGCGCAACATGCAGCAGGCTGCCATTGATGTGATGACCACTTATTCCGGACTCAAACCCAAGGAGACAAAATCCTCACAGGCATTTGCCGAGGGTGAGATGCTCGCAGCTACAAATCTCTCCCCCATCGATGAATTCACTGAGATGATGGCTCTCTCTACCCTACCTGACTATCCTTGCGGATATGCTCCCGTCGGAGCTGATCTTGAGGAGGGACGCTCTTTCTTCCGTCTTCTCCTCAACCAATCGACCCTCCCTGCAACTGAGCTTCGCCCGATGATGACTTCTCTGCTCAAACAGACCAGGGAACTATACAAAACCAAACGGGTCTCCGCTCCCGACCGCTCAACACGCGATTTCTATGATTACCAGATCCTGGCAATCTCACGGATTCTCGAAGGGAAATGATCCAGAGTTCAACACGGCATCGTGATGCCGCAACAATATAACCTGACAACTATACAGTATGCGATTTTTCTTAACTTTAATAATAGCCTCCCTTTCGGCACTCGCCGCGCTCGCGCAGGCGAATGCCCCGGTCACCGGTATGGTGGTCGATGAGAAGGGAGAGCCGTTGATCGGTGTAACAGTAAAAGTCGAGGGCACAGTTCTTGGCGTCACCACCGATCTTGACGGTAAGTTCTCGATAAATCTTCCGGGAGGAAAGAAGAGTAAGCTGGCCGTCTCATACGTGGGTTATCGCACCCAGACAATCGATGTGACTTCCGGTCAGAATCTCCCTGCCATAAAGATGGAGCCCACCGCCAACGATATTGATGAAGTGGTGGTGATCGGTTACGGAACAGCGAAGAAGAGCTCCCTCACCTCATCCGTGGAGGTAATCACAGGCGATGAGCTTACAAAGATTCCGGCCATGAACGTGGATCAGTCGCTTGCCGGCACCATGCCCGGTCTCGGAGTGATGAACACAACAGGCGACCCCTCCTCAGGCGGAGAGGCCCAGCTGGCCGTGCGAGGTAACAACAATAACCCGCTGCTCGTAATCGATGGCGTTCCACGTCTCGGAACCAACACTTCCGATGGTGAGATGCGTCTTTCCGACCTCAACCCCGATGATATTGAAAGTATATCGGTGCTCAAGGATGCCGCAGCGGCTGCCGTATATGGTGCGCGTGCCGCAAATGGCGTGATCCTTGTGCAGACAAAGCGCGGAAAGGATGGTGGGAAAGTGCGGGTCAACTTCCGCGGACAGTTCAACTTCCAGGAGGCAACCTATCTCCCGACTTTCCTTGACAGCTACCAGTTTGCAGAACTTTATAACCGGGCTGCTGAGGCTTCGGGTGGTGCTTATGAGCCATACGATCTGAATGCAATAGGTTCGAATCCCAATCTCTATGGAAATGAGAACATGCTCGATTATCTCGACAAATGGGGCCACTCTCAACGCTATACTCTCAGTGTTTCCGGTGGAACAAAAGCGATCCGCTACTTTGTATCCGGAGGTTACACCAACACCAAGGGTCTCTACTCCAACGTAAGCCGCGATCGCTACAACTACTCCCTCAAGCTGGATGCCGACCTTTTCCGTGGGCTCTCACTTTCTGTGGATCTAAACGGCTCCGCATCGACCAACAAGAATTCAAGCTACACCACCATCGATGCGGCCTACAGCTATTCACCGCTGCAGGTGCTCCGCTTCACGGACGGTAATCTCGCCTCAATCGACGGTTCCAATCCGCTCATCAATGTTGAAGGTATCGGAGGATACAACAAGGTGAAATCAGATTTCCACACAATCAACGCCCAGCTCCGCTATCAGATTCCCGGAGTCGAGGGATTGCAAGTGTATCTCAAGGGAACCATCGACCTCAACCATCAGAATACTCAGAGCTATTCCAAACCGGTTGCCCTCTACCTCTGGGATGAGGAGACTCAGACTTCCTCCGTGGATTCAAAGACTGTCTACCCAACAGCAAAAATCAAGATGAGCGACCGATGGCAGAACATCAACAACAACCTCATCGAACTTGGTATCAACTACAACCATACTTTCGCCGAGAAACATGATGTTTCAGCCCTTGCGGTATTCAACTATCAGGATTATAACAACAAATATCTCAACGGAACCAATAATGACATGGCCGGGGAATTCCCCGAAATTGTCGGCAACACATCGGTGGGTACGATCAACGGTTCGGAATATTACAGCCAGCGCGCATCAGTGGTGGGACGTGCCACTTACGGCTACTCCTCCCGCTATTTCGCTGAGTTCAGTTTCCGCGTCGACGGCTCGACACGTTTCGCCCCCGGGCACAGATGGGGTTTCTTCCCCACGATCTCCGGTTCATGGGTGATAAGTAACGAGGAATTCTTCCGAAATGTAAATTCCGACATAATGTCGTTTGCCAAGCTACGCGCATCAGCAGGTATCCTTGGAGATGATGGCGCCGTGAGCGATTACAGCTACCTGAAGCAATATATCTTCTCCCCGACGAACGGCTATCAGATCGGCGGCACATTCGGCCCCGGTATCGTCACAGCCTCCGGAGTTGTGCCAAATGAAAACCTCCAGTGGGGAAAATCTAAAGACTGGAACGTCGGTCTTGATCTCGGCTTCTGGAACAACCGCATCAACATCACTGCCGAATTCTACCAACGCTACCGCACCAACCTCATCACCGGCGCTCCGGCTTATCTCTTCCCGCCGTCGGTGGGAACCGGTGGATCCGTTCCGAGTGTCAACATCGGTAAGATTAGATATCAGGGATTCGATTTCTCGATCAAACACCTGAACACCATCGGAGATTTCAAATATAATATCGGAGCCAACATCTCCCTGGCCAACAACAAGGTGCTCGACTATGGCGATGAGTCCGCAAACGTGGAGAATCTCCGACGCAAAGGGAAATCATATCTCGTGTGGTCGCTATATGAAGCTGCCGGGCTCTTCCAGAGCTATGAGGAGATTCTGAACTGGCCCGTAGACCAGGATGGTAAGAACAACACTACCCTGGCTCCCGGTGATATCAAATATCTGGATAAGGATGGAAACGGAGTGCTTACCTCCAACGACCGCACATACGTTAAGAATTCCTCCCTGCCGACTCTCCATTATGGAATCTCTCTCGGCGCCCAATGGAAAGGGATATACATGAATGCCCAGTTCCAGGGTGTGGCCGGATATAACCAGCAGATCACAGAGCTCTACACGCTCGAAAGCCGTTCGCTTCAGCGTTTCCAGGATTATCATTATTACAATTCCTGGACTCCCGAAAACCCGAACGCCGAATATCCACGCATCAAGTTCACCCCCTCGAGCGATAACAACCGCCTGCCCTCCACATTCTGGGTCAAGGAATGTAGCTTCATGCGTCTTAAGGCCCTCACGGTCGGATACAGGTTCCCCACGAAGATTCTCCGGAAGGCGCATCTCACAAATCTTGATATCGCCCTCCAGGGCGGTAATCTTTTCACCGTTTCCTCGCTCCACAACATGGACCCGGAATCGCTTCGCGGCTATCCTCTGTCACGAACTTATGGTATAACTCTTAATGCCGGATTCTGATGAAACTGAAACAACATATACTTTCCATAGCATGTGCCGCCATCGGGCTTTCTACCCTCGCATCCTGCGACTCGATGTTCCGCGACGCACCTTACGACAAACTACCCGACACCGTGATCTGGGGAGATGAGCATCTGCTCGATGAATATGTCCTCCCTTGGTATCGCAACATGGATCCGGGATTCTACACATTCGTCACCACGATCATGAAGGGTCTTGGATCAGAATATGAACCCTGGTATGGCGACCAGCTCACCGTAGGAAAAAGCGACTGGTATTCGGGAGACTACGGCAATATCCTCAAGAGTTCCGCTCAGGATATCACTACCCGCGCACGAACCGAATGGTTTAAATTCTACACACAGATTAACTCAATCAACACCCTGCTGATGAATGAGGATAAACTCGCCCCTTCGATCAAGGAGCGGGTGCTCGGAGAGGCCCACTTCTTCCGCGCATGGTATTATTACTTGATGCTCCGCGATTTCGGGGGCACCATGATACTTACCCGCACCTATGATCCTCTTGTGGATCCGGTGCGTTTCCCCCGTGCCTCATATGAGGAGATGGTGAAATTCATTTGTGATGAGGCTGAACTGGCCGCCGGATATCTCCAGATATCAAATTCTTCGGCAAACGTCGGGCGTCCCACTAAAGGGGTATGCTACATGCTCCGCGCCAAGACTTATTTCTGGGCCGCCGGAGATCACTTCCAGAATCAGGAGAAAGATTATCTCGGATTCCCCGATAACCGCACTATGGAGCTACTTGATCTCGCAGCCGCGGAATATGACCGTGTGATAGCCACGAATCAGTATGACCTCGTCCCCATCTCCGGCACATCGCGCAAGGAGGTGGTGACCGAATATCGCAATATCTTCCTGACCAAGAATTCTCAAGAATCTATCTGGGAGGTGCAGCATGCCGACGACGGCAACTTCTCATTCTCAAATGGTCATAAACTCGACCGGGATGCCGCCGCATCCTCTTTCGGCGGGACCATAGCCGCATATAATCCTACCCAGAATCACGTGGATGAATACCGTATGGAAAACGGCATGAAGATCACCGAAACCGGTTCCGGCTACGACAAGAAGAATCCATATGAAGGCCGTGACTGGCGTTTCTATGCCAACGTGCTTTACGATGGAGCTGAATGGCGCGGCCATATCATGGATATCCATTACACCATGGAAGATGGCAAACAGGTTGCCGGCGAAGACCTCACTAAATACGGCACATCCACCTCGGCTGCCGTGACTCGCACCGGCTACTACATGGCAAAATTCCTCAACGAACGCCAGAGTATCGATACCGACGACACTTACGGAAGCTCGCAGAATTGCATCCTGTGGAGATATGCCGAGCTCCTTCTCGACTACGCAGAGATCGATTTCAAAAAGGGACGCATCGATGATGCGCTGGAGAAAGTGAACCGTATCCGCCGCCGTGTGAAGATGCCCGACCTTACATCTCTCACATGGGACGATCTTATCACCGAACGTCGTGTAGAGCTTGCCTTCGAGAAATCCACTTACTGGGATCTTCTCCGATGGAATGTAGCCGAGAAAAAGATGACCGGCACCACCAATCCTCTCTACGGGGTGAAGATTGTCTATAATGCCGACGGAACCAAGACCATCACCAACCCTGTGGTGAATGGTAAGAACACGGTGGTCCGCTATTTCCGTGTTCGTCAGTATTATCTCCCCATCGACTGGGATGATGTGCGCTACCACGGCCTCGAACAGAATCCGGAATGGATTGAGATGTAAAAAGGAATCTGATTCCGGGCAATCCAATAAATCAGGAGAGTCCGGAATCACACTTTTATTTTATAAGGTAAGTAGTTGGTAAAAATTAATGAACATATAAAACGAAGTTATTTTTGAGCAGATTTTGCTGCGGAAAGAGGGAGCATACTTTCGTATGCGACTGAATGACAAGGCAAAAGATGCCAAAAA